>OGYU01003133.1_pt1 | contig 10148 bp, 11 predicted proteins | sample 1576581 | NCBI WGS metagenome assembly OGYU01 (sample SAMEA3541547, study PRJEB24748) | human gut metagenome | biome: human gut; feature: human-associated habitat; material: faeces | place: China | collected 2012 | reverse complement strand
GATTGATATTATTGGGGATAATATCCGGGCATGAAAATAGCCAGGTGATTCCTTGAGTTGGAACCATCTGGCTATGTAGATTTTATTTCTATTTTTTTACTATTTCTTCGACCAAAACTTCTATTCTATGTCTTGACATATTATCACAATCTTCTTTTATTTTTTTACAATACTGCAAGAATTTTTCAGCATCTGAATGATACAAAACATACATAATATTATAACACGTATGATATCTATCCTCATCCACATTGTCTACTGGAAAAGAAATTTTATTATACAAATTGTCTATCTCTGATATGATAATATCATGATAATAACTACTATCAAAATTATTTCTAAGTTTATATGAATACTCATAAGCCTTTTTCCCATGAGTTGTTTTTTTCAAATATCCCACATATGTCTCTATTAAAAATTTCATCATTTCTTTATTTTCTTCTTGATATATTCTTTTTGTCTTTTCCGATGACATGTGAAACAAATCATATGAATACGATAGCATTTCCTCTTTCCCATCTAAGACAGTTTTTTCCAGCATTTCTTCTAAAATATTTCTATATTCTGATAAAACACTTTCATTATTTTCCTCTAAAACATCACTCCAAACAACATACGCATCTGCAAATTCATTTAATTCTGCCAAACTCTTTGCTTCAAGCATTTTCTCTCTTAAAATAGGTAATACACTCCTTATTTCCTCATCTGACTTATAATAGTTAGGCTTATCTCCTGAATTAAGAAATAACTTGTATTCAGCCTCCAATTGTTCTTCATTTAGTACCCCTTCCTCATAATATTTCAGTATCATTTCTACCAAATTTGTACTACACTTTATTCCATAAAGATATCTGCCAATTCTATGCTGAAGCATATTTCCAATCGTATTTGTCATTTTTTCTACAGAATCAGTATTATCAGAATCAATTTCTTTATAGTACAAGTTTTCTACACTCTCCACAACAACAGCAAAGCATATTAACTTTAATTCTTCTTTAAATTGCTCACTCATATCACTATTACAAAACAATTTTACATCTTCAAAAAAACGTTGCGCCTTTTCGAGCGTCCGTAAATTTTTGACTTTATGGATTTCCAAGAATTTTTCAACAAAGTCTGCATGGATATTCATTTTACTCCATGTCACTTTCTCTGCACGTTCTGTAATATGATATATTCTTTCAATGACCTTTTCATTATACTTTTCAAATACAACTTTTTTGTCCGATTGTATTTCATCTGTATTCGCAATCACAATAACTTTTACATAATTACATTGCTTGAGTTCTTCTATAATTCCAAATATATCTTCCAAATTTATGTCATCACTCATTCTTTCCAAGTCATCTATTACAATAATATGAACAGAAGTAAACTCTTTTGACAATAATAAAAACAATTCTCTTTCATTGGCAATGCTTTGTACTACTTCCTTTGCCTGACCAACTTTATCCCAAATTTTCGATAGACCATCTAAAACATTATTAGCAATTTCACCTATTTTCCCACCAATATTATTCTTTAAAGCCAATTGAAATAACGCTTCATGATATATTTGTTTTGGGTCTTTTAAACCAAACATTGATATTTTACAAACATTGGGATTTGCTTCTAATGCCTCATTTACCGCATAAGATTTTCCAATTCCCCATGTTCCATCAAATAAAATTGCTCTATACGGTAGATGATCTATGTCACTGATTATATTTTTTATATTATCTGCTTTCATACTGTATCTTTCCATCCCTATTTTTCATCTAACAACTTATTTTCCATCATCATTCCGAATATCATCAATAATCCGACCAATATTACATGTAATCTGTCCCTTACACTGATGAATATCCTCATTGATTTTCTTTTCCTGCTCAATAGCAATCTCTATATTCTTCGCCAGTTCTCCAATTGCGGAATTCTTCTTTGAATTGATTCCTGTTCTGGCAAGTAACAACTTATAGATAAATGTCTGATGTCCATCTTTTTCATTTTGGATAATCTGTTCAGCATTTGGCTCAATATCATCTTCGTATGAATTTTCATAATGCAACAGCAGAAACAATTCAAATGCCGGATTGCTGACCGCTAATATATTATTCTTTTCACCTTCTGCTACCAATTCGTCATAATCAAGTACTTTCTCTTCAAAAATATCTCCATCAAATACAACAATCATCTTATCTCGTTCTTTATCAAATGCTATTTCCGGATTTTCTTTCTGATTTTCTGCAAATTCAATCAAACGTCTTGGAAATGAAATGTCCCTGTCTCCCTCTGTTTTTTCAAGTAACCGGATATCGATCAATGGATGAATATTTAACTCTTTTCGGATATCAATTAACTTTTTGAAATACCATGTTTCAGTATTTGCACCCTCACATATGAAAAAGTACTTACGATAAGGCTCAATCTGTTCTTCTTCATCTGTAGTTCTACTATTCCAATTCGTATAACTTCTTACTGGAGCCAAGGCTACTCCTCCTCTCTAAAGTCAAATGTTGAAAATACTGGTATCGCACCATACCTGCCTTCCAGATATGCCTTGCTCAACACTTTATCGTATCTCTCCTTGAAACGATCTAAGGAATAAATAGAGCTTGCATTTTCTGCGTTACGTTCTACAAACCAGATTTCATCCCTTCTAAAAATAGCCTGATCCATAATGGATGATTCATGTGTAGTGAACAATAGCTGCATACGCTGCTCATCATGTAGCTGCATAAACAATTGCAAAAATCGTTCTGTCAGCTTCGGATGCAAGCTTCTCTCCAATTCATCCACAACATAAAGAACATCTTCTCGTTTATTCAACAGCATATCCATCAAATCGAATAATCTTCTTGTTCCATCAGACTCTTCATCAAAACCGAACTCATAAAATGACTTATTATGATGCAACCGGATTGTTGTGACCTTCGGTTCAGAATGTCCTTCAACTTCGATATTAAAGAAAGTTTCCTTCGACCTCATCGTCATTCTGAATGATGGTTCTTCCTGCTCTTCCATTCTATTTTTTACATGCTGCATCATCTTATCAAATACTGATTTCGGCAATGCATTTGATAACTCATCCAATGTAATTTCTTCAATTTTTACCTGGCTGATACCCGTATCAAATGTTTTGATCAATTTGTTAATCAGCTTCAGCGAATTATCATCATAATAATATTCCAAATCAATCAATGGCGTATCCGGTGTGATAATCGAAATATGATTCTGAATCCAATCATATACATCTCGGAAGAACAATAATTTAGATCGTGTGCTATATTTTTTTCCACGATTCATTTCTGTCAGGAACAAAGATGTTTCATTTCCTTCAAAATCATCTGCATAGGTTTCAAATTTATTTTTTTCTGTGTTTGTCAGCGTAATACCATCATTTAACACCGGACGTTTACTTCCTTCTCGTTCAAAGAGACATTTTGCTGAACCATTCTGATATAATTCATATAACCATTCTCCGGTTACTTTTCGTCTGCTTAAAATTGCGGAAAAACCATAGGCATAAAATTTGTCACCTACAGTAATCTGAATTTCAAAACTACTTTCTCGTTCCTTATTCTCCTGCCGATTCTTACAAAACATCTGTGTAGCTTCTATCGGAATACCATTGCAGACACTATCTTTAAAAAATTTAAAGAACAATGCCAGATTGGTCTTTCCAGATGCATTTGCTCCATAAACTACTGCATATTTTAATAACTGGGTACTTTTTATCTTTAACCTGTGATTTGCATTTGTTCGTATTTTATTTGAGGAAATCATTGTCAGCTCTGCTGCTTTATCAAAAGATTTAAAATTTTCAACACTTACTTTTACTAACATTCTTATACACCTCCACCTTTATTATATGTTTTACTCTTCTCTCAGTCAATGCAAATTTTCTTATTTAGAGATTTTTTCGTTATATATTGTTACTTTTTCTATTTTTAACAATTTTATTTTGAGTTATGCATATAATATCAATGTATAAGTCAGCTTTTTGTAGCGACACTATTTTGCTAATGCCGCTACATGAAATATTACAATAAATAAAAACTTCTAATTCTTTTTTCTTCTATCTCTCCCAATCCATCCTTCCTGTCACATTCAACATCTTTTCTTCTCGGAAGCTGAGCATCTTTCCATTAGTTCCACCGACAATGATATGATCCAGCAATTCTATCCCCAATAGCTGTCCGCACTTCTGCAGCTTTCTCGTAACAATCATATCCTCTTTTGATGGTTTCACATTACCACTGGGATGATTATGAAGTCCAATGATTGCAGAAGCATTTGCCAGAATACTGCTCTTAAAAACTTCTCTGGGAATTACCAAAGATGCATTGATTGTTCCAACACTGACCAGATTCATATTGATTACCTGTCCATTATTTTTCATATTCAGGATACAAAATACTTCTCTGTCATATTGGGATAACTCCTTCGCCATCAATTCTACAACAGCCTGTGGACTATCCAATATCTGCTCACTATAAAGAGATGGTTCTCTTACCAGACGGATATTCACAACTTCCAATTCATTCTCCATTGTTCTGATCTCCTTTTGGAAATTCTACAACCAGAAGGACATTACTATCTGAAGATTCCACATATGATTTCAATTGTGATAATGTCATTTCCAAATATTTAGGTTGTTCCACCATAATCTGCTCCTTTCGTTTCTTCCCTTGCTTCTGTTTTCTCTGACAAATAGCTTATCACTTTGTTTGCCTTAATGCTTTTCTGCAACTCACTGATAATGCACAGATCTGCTACATTCACTCCCGGCAAAGCAAGCATTTCATCCATCGCCATATTGACAATCTCTTTTTCCGTTCCGTATCCGGCATCAAATAAACGCTGTAATACTTTTATTGCTTTCTGATTTTTTCCCATTTCATCATCAAAGGGCAGATTATCGCCGCCCTCTGTTTTACTCCTCCTCTTCTTTCTTTTCTTCAATTCCTAATCTCTTAACCTGTTTCTTTTTATTCCAGATACGAACTCCTGTGATTCCGGCTGCTGATAATACCAGAATGGCTACGATATGGCTCTCTCCGGTTGTTTTGCTTGTAATCTTAAAAGGAACATTTACCAGTCTCTTATGTGTGCTAGCTCCAATCTTTACTCCTTCCAGATCTCCACGTTTAATCTGGTTGTAAATGAAATGGCTTTCGTCTGTTAAATCTACGATTTTTCCATTTTCTGTAATGGAAAATTCAATCGCTTTTGCACCGTCTGTCAAATAACCTTCCGGTGCTTTTGTTTCCTCCAGTTTGTATTTACCATATGGAAGTAAATCTGTTGATGTTGTTGCTACTCCGTCAATTCCTGTCTGAATTGTCTTAACTGTCTCATTTTTCTTGTACAGTTTTCCTTCTACCAGAACCGGATTCTCGTTCAGAGAAATAATTGCAAATGCTGCATCTTTTAATGTGGCACTTCCCTGTGCCTTAGTGTCTTTTGTCTCTAAATCACGTTTCTGAATCTTCACACCACCTCGGATTACCTGATCAGATACGGAATACTGATTGCTTCCGGAAAGAACTGCAAGTTCTCCGTCCTCTGTAATCTGTGTCAGATATATTCCTTTTATCTGCTCTGTGTTGTCCCCTGCCTTCATATAAGCTCCGTCAAGTAAATATCCGTCTGGTGCTTTGGTCTCTTCAACAGTCAGTGTTCCAAGTGGTAATACGCTTTTTTCATTCTGGGTGTAAAATGCATCTCCGGATACTTTGTAAGCATCTGCCAGTTTTGTCACATAATGAATATTTCCATTACTGTCTTTTTCAGCTACCGTCTTTGTAACCCAGGTACGTGTTGCTTTCTCTGGTAAGTTAGCATTGGTTAAAAGATTAGACGTATAAATTTCAACAGTCTCTCCCCATAAGTAAAACTCTTTTCTTTTTATAAAAGTTACATCTAATGCTGTTCCAACTTTTATATTCTCCTTTTGCTGATTAATTTTCAAATCATTGGTCTTTATCTCTGTTAACTTAGTATTAATCCTTATTGGCATTTTCTTTTTTAAAATAATATAAAGTTCTTCAGTATCTCTCCAACATTCTTCTTCATCTTGCTGAAGTTTTGATGGATCAATAGTAATTTCCACTTCTTGCTCCACAAAATGCAATTTTTTGTACTGTAAAATTGCTTCTTCAAAATATTTTTTCATAGATTTTATGGAATTCCATTCTTTTATTTGCGTATCTTTCTTTATAGCTTCTATTGGCTGTTTAAACAATCTGTCAAAAAACGCTACCATCATGTTATAATGTTCAATTATTTCATTTATACTTTTAGCTTTTTCAGGCTGTGCTCGATACGTGATTTTACTTTTTCCCGTTCCTTTCTCCAGTACAATTTTCAAATATACAATTTCATCTTGTTTTGTTTCAAGTACAATATTATCATTCGTATGGAATCTGCTAAAATTTATATCCCTTTTGCCTAACTCTGTATCAATATTAAATGTAACTTTTTCCTTTGATGGTCCTATTATAACGTCTACAATTTCTTCTTGTTCGGAAATAGGATAAATATTGTTCCCTGTTTGGACAGAAGTTTCAATATCTGTTACTCCATTAACCCTTGTTAACGTTTACACGGTTTTACTCACTGTGTTCATCCCTCCTTCATTTGATGCAACATAAAAAACAGCCTCATACCTAAGTACAAGACTGTTATGTAACTATAAAACTTACTTTTGTTTTCTCTAATATGTTTTGATCAGTGAACCTTTGATAACATAGGGGCTACAATGCTTCTTATTTGACCTTCTGAATATGTCTTATCAATGATTATCTGAGCTAATATATCTAAAACCACTTCTGACGAATCTCCACTTGCAGCCGCAAATTTGTTTACTATTACATCCATTTTCTGCTTGGCAAGTTTTCTTGGCTTTGTTGAATTGCATGCCATATATTCTGTTGAACTCAAAATGCTAGATACTTCATAATGAAATCGTTCTCTTAATTCTGCAACTATTTCGGATTGCAAACTTTCTAGTTGTTCTACCATCCAAACTTCTGGAGTGCAGCCTAAATTGTATATATCTTCTCTATTATCATTATAAAACGTTGCTATACGTTCATTGGATGGAATAGTCTCTGTAAAAACATCTGCATCCCAGACCGCAAAGACTTTTGATCTTCCATGTAATTGCGTTTTTGTATTGAGTGCTAAAATTGCAGTCTGCTCATATCCACCTACCGGAACAATACAATTAGTAATCGTGGTAAATCGCTGATCTACTTGTGCACAAATCTTCAACATCTTCTTTAACAATAATCTTGCCATATCGTCCTCGACAAAAAATATAGCATCATAGATAATATTATCCATAAAATCTACACAACCAATTGCTTTCGCTGGATAACAAGGATTGAGTACCTCAAACCTCCCTCTTCCTTTATCATTTAAAAGCATAATATGGTGTTTGTCGGTGGCTTTTATCATTGTAATTGAATGAGTTGAAATAAACACTGTTAAATTTTTTTGTTCAGCAATATTTTTTAAATAGTCCAATAGGTTTTTCTGAATTCTAGGATGTAAGGCCATTTCTGCCTCATCTAGTAAAACCATTGCATTATTTTCAACCGACACTAATTTTTCAACTAGCCTTAAGACTGCTAATTCTCCAGTACTAAATCTTTTTTCTGAATAATATTTTCCGCCATTTTCTCTGATAACATAGAAAAATGTTGCATGTCTTCCTCGTCCATTCGCATTACGAAGTCTTCTAAGATTATTAAACTTATTTGTTTCAAAGATTCTATTCAAATCTTGCTTAATATTTACATCAGCAGCCACATAGTCTCCTGCTCTTATTTCATCTTTCGCAATATCTATTCTATTTGAATCGGCTTTAATAAAAATGGAATTCGAGAAACCAAAATTCCTAAGTAATTCACTTTTCCCTTTGGGTGAAACTGCCCAACGTGCAGTTTTTTTTCTGAATAATAAACTTGTTTGCGGATTATCCACATCATACTGTATCTTCGCATGCTCATATTGATCTACTTCTCCAAAACTTTTCGAAGCACTAAAACCTCTTGCAAATCCATACGGGTTACATATTCTGTCCAAGCATACCAACAATGTTGTTTTCCCTGTTCCATTTGCCCCAACAAGCAAATATACACCTGAACGTTCAGGCAACACAAATTCTAAGTGATGAATATTTTTGGTATTATCTATCGTTATCTTTCGCATTTTGTACCCTCCATTATCTTTTCCTATTTCTCATTACAAACTGTATTAAAGTTATTTGTTATCATCAGTATCTTTCTTTTTTCCATACAAAATTTCAACTATCGTACTTGCCAAAGCTTGCACAACTGTATATGTAGCACCTATAATTCCTGAATCAGCTATTTCTATATTTATTTTATTGGTACTTTCTGATAAAAGCATCATCCATAAAGTCGTAGCACTCCCCAATGAAAACAGAGCTCCAAAAAGAGCTAAAACCTGTGCAATACTATTAGGATCATCGACTTTCTCTGGACATATTGCATAAACAATCAATGTAAAACAAACACTTATTATAAGCATCATCATCGGATATTTTTTGCTGGTTCTTCGTTCTTCTTTTTTCAGAACCTCCACTTTTTCTATATCATTTCCGATGTTTTTAAATGTACTTTGAACATGCTGAATTAACTCTGACTTGTGCAACTCGGTCATAAATTTACTGTCAGATATACTTAAGATAATTTGATTTTTTAGTTGCTCGTTCGTATATAAATACTTTTCCTGCAAATTAAATTGTATAGAAATCGCATTTTTCACACTTATTATAAAATCCACATCCACATCTATTTTTTGTATCATGTATGGCAAAATATTATCTATATATTTTTCATTACCTCTATCTCTATTTTTCAAAAACGTCCTATTTTTCCACCAGATAGATACTATTTTTCCTATGCCAGTAGTTATAACCACTACAATTACGCCCGTAACTATTGATGCTATCCATGTTGTGATAATAGTATTTATATCCATTTTCTCTTATGTGTACAAAGCTACATCCCTTTCTATCTTTCTTTATAATATATTTCTACAATCCCCAATTACACGAATTTAGGTCACAAATTCGTTTTGTGTTATTCTGTCCAAACCATGCTTTTCAGTCCAAATTATACGGAAAATATGGATAAAATGGACGTTTCAGCACTCAAAATCGGTCAAAGCCATACTAGGAGACGAAATACTCAACGGCATTGTTCGGGAAGAATTCCTTCATTTCCCCATAAAGCTGCGCTGCCAACGTCTTATTATGTGCAATGATCAACGTCGGTTTGTTTAGCTGTTGAATAACATTCGCCATGGTAAATGTCTTTCCGGAACCAGTGACACCAAGCAGGGTTTCAAACTGATTGCATTCCCTGAAACCTTCCACCAGTTCCGCGATTGCCTGCGGCTGATCGCCGGTTGGTTTGTATTGTGAAACTAATTCAAAATGATCCATGCAGACCTCCTGAGTAAATCTGATTTATATCGTAAATAGCTGTCATATTTTTACTTTCTTAGTACTGTTACCCGATTAGTATATCATTCATATAGAAAAAAGTACAGAGCAAATCGAATGTTTGTTCTGTACTTTTTCTCATATTCCACCTACTCTACTCGCAAAACTCCACGATCTTCTCCGCAGTCTCTTCCTGCTGCTCTTTTGCCGAAATATCCGCTTCTCCATCGCCTTTCTGCGCACCATAATCTCCATATCCCGCATGATTACCGCCCTGGATGCAGAATTCTTCATAAACAGACGGCATCAACTTTCGTCCTTCCGTCACCTTATCCATATTCACAACTCCATCGTTGCTTCCATAAATAGACAACACTTTCAGATCTGTGTCTGACAAATCTTTTGTGGAATACGCAGCCAAAAATATCAGTCCATTCAACTTTTCACTGTTCTTATCTGCATAAACGGCTGCCATCGCCCCTCCCAGAGAATGCCCTGCCAGATACCAGTGATCATAACTGTAAGTTTCCATAATTTTATCTGCACGATTCATCCCCATAAACGCCAGATTGCCCGGCATATGCACCAGATAACAATCAATTCCGTCCACAGCCAGCTGTTTCAGCAAACTTGCGTTTTCGACACCTTATGCGGCACGCCGTTTGTATCGTACACCTGTACCGTTTCA
>OGYU01003130.1_pt1 | contig 10150 bp, 9 predicted proteins | sample 1576581 | NCBI WGS metagenome assembly OGYU01 (sample SAMEA3541547, study PRJEB24748) | human gut metagenome | biome: human gut; feature: human-associated habitat; material: faeces | place: China | collected 2012 | reverse complement strand
GGCGAAACATCATTAGATGTTTCGCCACCACGTCTTTACCGTATGTCTTGCGCTACGCCGATGACGGCAGCCAGCACATCATGCCGCGATATTATGCACGGCACAAAAGTGAGTCAGCGTGCCGCCTGATGGTCGAGCGCGGCCTTGACCAGGCCGGCGAACAGCGGGTGCGGCTTGGTCGGGCGAGACTTGAACTCCGGGTGAGCCTGGGTGGCCACATAGAACGGGTGCACGTCCTGCGGCAGTTCCACGAACTCGGTGAGCTCGCCGTCCGGGCTCTGGCCGGAGATGCGCAGGCCGCCTTCGCGCAGACGATCCTTGTAGGCCACGTTGACTTCGTAACGGTGGCGGTGGCGCTCGGTGACATGCGTGGTGCCGTACAGTTCGGCGACCAGCGAGCCTTCCTCCAGCTCAGCCGGGTAGGAGCCAAGACGCATGGTGTGGCCCATGTCGCCCTTGCCGGCCACGATGTCCTTCTGCTCTTCCATGGTGGCGATCACCGGGTTGGCGCAATCGGGCTCGAACTCGGAAGAGTTCGCGTCTTCAATGCCCAGCACGTGGCGGGAGTATTCGATGACCATGGACTGCAGGCCCAGGCACAGGCCGAGGGCAGGCAGCTTGGTTTCACGGGCGAACTTCAGGGCGCCGATCTTGCCGTCGATGCCGCGGATGCCGAAGCCGCCGGGGATCACGATGCCGTCGACGTTGTCGAGAGCGGCGGCCGCACCTTCGGTGGTTTCGCAACGATCGGCCGCAACCCACTTGACGTTGACCTTGGCCCAGTTGGCAAAGCCGCCGGCCTTGATGGCCTCGGTGACAGACAGGTAGGCGTCCGGCAGATCGATGTACTTGCCGACGATGGCGATGTTGACCTCGTGCTTGGGGTGGTGCACACGCTCCAGCAGGTCGGCCCATTCGTCCCAATCGACGTCATGGAACGGCAGGCCGAGCTCACGCACCACATAGGCGTCGAGGCCCTCCTCGAACAGGATCTTCGGCACATCGTAGATGCTCGGCGCATCCACGCAGTTGACCACGCCTTCGGCATCGACATCGCACATCAGGGAGATCTTGTCCTTGATGGACTGATTGAGCGGGCGGTCGGAGCGCAGCACAAGGGCGTCCGGGGAAATGCCGAGCTGGCGCAGCATCATCACGGAGTGCTGGGTGGGCTTGGTCTTGAGCTCGTGGGCGGCGGAAATGTACGGCACCAGGGAAACGTGCACGAACATGCAGTTGTCCGGGCCGAGATCGCGGCGCACTTCGCGGGCGGCCTCAAGGAAGGGCTGGGACTCGATGTCGCCGACGGTACCACCGATTTCGGTGATGATCACATCCACGTCATCGGAAGCCTGGGCGCGCATACGAGACTTGATTTCGTTGGTGATGTGCGGGATAACCTGCACGCACTGGCCGAGGTATTCGCCGGCGCGCTCCTTGCGCAGCACTTCCTGATAGATCTGACCGGTGGTGACGTTGGCCTTCTGGCTCAGGAAGACGTCGAGGAAACGCTCGTAGTGGCCGATGTCGAGATCGGTTTCGGCACCGTCTTCGGTCACGTAGACCTCACCATGCTGGAACGGGTTCATGGTGCCCGGGTCGACGTTGATGTACGGATCGAGCTTTTGCTGCAGAACATGGATACCGCGGCTGCGCAGCAAACGACCGAGCGAAGATGCGGTCAGGCCCTTGCCGAGAGAGGAGACAACGCCGCCAGTGACGAAAATATGCTTGGTGACGTGTTCTTGAGAATTACCATGTGTTCTTCTAACCATGGAATTTCACTCTATCATCCGTGTATGACCCGGCGTGTTCACCAGACGCGTCGGCCCCGACATGGCGTACTTGAACAATACGAATAGTAGGCTCGTCAAAAAGCATACGCAAGGTCATAATCACGTCAAACGTCTTATCCGCCAGCTATTGCAGGTATTGGTCGAGACGCACTAGGCCTAACGCATATAGGACAAACGCTGTTTTCAGGTTTTTCAGCGAGGCCCATTCATCGGCACCGTGCGCGTTGCCGGCACCTGGTGCGATGAATGGCGGGGTCTCCAGGTCGATGCCGTCGACCGCCGGCACATGGTCGGCATGGAATTCGGGACCGAAGTTGAGTGCGCGCGGGATAAAGCGGGCGTGGGTGCCGTCGCCGACAGCCACGGGTCGAGCCTCGCAACCGAGCACGTCGTTGTAGGTTGCGGTGAGCAACTGGACACGCGGGTCGTCAGCCTGCACGTAGTATGGGTCATCGTTAAGGATGTCGACAATGCGGCCGCCCGCCGCTTCGGCTTGTGCTTGAATACGCTCGATGATTTGTTCGTGTGCCTGGCCTACCGCATAACGGATGTCGAAGTGCAATACGATGGCATCTTCAGAAGTCTCACCTGATACCGCGCCTAATACCTTGTCTGCTTCAGCGAACTCATTCGCCGGTATAATCAAACCACCATTGGCGGTAGTCGGTCCGCTTTCCGCATTCTCGCAATCGATACCCAAGCCGGTGCCATATGAGCCTTTTGTCCATTGGGCAATTGCGGCCCGACCGGCAGTTCGACATCCACATCGAGCAGCCCTTTTTGGATATTGTTCACCGGGAAGGGACCATCGGTGACGATGGCCTGGTACGGCGCGCCGATGTTGGCGACGAACCATTTGATGTCGTTGAGCGCGATCTCTTCGGAGCCGCCGAACAGTATACGTACGCGGTGGCGGAAACGGTGGTCGTGTTCCTTGAAGAAACGGAGTAGGAAATAGTTGGTCAGCGCAACGTCGGCTGCTACCCGGGATTGGCTGGAGGGCTTGGTTCTATTCGCTCAGCAAGTGCGCCACAGCATCGAGCGCGAGCTTGTAGCCGTAGAAACCCATGCCGGTGATGGTGCCGGTGGCCACAGGGCTGATTACGGAACGCTTGCGGAACTCGTCGCGGGCGGACGGGTTGGAGATATGGACTTCCATAAGCGGCAGGTTCTCGTCAATGACCATGTGCGCGGCGTCGGCGAGAGCATACGAATAGTGCGTGAAGGCGGCGGGGTTCATGACCACCGGGGTTTTCTCGTCGGCGGCTTGGTGCATCCAGTGCACCATTTCGGCTTCGTCGTCGGTCTGGCGCACCTCGACTTCGAGGCCGAGGTCCTTGCCCCATTCGGCGCAGAGCTTGCGCAGGGTGTCGAGGTCTTGACGACCGTAGACGTCGGGCTGGCGGACGCCGAGACGTCCGAGGTTAGGGCCATTGACAACGATGACTTTGGTCATTGGGACTCCTTTTGTTTGTGCTTCTCTCCCTCCGCCCCTTCGGGGCACCTCCCTCATCAGAGGGAGGTAGAAGGTAAATCCGACTCCGGGGTACCTCCGTTAGAGGGGAGCCAAGTACTTTTTTCTGAGGGGATGGCGAACGGCACGGCCTACGGCCGTTCAATTACTGCTGGATACGACGGAATGCTTCTTCCACGGCTTCGGCGGGCGGGTTGTCGAGGTGTACGACGTGACCAATCTCGTCGAGGACCACGAAGCGCAGCTCATTGCCGCGGGCCTTCTTGTCGCGATGCATCAATGCGAGCACGTCGTCGAACGAGCCGCCATTCCACGACGTCGGCAGACCCATCGAAGCAAGCAACGAGCGGTGATAGTCAACCAGATCCTGATCGATGTAACCGATCAGATGGGCCAGCTCGGCGGCATACACCATACCGACGGCCACCGCATTGCCATGCCTCCAGCGGAAATGCTCGAGCTTTTCGATGGCATGGCCCATCGTGTGCCCGTAGTTGAGGAATTCACGCAGACCCTTCTCCTTCAAATCGGAGGAGACGTGGTAGGCCTTGACCTTTACCGTGCGCTCAATGAGCTCGGCAACCACGTCTTCGAGCGGCGAGCCGAGGAATGTAGAGCCGTCGAAAGCGCGCAGTTCAGCTGCGTGGTCTTCGAGGATATGCAGGATTTCGGGGTCGCGGATGAAACCGGATTTGGCGACTTCGCCGAGACCCTCGATGAAGATGTCATTGGGCAGCGTAGCCAGCGTCTTGGTGTCGGCCAGCACACCGGCAGGCGTGTAGAACGAGCCGACGAGGTTCTTGCCCTGCGGGGTGTTGATGCCGGTTTTGCCACCGGTGGAGGCATCGACCATGGCCAGCAGCGAGGTCGGGCAGTTTACATAGCGCACGCCGCGCATCCACGTGGCAGCCACGAAACCGGCCAAATCGGTTGCGGCACCGCCGCCAAGCCCCACCACGGCATCGGATCGGGTGAAACCTTCGTTGCCAAGGCGTTCCCAAATGCCGTTGGCCATGGTAATGGTCTTGCCGGGTTCGGCATCCGGAATCACGATGTCGGAAACCTCATAGCCGCCCTGACGCAACAGGGCGCGGGCACGATCGGAGTGTCGCTGCACCGGCTGAGTGTGGATAAGCGCGATTTTGGCGGGTTTGGGTCCCAGCACGTCGACCAGATGGTTCATGGCACCTTCGCCAATGACCACATCATACGGCTCAATTGCCGCTCCGGTAACATGCACTGCTCGCTCAGATACCATATCAATCACTTTCTTCGCTGCGCCCTGAGGCGTAAGCCCCCGGGTATGGACATGAACGTTGGCGACCTCGCGGAATACTGGGTCACGCTGCTTGAACAGTTTTTTCCAACGGGAGTTGGCGTTGCCATTGAGCATGGGCCGGCCTCCCCCACGGTTCGCGCGTTCCATGGCTTCCGCCGGATCGGCATCAAGGTAGACCACACGACCGCCATGGTCGATGTAGGAGGCGAGGGCATGCTGGGTGGATGGCGTCATGGGAGCGCCACCGCCCAGCGAAAAGATACCGTCGAAATCCTCAAGCATATCGGCGATGAGATCGGCCTCGACCTCGCGGAATGCCGGCTCACCGTATTCCTCGAAGTAGGAGGGAATCTTCATGCCCACTTCACGTTCGATCTCCACATCGGCATCGGCGAACGGCAGACGCAACATATGCGCCACTTCCTTACCGACACGTGTTTTGCCGGCTCCCATCATGCCGATGATGACGGCGCGGGGGCGTGCGGTCATAATCTACGAATCCTCTCGACGATTGGTGAGTACAGTTGCTGATGGTTCCGCGGCAGTCGTCACGAAACCATACGCCCTTCGTTCAGCGCATGTGCTCCGGCCACGAGGCGAGATACGACTCAAGGTTGCGCCGTGTTTCGGCAACACTGTCTCCACCGAACTTATCCAGCGCGTACTTCGCCAAAGTCAGACGCACCATGGCCTCGGCCACCACGGATGCCGCAGGCACGGCGGTGCTGTCGGAACGCTGGTTGATGGCTTGTGCGGATTCGCCGGTCAGCACGTCGACCGTACGCAGGGCCTTGGGGATGGACGGAATCGGCTTCATGGCACCGCGTACGCGAATCACCTGGCCATTGGACATACCGCCTTCAATGCCGCCTGCGCGGTTGGACAGACGGTCGATGCGGCCGTCGGCGTTGACCACGATCTCATCATGCGCCTGCGAACCGGGGCGGGAGGCTTCCAGGAAGCCGTCGCCGATCTCCACACCCTTGAACGCCTGAATGCCCATGATCGCGGAGGCCAGAGCCGCGTCCAGTCGACGGTCGGACTCCACATACGTGCCGATGCCGGCAGGCACACCGTAAGCCAGCACTTCAATCACGCCGCCCAACGTATCGGAGGCATTCTTGGCCTCGTTGATGCGTTCGATGATGCGGGCTTCGGCCTCTTTGTCCAGCGTACGGACAGGCGAGGCGTCAAGCGCTTCCAGATCGTCAGGTGTGGGCAACGGCAAATCAGGGTTGGTCTGCACGCCACCGAGCGCCACCACGTGGGCTACGGTGCGGATGCCGAACGCCTGATCCAGGAACTGCTTGGCCACCTCGCCCAAGGCCACACGGGAGGCGGTCTCACGGGCGCTGGAGCGCTCCAGTACCGGGCGGGCGTCGTCAAAACCATACTTGCGCATGCCGGTCAGATCGGCGTGGCCCGGGCGCGGGCGGCTCAGCGGCGCATTGCGGCCTTCGCGCGGCAGGTCATGGTCGAGTGCATCGGCGCTCATGACCTCGGTCCACTTCGGCCATTCGGTGTTGGCGATTTCGATGGCCACCGGCGAGCCGAGGGTCAGGCCGTGGCGTACACCGGTCAGCAGACGGACCTTGTCTTGCTCGAACTTCATGCGGGCACCGCGACCGTATCCAAGTCGACGGCGTGCCAGTGCGGAAACGATATCGTCCGTGCTAATACGCACGCCGGCCGGCAACCCTTCAATCATGGCCACCAATGCTTCTCCGTGAGACTCCCCTGCCGTCTGCCAACGCAGCATAACTTCCCTCGTTTCATGTGTGTACGTCTATGTGTACGTCTAGCTAGGGGTTAATGTTAAGCCATGCCATACCTGTTCACGCTACCCGGTCTGCTATGTGGGCTTGCACTGTCCATTGAGGATGTTCGTCATCGGCGGGTGCCGATCGCGTGGGTGGCTGCGGGCGCGTTGCTTCAGCTGGCCGCCGATTTCGCGTATGGAGTGGTGGTGAACGACCTGTTCGTGCTGTTGCAGGCGCTGTTGTTCACCGTGCTATGTTGCCTGATCCAGTTCGCGTTGGCGTTGCTGGTGCCTCGGTCATTGGGATTCGGCGATGTGACCGCCTTGATACCTATGGGATTGTCTGTCGGACTGTTTGGCCTGTTGCCTGTGGTGGTCTGGTGGCTGGCGATGGGCGTTGCCGGCATCACATGGATTGCCTTGTGGACGCGATTCGACCCACAACGCACATCACCGGCACATGCGGGCAAGGTGCCGTATGTGCCGGTGATATTGGCGGGCGCGATTGTGGCGGTGGCTGTTGGGGTGTTGTCCTAGATTTCTTCCATCCGCTTCGCGGGAGCCCCGGGCTTAAGTTGAGCGTTACATTCCCTGCAGTGCTCCCCTCAGTCCGCTTTTTTGCGGACAGCTCCCCTCGGCGAGGGAGCCAATGAAGAGACCAACGTCCGATCAGCTTCCCCAAGCGAAGGAAGCTAACGGGATGACTACTGGTTTTCGGCTTGCCACTTGCGTAGTTCGGCCACGTTCTGGTCATGTTCATCGGCGGTTGCGGCGAACTTGGTTTCGCCGGTGTCCAGATTGACCGTGCAGAAGTACAGCCAATTGCCGCCTTCGGGGTGCAGTGCCGCTTGAATGGCGTTATCGCCGGGATTGCTGATCGGCGTAGGCGGCAGGCCGGAGATCTTGTACGTGTTGTACGGGTTGGACTCGTCTTGGGTCATCTCGGTGGTCACCTGCGCGGGCTTGACGTTATTGCCATAGGCCACGGTGGAATCCATGCCCAACGACATGCCCTGCTCCAAACGGTTCTCGATGACTCGCGTCACTTTGCCGTAGTAATCGGCTTTGTTGACCTCGGCCTCGGCGATAGAGGCGATGATCATCACCCGTTCGCGGTCACTGCCGGCCGGCACGCCCAATTCATCCAACTTGGCGATACGCTTATCGACCATGGCCTTGAGGATTTCCGAAGCGCTCTTCATGCTCTTGACGTTGTAGGTTCCCGGCTCCAGCCATCCCTCAAAGCTACCGCCCGCTTCATTGGGCAGAATATCCTTACCCTTGTTCTTGATAATCGTGTCGAATTCGCTTTGGGCAATGCCGGAAAGCTTCGCGGCGTTGGCGAACACACCGGTGGCACGTTCACCGGGACGAACCTCGAGGAAGCCCGCCGCCTGGTTGGTGTCGGAGAGAACGTCGATCACTTTGGATGCGGCCATATGCTTCTTCAATGTGAACGTTCCCGGATAGAGTGTCGTGCTATTGGCGTTGACCACGCTGGTGAACGCGGCAGTAGACTTGATGACTTCGGCCTTGAGCAGATTATCGGCGATCTCCGCCGCGCCTTGGCCCTCGCTCACGGTGAATTCGACCTCGCCATAGCCCGGTCCCGGATAGTCCGCGATGGCCGTCGACTGGTTGCTCCGGCTGTCGCGCCATGCGATGAGCTTGGTTACGCCGAAATAGCCGCCGCCGATAAGCAGGGCGACGATGGCGATAGCGATGATAATGCCACTGATACGCTTGCGCCTGCGCTGTGCACGTCGCTTGCGCATCTCCCTGCGGGATTTCGGCGGTTCTGGCGGCTCGGCCCCGCGCATTGGTTCTGACCCCTGTTCGACCCAATGCGTGTTGTCATCAAAGAACTCGTTAAAATCATCGGTCATAACCGATACCTCACTGCTCCCGGGTACGGTCGAGTGCCGTCTGCAAAATCACCACTGCCGACTGCTGGTCAACCACCGGCCTGTGCTTGTTCGAAGCTTTATGGGCCTCGAACAGCTGACGATGCGCACTGACTGTTGTCAATCTCTCATCTATCAATGATACCTGCGGAATCTGATACTCCGTAGAATCACTGTCTTCACTCTCTGCTTGCAGCCTCTTCTCCAGATTGGCCGCCCACCTGCGCGCTTTTTTGGCGCTTTTGCCTTCTGTACCGTCCATCTGCAGGGGCAGTCCGACGATTACATGGTCCACATGTTCGTCTTCGATGACGTTCAGGACCTCGTCAATAGCAAAGAAATAGTCGCCGGCAACATGAATGTTGCCAGCAGGATGTGCAAAGGTAAGCTCCGGGTCGGACAGTGCCAGTCCGACCCGGGCATTACCCAAATCAACGCCTAACCACACCACTGGCGGAATCAGGCTTTCTGCGCCTCGTGCTTGAGCGCTTCGAGGGCCTCGTCGATCTTGGAGGCATCGACACCGCCACCCTGGGCGAAGTCCGGCTTGCCGCCGCCACCGCCGCCGAGGACCTTGGCTGCGCCACGCACCAGATCACCGGCCTTGATGCCGGCCTTGCGGGCGGCCTCGTTGGTGGCCACGGCGACCATCGGCTTGTCATCCTCGTTCACGCCGGCAAGGGCCACCACCACGGGGGCGTCTTCACCGAGCTGGGCGCGCACGTCGAGTACGGTCTTGCGCAGGGCATCGACCGCGCCAAAGTGGCCCACGTTCTTGACGGCCACCTTGACCGGGGCCGCGGAGTTCTTGGTGTCAGCAACCAGCGCCGGAACCGAGGCGGCCAGCTGGGACTCGTACATGGAGGCCAAGCGACGATCGGATTCCTTGAGCTTGGCGAGCAGGGCGTTCACACGCTCGGCGAGCTCGTCCGGACGAGCGTTGAGCTTGTCGGACAGCTGGGAGACCAGCGCGTGCTCACGAGCGTTGAAGTCATAGGCACCCTGGCCCACGACGGCGTCGACACGACGCACGCCGGAGCCGATGGAGGCTTCGGACAGGATGTTGACCATGCCGATCTTGCCGACGTGGTCCACGTGGGTACCACCACACAGCTCGCGGCTCCAGCCGTCTTCGCCGATGGAGACCACGCGTACGATGTCGCCGTACTTCTCGCCGAACAGGTGCATGGCACCGAGGGCGATGGCGTCGTCGAACTTCATTTCCTTGGTGGTCACGGCGAGGTTGTCGCGCAGCTTGTCGTTGACGCGCTCCTCGACTGCGGAGATCACGGACTTGGCCGGGGCCTTGGACCACTGGAAGTCGAAGCGCAGACGGTTCGGGGCGTCTTCGGAGCCGCGCTGGGTGGCCTGCGGGCCCAGCTCCTCACGCAGCGCCTTGTGCACCATGTGCGTGGCGGTGTGCGAGCGGGCGATGGCGCCACGGCGGGCCAGGTCGATGTTGGCGTTGACTTCGGCGCCGACGACCAGCGTGCCTTCGGTCAGACGGCACTGGTGGACGATGAGGTCCTTGATGGGCTTCTGCACATCGTCGACTTCGAGCACGGCGCCGTCGTCGGACAGGATCTCGCCCTGGTCGGCGAGCTGGCCGCCGGCCTCCGCGTAGAACGGGGTGCGGTCGAGGATGACCTCGACGTTGGCCGGGCCGGTCACGGCGGGCACGGAACCCTTGCCTTCCTGCATGATGCCGATCACCTTGGCGCGGGCGGACATGTCGGTGTAGCCGAGGAAGTCGATCGGGCTGACGAGCGTCTTCTTGAAGTCGTCGTAAACGGAAAGATCCACGTTGTGACGCTTCTTGAGGGCGTCGGCGCGGGCGCGGGACTTCTGCTCGGCCATGAGTTCGCGGAACTTGGCCTCGTCCATGCGGATTATTATGAAAAGAACGGGCTGTTTGCGGTAAAACATTCGCGCATGACA
>OGYU01003129.1_pt1 | contig 10150 bp, 10 predicted proteins | sample 1576581 | NCBI WGS metagenome assembly OGYU01 (sample SAMEA3541547, study PRJEB24748) | human gut metagenome | biome: human gut; feature: human-associated habitat; material: faeces | place: China | collected 2012 | reverse complement strand
CCAAATATCACCACATTAATTGATTTCGACAGTAAATGGAAAGATATGATTCCGGTTACGGCACGCTCTATCAGGTATTGATGCTTGCCGCCCTCAACAGTACGCTTGGCACGGATAACGGGCTTTCCGATACACCGGGATTCTCCAAGACGGCAGAGTATATGCTGTATATGACAGGCCTGAACAGTAAGTTCTTTAATTATTCTGATTGTGCCCCCTCTTCTACCGCGGCATTGGCTTCGTGGTGGTTTGCCGATAAATACAGTAATCCGTCCTTATTATATAATGAGCTGAAAATGCTGAAGAACGGCGAATACGCTTCTTGTGCCGAAAACCGCCTGTTGCCGATGATTATGGCGTTTGCCAATAATCTGAATCTGGACGCAATCTCCGCTCCTTCCAATAAACTATGGAGTGGAAAAGGGGAAACGCCCGTGGTGATGGTACATACCGACTGGACATACACCGATACGGACAAATACCTCGGAATCAAAGGCGGCAAGGCATCCTTCTCTTCTGCCTGACGGACGAGTTCCGCAAGGTCTTCTTCTGTGTACTTGGATTCATACGCTTCTTTCTCTTCTTCGTTGTCACGCTCAATGTTATCAACAGCCGAATAGTCTGCTATGCGACCATACGACTTCGCCATGTTCTCATACTTGCCACCGATGCCGTCACCATTCTTAATCTGCGCTCCGGGCAGGTTGGGGTTCAGAAACTCGGTGGTCTGCAGGTTCTTGTCCTGCGTTTCCGCCACCTCCGTATTGAACATGTCAAAGACAAAATAGCCTGTGGCAATCAACGGGATGTACACGATGGCTGGCAGCATGTACTTCGGCTGACGGAAGTTTATCTTATCTGTTATTCTCATCGCTGTCTGATTTTGATGTTACTGACTTGTCTCGATTCTCCTCGTTGGTTCGATGCGTCACGGGAGGAGTGATGCAATGGGCTGCATTCATCATCTGCTTCATGCGCCCTTCCTGCCGCTCGATGGCACTTGCAGCCTCCGTCCGATGACCGTAATACCGCACCATCCTGTAGATGTTGATGCCGAAGCACGTGGCGACAAAGCCGAAGACGATGACGAGAAACAGCGTCTTGTGGGCATTGGCAAAGCCTTGCACCTTAGCCGCCGCACGGTCTATCCTCGCGGTCTTGGCAAACTTGCGCCCTGCCGCCACCTCCTTCTCATACCGCTTCTTGTACTTGGGGTCGTTCTTGTCGGGCATATCCTCGCCCACAAGCATCCGTCTGATTCCTTTTACACTCATACCGCTAGGATATTAGAAGTTTGACTTCGACTTCTGCTCAATATCCTTGTTGAGCAAGGTTCTCCAGTTCGTGATGAGCAGTCCATGAGGATTGTTCTCCGTCCTCGGCACGCGCTTCACCTGTCCCGCCGTCACCAATTCACGCATCAGAATATTGCTCCTTCGCTCTATCCTTTGCCTACCGTAGTAGGTGAACTCCATCTTCTCCTTGTTGAACTTGATGCTGTCGCAAAAGATGCTGAACACGGCACTCGTACCCATGATATTGTTGTAAAAGCCCTTTTCCTTCAGCGTATTGTACTGCGCCAAACCAGTTTCATCGACCAAATACATCGCCTTCTCCATCGAATAGCGGATGTACTTGTCATCGGGAGCAAGCGTAAAGAAGTAATGGTGGAACATCTCGATATGGCTCTTTGCCTCCACATCCAGCGTTTCCTCCATCGTGGTGCGGTTCACCAGTATGGGCACGTTGCCGTCCAATACATACACCTTTTGCTGCGCGTCCGTCACCATGCAGCGCGCCGTCCAGATGCTCGACACCGAGATGATGATGCAGCCCATGAGGAACGCAGAGCAGATGATGCCCACCAGCTTGATTTTGTTTTCTAAGTTCTTGATTACCATACGTTACTGCTTGTTTGAGGTCTGATTTCTCTTCATTCTCACATATTCACGGTGCAGGATGGTGTATATGTCCTTCTCAACTTCTTCCACCAGTTTGGCGTAATACTTGATGCAAGCCTCTACGTAGATGCCTTCGTATTTCAGTTGGATCCACACCCACCAGATGTCACGTTCACGTCTCCGTCGATTTCTGTAGATTTTGGCACGATGCAAGCGATAACTCAGGTAATCTACCATAGGCACTACATACTCGTCGTTATCCTCAAAGCCTTCTGCCATCTCCTCATACTGTGGGTCGATGTAGTTGTTTTCGGAATTGAAAAACTCTTCCTTTGCACGCTTGTTGGCAAACGCCATGAATTTCTCATCTTTGAGCCAACGCTCAATTTCATTTTTTGCTTTCATTTTTCTTGATGGTTACTTTTATTTGTTTCAATAGGAGGTGCGGTGACTCACCGCACACTCACATGTTATCTCATCACGGTCGCCATGGTTCCCGTAGCCGTCATCTTGGCTTGTTGTGCCACGCCCTCGCCGAAGTTTCGGGTTGAGAAGGCGGTGTCGCCCTCTGGTATCATCCATGCCGCAAGGTCGGGCACGAGGTTCAGGCATTTCAACGCCACGATGCTCGCTGCCATCAGATAGCCTGCCGAGAAGAACGAGTTTTGCAGATAGGCTGCCATCGTCTGCTCACTGGCGGTGATGGCCGTCAGGTTCTCTACCTGTATGCAGAGCACAATATCAAACAGCAACAGGACGTAGAAACCGACGAAGTAGAGCATGGCTCCGTAGAAATGAACTGTCAAATAACGGGTTAGCCACTTCGCCCACGCTCCTTCCCACTTGGGCAGCAACGAAAATGCCCATTGTATTGGACCGAATATAGTGAGCATTCCGAGCAATATCTGCTGACAGTATATCGTCGCCCACCAACCGATGCGGAACACGATCAGGGCTATCAGCATCACTATCTTGTCGATGCCCACCACGGCCCCTGCCGTCAGTGAGGTGAACCACAGTTTGCTGGCATCCTTCTCCATGTTGGTCACTTCGTCCACGCCCGTCTGCTCCATCGTCGCCTCTATCAGGTTGGGGTCTGATGTGCCCTTATGCGCCACGTCTGCCTGTGCCTGGAGGTCAGTGTACATCGAGTCCCTGACATATACCAACTGCTGCACCTCCTCAAACTTGTCGGAAATTTGGGTCGCCTCTGCCTCATAGAGGTCGTGGGTGTAACTGCCGATGCAATTGGGAATATAGGATAGAAAATCCAATACGCACCAGCTGCTGCCGCTGTTGGTCATGCCTGTGTCAGCAGGTGGGTACCACCAACAGAGGATGATGCTCACCACCAAGGGCTTGAACAGTTTCATCACGTCCAACGGTTCGTTCTTCACCATCATCTTGTAGGCCATGCTTGCCGCCACGATGATAGAGAACAGTGCCGCCAATGCCATACACATTTGGAGGATCCACCAGAACGGCCCTTGTGAGCCTGTGAAGGTGGCATCGGTCAGGAACTCGTTGGTCTGGAATATCACATCGTCAATCTCCTCTTCGAGGATGTTGATGCCGAAATCGCTGAGTATGTTGTCTGCCATCAGTGCCTGGTTCTATTGTTGATAATCTCTTTGATAAACTCTATGCCTTTCGGTGTCCATGACAGATAGAAGTGGTAGAAGCAGCGCATCCTGCCTGTGACATATACCGCAATGCCCTTGTCCTGAAGGTCTTCACGCAGTTTCCACATTCCATATTCCTTGGTGATGATGCCTTCCTCTTTGAGGGTCTTCACAATCTTGCCGTAGTAACTTCCGACATATTTGTGAAGCTTTGACATTGAAACTACCTCTAAATCAGATGGCATATAATGCTCATCAACGATGGGTGTCCTGCCGATAACGCTGATTCGCTTCGGCATCCTTGACATCTCCAACTGCCACTTGCCGTTTTTCCTCTTGGCGGCATAGAGACGTAACTGTATTTTTGATATTGATTCCATAGCTATTTCTTTATTTTATGTTCTTTCGATAACAGGAATGACTCCCACGCTCTTCAGTTTCTCATAGAGGAAGCGGCGACCTTTCTGTGTCCATTTGGTGTTCATGCGCACATCCTCCGTACCGTCCTTGTGTTTAATGAGGTAGGTCTCGCTGGTCACATAACCGCAGTCCTTGTAGTCGGCATACAGAATCCACTGCTTGCCACGCTGATACTGGATGTTCATCTCCTTCAGACGTCGGTTGAAGCGGATGGACGACTCGCCATAGTCCTGTGCTATCTGTGTGACCAGGACACTGCTCTTCGTGGCAAGGATGATGTCAAGGTAACTCACCTTGTCCTTCATCTCCGTCACCTCCTGTTGCAGGTCATCCACCTTGGATCCCAACTCAACGATGCGTGTCCTTTGGTGTTCACACTCCTGTTCGACAAGCAGACGCTTTTGTCGTTCTTCCTTCAGATTGACTGCTAACCGTATCAGGAAGTCTGGCTCTGCCAATGCCTTCTCGATGGTCTGCTGTGTCATATAGGCACCATGCTTGCGGATAGAGGGGAGCACCTCCGATGTCACCCACTTGCGGAAACGTTTGGCTTCGGGTTTGCGACTGTCAAGGATGACATCATACAGTCCGTCTTCATTGATAAAGTTTGTAACCTGTTCTCTTCCAAGACTATCCGAGATGGGGTACTTTGAAAGTACATCATCCGAAAGTCGTTGTACCAACTTGCTGGTTTTTAGTCCAAGAACTCTTGCCACATCAGCCAAACAGAACAAGGGTTGCTCTGGTGTTCCTGTGGTTCGGACTGCTCCAAATTCCTCGTTGTTGAAAATCTGAATATCGTTCATATCTCTATGCTGTTTTGTGATTATTTCTTCTCTTCCCTTATTTCTATCTGTTCACACTTTCTTCACCCTCACCGCTGTTGGCATCATCGCCGTCAGTGCCTGTCGAGCTCCTCACGCCCTTCATGTTTTCCTGCCAACGGCTCTTGGCATCGCTGATGATGCTGCCTTTATGTACTACACGGTCGTTGGTGGCTGCCAAGAGGGCGGTAGTCTGGCTTTGGGTGTTGAGCTGCACAAGGTATTTCAGTAGTGTCTCGTTCTGTGTCGTCAGGTCGGCATAGATGCTAAGATACTGCCGCTTTCTCTGTGCATTGGGCATATAGGCATCCTTGGTGGCTTTCACGGCACACTGGTACATATTGTACAGTTCCTCCCACCGACGCTTGTCGTTGATGGTGCCTCCTGTAGGGATGATATGGTCTATGTTCGCCTTCATCTTGTCCAACTGACCGTTGATCTTGCTGCTTTCGGCAAGCCAGGCGAGGTCTATCTGTCGGTCGGCTACGTTCAAGGCTTCCACCTCAGCACGCTTGGTGAGGGCAGAGTCTATCTTCTCCGCATCATCTACTTGGTTGTAGAGGTTGATGCCGGCAAGAGTGCGGAAACCTAACTTGTTCTTCTCTGCCGCTGTCTTCTTATAGTTGTTATGTAACAGCCAATAATAGAACTCAGGGGTGAGAGAACCGCCACCTGTCTCCATCACCGTTATCTGGTTCTGCTTGGAGGAGTCGTGGTTGTAGGTCACGCTCTGGGCTGTGGCTTTGATGGTGGTTGCTACCGCCATGATGAGTATCATTGTCTTCTTCATGTCCGTTCTTCTTTTGTTTACAATCCGTCAATAGTCAAGTTTTCCTGCCACTTTCCATCGGCTGAAGGCATCTTCCAGTATCTCTTCCTTCGTCCTCGTCCGATACACCTTCTCCTTCCAATAGCCCATGCGCAGCTGCACATACCGCCATGTCTGGAAGTAGGCTTGGTTCAGATGTTTTTCTATCAGGTCCAACGAATTGTTGATATTGTCCAACACCATCAGCAGGTCGGAAGTTGAACAGGCTGCCGCTCCTGTGGCATACAACACGAGGTCGTTGACGCTATGGTAGAGTTGGCTTCCTTCGTTGTATATGTTGTCGATGGCTTTCTTGTTGATGCTGATGAGCATCGTGTCAGCCAGTTCGATGTGTTTCCGCTTGATGACCTTATCATTGAAGTCCTCCAACAGGTTCTTGTAGTCACTGATGCGGTCGCTCACCGTCTGGTAGGTGCTCTTCACGTTCAGCACCGTGCGCAACGACTGGTACATCACATCGATGATGTCGAAGGCCCGGGTGTATTTGTCCAAATCCACATTCAGTTCCTTGTATTTGCCCACCTCTTCACTGCTGTATTCATGCAGCAGTTGATTGCTGTACTCCAAAGTGCTGCGTGCCAGCAAGAGGCTGCGCTGCTTCTTGTGGTCGTTGATGTATGCTTCCACCGATACCGCATCGAATCCCCATTGCGCCAAGGCTGTATTGGGGAAGAGGGTAATCAGCAGGAGAGCTATGATGATGGTATGTCTCATTCTCCGTTCCTCCCTCAGTTTTCGTTCTCGTTATCTTCACCATTCCCTCTGTTAGGGTCTGCATTCTCTCTCCATCGCTCGTAGCACTCTTCAATGAGTGTCCTTCTGCGACCTTGGTCTGCGTCGATTGAAGGAAGAATGTCCTTCAGCACGTCAATGATGCTGCGCTTGTAGTGCATCATTTTTTCTAATGATACCAAGTCGGCGTAAATCTTGGTGATACGGCTATCTACTTCACGGGCTATCTCCAGACGGTCGCTCGACCAGAGCAGGTGTATTACATCGTCATTGTCGGCGGTCTGGGTTGCCTCGCTCTTGGCATATTCTGTGGTGATGCTGCACGACGGGAACTCCTGGGCTATCTCCGAGATACGGCTGTTCACCTGCCTCGTCTTCTCCTCGTCAGAGGCATTCGGGTCAAGGGTCAGCACATCCACCACCTGTGTGTCGGTGTATTCCGAGGTCAGCTCCCACGATATTTGCAGTATCGCACGGTGTATCTTGATGCCAAGGAAGTACTTGGGCTTCCTTGCAATGGACAGTGTCGCCTTGAAGGTGATAATGCCGTTGATGTTGGGCATGGTGGCAGTTCGGACGTAGGTGTAGCCGTTCCACGAACCGGCACCTTGCCACGTGAGATTGTAGGCTGACTTCACATCCTGCATGATGGCAGGGATGCGGTAGTAGTCATCGGTGGAGGTGGCATTGTCGTTAGCCGCCTCGCTCTTGGCATTCTGTATGTCTGCCAACTGCTGCTGCCATGTCGCCAATTCCTTCTTCAGGTTGTCTATCTTCGTCTTGTTGACATTATGTTGCTGCCGCAAGGCAGGGGCTTCCTCCACAGAGGCATTGGCTATCTGCGTGAGCAGGTTCCTGTTCTCTGTCTCCAACTGGCTTATCTGCGCCTCCAACAGGGCTATCTTGCTATTCGCCTCACGTTCCTTCTCGTCCAGTTCCGATAGGTCGAGATTATTTTCTGATACGCTTGTCCTCATGGCGCATTCCTTGCTGTGGGCATTGAGCGAACCGCCGCACTCACGGCACTTGTACTGCGTGCTGCCCTGTCCGAGGGTGACACCGTCCGAACAGGTGACGCTGATGGTCACGCTCTCCACGCCCTTCAGTTTGGCGGCATCGGTGGCTTGATAGTAACGGCGTGCGTCACTGCCGATGTAATAGACATAGCCCTCCTCGTTGTCGTTATACTCCGAGAGACGTGCCTGCAACTGACGCTTGAAGGTATTCAAGTCCATGCTGTAGGAGTCGAAGACATCCTCATACACCTCTTCCACGTTGTTCCAGCTCTTGGTAACGTGTATCTCGTAGGCGTAGGCCTTCTTGGTCTGCTTGCCGCCACGGCTGATGATGTACGACGACATCCAATAGTTCATCGTATAGGTGAAGCCGTCGCTCTGGGCGTTGAGCTGCTGCACACGGCTGCGGCTCCATCCGGCATGGTTCTCCGAGTTGGCCAGTATCTGCTCTCGCTGCGTGCTGTTAGGGTAGAAGTTGGGGTCGGAGGTGTTGATACGATACCAATGGTCACCGTTCAGAATACTGTTGTCATCGGTCGGCGGATAGTAGTCACAGAGGCTTACGCTGCCTTGGTCTCGTCGGGCAATGTACCAACGCTGTGTATAGTAGTTGCCCTGCGTCTCGCTCAGATAGTCTGTCATCCACGAGGTGATGTTGTAGTTGGAGAGGTCGAAGAGGGCTGCCACGTTGTCCTCGCCACCCACCAGACTAAGGAGTGTGCTGCCGATGCCGTTCTCTGCCTGTTCATAGAGGTCATGGTAGTTGTCATAGATGTCGATGATTTTACTCACCTTGCCATTGAAAAGGTCGTTGAAGGCACTCTGCTGCAAGAGTGCGCCTGATGCCCCGTTGATACCTGCCGTCGCCAACGATGCTCCCATATTGTAAAGCGTCTCGATGTCGGCGGTGAGGTTCTCCACGGTGAAGTTGCCGGGCACACTGGCGATGTCATCCAACAGCTGCTGCCAATCTACATTGCCTATCTCCGAGAGTTTGAGGATGGCGGCTATCTCTTGGTTGATTTCCAAGAACTGAATGTCGGCAAAGGTCAAGCTACTGTTGGTCACGACACTCTCAAACTGCATACACAGCGACTTTGTGTCGGCGCATATCTTCATCAGGTAACTGCCCCAGTAGAGGGCGGTCTGCGGACTTTTCAGCATCATTCCTGCCACCGTCCATATCTTGGGCATAATCTTGTTCGCCACCATATTGTGGATGCGGCGGTAATAGTAGTTCTCCGTGCTACTGCTCCAAATGCCGAGGTCGGTGAATGCCTTGCGCTCCAAGAACTTGGCAGCGAAGATGCCGGCAGTGGCAACCTCTGCGGCATTGTAGTGCTTCAAGATTTCGCCCACCTGCTCGTTATAATAGCTCTCTGCCATAGCTCCAGCACCGAATGCGGCAGCCATGGCGGCAACGATCTGCTTGTCGTAGTTCACGCTGTAATACTGCGCATGAACCCTTCCCACGACAAGTGTAAGACACATATATATTATAATAAGGTATAAACGTCTCATTGCTTCACTACTTTACGTTTTTACTACTTTCAGTTTCTACTATTCCACTACTTTACTACTTGTAGTATTTACTATTGGTAGTATTCACTACTAATCGTATTTACTACTAATCGTAAATACTACCCAGCCACCGTTCCCGAAAGTTTTGCTTTCGGGCATCTGGGCTTTACGTCTATTCCGGGATTTCCGTTTCCATCAATCAGCCCCCGTGCTCGCCGTGTCAGCGGCGAGTGGCTCCATCGTCCGTCAAATTGAGCACATGCCCCGCCTCATTGACCTTCTGCGCAAATGCCAACGACTTCCCGATGCCACTGGCATCCCAATCTCTGCAATACCGCTCGATAGCCTCCTGATGTCTGCACTTCAGTTCATGCTTATAGAGTTTCAATGCCTCCTTCTCAGCTCGCTCGGTGGTGTAGGTCATATAGCACTCGTGCGGCTCCTCCACACCATACACTCCGCTCGTCGATCCACGTCGGATAAACACCTCACGGAAGAAACTTCTTCCCTCCTTGTTATCCAAGCGGTTGACAGTGAATATCTTCTTGCAATCCACATCCGTCAATCCTAATATCGCCTTGATCTCGTCGAATCGCTCACGAAATTTGCTTTGGTCGAGCAGCATCACCACGTCGGAGTTGTTGATGATGGCTTCCTTCACGATGGGACTGCCGATGATGTCCTGTATCTCCTGTGTCACTACGCCCACGCTCGCCCAGAACTTTCGGGCTGTCTTGTATAGGTACTTGATGTACTCGGCCATCAGCGGCGAGGCGATGGCTTTCCATGCCTCCTCGATGACAAGGCACTTGCGGTTCTTCTTCAGGCGCATCTTCTGCAGGAACACGTCCATGATGATGAGCGTCACGATGGGGAAGAGCTGCTTGTTCTCCTTGATGGCATCCACCTCGAAGACGATGAAGGTCTCGTCGAACAAGGTGCTATCCACGTTCTCGTTGAGAATCTTGTCGTACTTGCCGCCACGGTAGAAGTTTTGGAGCATATAGGCGAAGTTGTCGCAGTCGATGGTGGTGATGTTGTTCTCGATGCAGATCTGGTCGAGACGCTCACAGGCGAACTCATAGAATGAGTCGAAGGAGAGGGTCTTCACGCTCAATGCCATGCGCCGTTCCTCCAGTCCCTTGATGAGTTTCTCCACCTTGTCGTGTATCTGCGTCAGCTCCGTGCCGCGCCGCTTCTCCATGGTGGAGAGGTTTTTTCTCAGTGTCTCCTTCTGTGAGGAAGGATAGGGCTGCACACCGTTGAAATAGAAATCGTAATACTC
>OGYU01003122.1_pt1 | contig 10162 bp, 18 predicted proteins | sample 1576581 | NCBI WGS metagenome assembly OGYU01 (sample SAMEA3541547, study PRJEB24748) | human gut metagenome | biome: human gut; feature: human-associated habitat; material: faeces | place: China | collected 2012 | reverse complement strand
TATTTAGCCATGCGTCACGTTTCTCCCTACACTTTTCCAGTGTTGGCGCACAACAAGTAAACAACTCACCTGAATCTGTTTTGTAATCGTACTGATACATTTTTATTCTTTTGCCTCTTAATTTGGTAGTATAGGTACAATAGTTCTCACTGCCAGGTTGACATACGCTACAACCATTTACGCTTATTGATTTCATAGCCATCTTAAATTATCCGTTTACAACTTCTGGTATCTTATAATAGTCACTTTTTGATGCTTTACCTTCGGTTATCCAACCTATACCCACCCAGCATTTTATTTCACCGTCATGAATCACTTTGTAATCTGCATCTACGACTTCCTTTGGTGGGTTTACACTCATCTTTATGCTTTTTACATCTGATGCTTTAACTGTCAGCTTTTCTCTTCTCATAATCATCTTAAATAGTGATAGCCCGAAGGCTACCGGGTTTATAACCAAAGTTTCTTTGCTAGATCGAAATTCTTTTGGGCTTCGTTTACCGCTTTCTTTGCATACGTCAACGAGTATGAGTGCTCACGTGGATATTTGCCGGATTTCAGCCCCTCATGATACTCTCTAGCTGCTGCTAATTTATGCTCATAATAGTCCACGCTTTCAGGCATTGAAAGGTTTATAGTATCAGCTTTATTTGTCCAATACTGAGCTATTCTTTCATGCTCTCTGGCTTTCTCGTCAAACTCTACACTCTTTCCCATATTATGCCAGGCATCTTCAATGGCTTTTCTGTGTCGTCTTTCGCTATGATGGCCGATTTTAATAGGTTCACCCAACGAGAGAAAATCGCTGTCTTTATTTGACGCTTTGAAGTATTCTTCACTCTTTCGTTCTGCAGTGGCAGCCCAATCCAGCCGGCGTTCTGCCTTTCGCTTTACCCATTCTTGAACGTTAAAGCCATCAGCGCGAACTATCGAATAATAGTAGAAGCCATCACGTTCAAATATCAGATTAAACACTATGCTTTCATTCTCTTTACCGTATTTGGTGGTTACAAGAATGGTTTCACCTTTTTCATGCTTAGCATCGCATTTAGCAAGAAATACGTTTGGACAAAATTTGTAATATGTATTCATAATCGTGTAGGGGATTATGCAGGGCATAAGCCCTGCTGGTTAAACTTATGCTATATTCAATCTTTTAGCTCTCATTTCATTAAGTTCTTTAGCCGTTTTATTGGCTGCTTCTTCGGTGGTTTCTAAAGAAGCCATACTCATGTCATAGCCGTCTATTACTAAATAGTAGCCTCTTGACTTCTTCACATAAAACTCATTTGCCTTATGGCTTTTCATGTAGCTTGTTGTTCTCATAATTTTCTTATGCTGTGGCAACCCCCGAAAGGCTGCCGGTTAAACTTATTTGTGTGACTCTCTGAAATCAAGTTCTACAATCTTGTGATATTTGTATATCTCATACAGACCAGTTTCACACCCCATAGCTGATGCAAGTCTTACAGCCTCTTCTAAAGCTATCATTACGTCTGAGCTTGCGTCAATAGCTTCATCCTTTGCCTTGTTGTATTCTCTATTATTTACTGCTGAATCCTGAACCTTTTCAGCTTCTTGTATTCTTTTTAGAGCTTCATTGATAACTCTGATTTGAGCCTTAATCTCTTTGATGTAAACATTGTTTGTTGTCTTCATAATCGTATGTGTTTAATTCGATATTGTCATGTCGTTTATCACATTGCAAAGATACATCTTAATATCGTATCCGCAAATCAAAAACGACATTTGATTACCGTTTTAATACTATTTAACGATACTATAATATCGTGTTATATGAGAAAAAACTACATTTGTATACACGATTATAATATTATTATTTATGGATTTAAAAGTAAAAGACCTTATCAAGCAAAAAGGCATGACAATGCAACAATTTGCTGAAATGTTAGGAGTGACAAGAGATACCCTAACAAGAAATATCAACGGAAATCCAACATTAGAAACTTTAGAGCGTATCGCGAATGCTTTAGAGGTTGATATTGCAGAACTGTTTGTGAGAAATACACCTGATTCAGAAGTAAACGGTTATGTTAAAGTGAAAGGAACTCTTTATGAAGTTCACTCTTTTGAGGATTTAAGAAAGTTGCTGGAATTGAATGTTTAACAAACAAAAGAATATAGCATTATGAAAAAAGTTTTATTTATGATGGCTGTTGTATTTTTAGCAATTACAGCCAATGCACAAACTAACAAACAAGAAGAATCATCCAAAAGCGAAACGGTTCAATTACTGCAAAAAGATGGTGTCCTTTTGCGCAAAGACTTTTACGACATAGGGAAAGTAGGAGGTGTAACATTCCAGAATATTATTATAACTGACATGTCAACAGGAGAAAAAACAGGAGCTTTACGTCTTGAAACATATTATTATTCATCTTCTTTAGGAACTGATACTTATATAGGAACCCTTGATTTTGATGAGCTTGAAGGTTGTATAAAATCTTTGACATACATAAAAGACAATGTGATTACTTCACTACCTGAAATTTATACTGAATGTGAGTATAAAACTAAAGATGGTGTAAGATTAGGAGCTTATGTTAGAACAACTAAAAAAGAAAGAGATTGGCGTATATATATTCAAACTCGTAGTTATACAAATCGCTCTCAAGAATTTTTGAGTTCAGATAAATTAGTAGAAGTTATATCACTATTAAATAAATCATTAGAGAATCTAAAAGCTCATTTATAATAAACATAAAGCCGGAAACATAGTGTTCCGGCTTTTCTATTATCTTACAATTTTTAATCGAAACATTTTTTTATCCTTTTCACAGAAATCTTGAATTATATCAATAGGAAGTTTAAAAGCTTTAGACAAATCATTCATTGTATATCCAAGTTCTGTTTTAAATAAAGAATAGGCCTCATAGAAAACAGATGGCTCATCTATCTCCACATTTATAGGTTCATGCTTAGTATAACCTCTTCTGCTAAGTTCTATATAAAAATACTTATATTTATTTTCATCTATACATGCTAATTCTTTGGCCCTTCTAATAATTGAAGCCATTGATGTAAGCCAATATTCTTTCAATGGAGCCAAATAGTTCAAACGTAAATTTCTAAGAGACGGCTTGATAGACTCGGAAGGCATTAAAAATTCTGCAGCAAATCTAAAAGCCTCATTCTCTTTGTCTCTATAATCTGGAATTGGATAGTTAGGAGACAAATGCATGATAATATGTCCTAATTCATGTGCTATTGTCAATCTTTTATGGTCATTGCTAAAATTCTTATTTAATACTAATACAAATGCTCCTTTATCAGTTGTGAATGACACTCCATCAAAAATATCTTCGTCATAGTCTTTTTCTACTATAATAACGCCATATTTTTCCAATAAAGTACAGATGTCCTTTACCGGTTCTGAATCCGGAATTCCCATATATCTACGTGTAAATTTCGCTGCAGACTCAGGAGTATAACCTTCTTCAAGGTCAATAAATCTTAGATTCATTTCAGGAAATTCAATAGAATCAGACATTTCATCTACTAAATATCCAATAATTTTATTTGAGTAATCGATGTGACAACGATCCTTTTTACTGATTCCGCTTCTTCTTCTATAGTGGGCATTATCGACATTATTACCTATCTTTACATTGTAAAATTCTTCAGGAAAGCCCAAAAAGTCAATAATCCGTTTCACAACATCAGCAGATAATATTCCCAATCCTTTTTCAAATTTAGACAAATTGGATTGCGATAAGCCCGGAATTTTTGATGCTAATTCTGTTTGTGAATAGCCACGATATTCCCTGACAAATGTTAGCTGCTTATAATTGAAATTCATAATCGTATGTTTAATTTCCAATTTAAGACTGTGGTCTTAAATATTATTACTATAAAAACATCCAGTGGCAGACGGGTTAATAATTTATGTTATTTATTCTCGGCTGTTTTGGCTTTATTAGCACCTTTCAGTGATACAGATGCTGCAGGAACAGACGGTTTCAAAACAACTGTCGGTTTCAGACCTTCTGTAGCAGGTTTGTTTATAGCCCATTTAACCTTGTTTTCATCTATATAAACCAGCTTTGGGTCAACTAATTCACCAAATTGATTCTTTTTGTAACCAAAAAACAAAATAGGAGCTGTTGGGTCCTCGTCGTCCTGAAACAATCTCCCTTGCAATTGGTTCTCTATCGAATCAGTCATTTTTGTACGTATGTTCATCGGCATATCATTCTTATCCAATTTCTTGAACAGAATTATATATCCCTTCACATAAAGCATGAATCTGCCATACTTTCCAGTTTTCCAATCTCTACTAAAATACTTCTGTATTGATTGTACTATTTTGACATTCAACAAGTGTGCTTCAAATCCTCTCATACGAGCTTCTGGAGGAGTTAGCACTATCTCTTTATTATACTGTTTTACTGCACCTCCGTATGCTTCAAACAGTTTTGTGAGAATTGAACCTAGTTCAATTTCACATTCTTTTGCGCTAATTATACGCTTCCTCTTTTGTTTTTCTGTAAATTTGCAATTCATTAATTAATAAAAAAATTATGTCCACCACTGGACTTGAAGAAATCTCTGTTGCAGCAGAGATTTTTTCTCCAGCAAAGATATATAATTTTTCTTGAAAGTTGTATATAATTATCTCGAAAAATTGTATTTTACATCTTGGCGGTAGTAATATCATTCCACTTCTACTTGATTAGTCCTTTGACCTTCAACCTTTCTAAAATTTGGTTGTAAAGATACTCTATATCCTGTCTGAAATCCTTATACTGCTGATAGATAAAGGAAACATCAGCGATATTGTTCGATATTACACATGGGGAGACATCTGGGAACACACCGGAAATCTCTGCGCGGATACCGTTCGGCAGCCGTCCGCCGGCAAGCACACTAGGGGCGAACAAGAACAACACGATAAAGAGGAACTTCTTTCGCTGGGTGACGCTCTCAGGATTGGGCGGGCAATCCATTCCGGAAAGTATCTCTCTGAACCAACCGTAAATCTCCGGGATGAGAGTAAAATCAGTCAGAATAGGGGAGGATAACTCCTGCTCACGTTCAGATAATCTTGATTTCTGTTCACGTATTGATTTCAACTCCACGATTGATGAAAATTCTTTTGTCATAGCGCGATTTATTTAGTTGGAAATTCTTATATTTGCATCATAATCGTGTGGGGGAGTTGGCTTCTAATCGTGTGGGCTGGCTCCCTTTTTCTGTTCAATAGATAATTTGTTGTATGTATGAAAGATTTTGATAGAATAGTAAATAATCCTTTATTAATAAGAGTCCTAAAGAAAGGGAGTAAGGTCATTAGAGTAAGACTGCATAATAAGGAGAATGATTTATTTCGTCACAAGTCAGAAGTCTCATATGCCCCTGCAAAAAACACTAGTTTAATGAGGGCTAATTTCAAAAATGAGCCAATGTTTTATGGAGCTATTTTTTCCGAAAGCCTGAAAGATGACGGTGTACCACGATTAACTTGTTTACTTGAAACGCATAAAGGAGTCAGTGATGATAATTATATTGGAATTAGAGATTTAACCTATTCTGCCTGGAGAAATAAGCGTGATATAAATCTTTTTGTCATTCCTATTTTTGATAGTTATGAAAATCCACCAGTTGATTTTGTTTGGTATTTTGAAATGTGGAAACATTTAATTCAAGAATATAATCTCAATGATGATGACATTATTCTTTTGAAAGAACTTTCTCAAAAATTTGCATTTGTGCCAACAAACCCAGATGAAGAGAAAGAATGTTATTCATACACAGCAGAATTTACAAAGAAATTACTTGATTCTTTCCCTCAAATAGACGGTGTAATGTATCCTAGTTCTAAACTTGGAAAAGATGGAATGGGTATAAATGTTGCTATTAGACCTAGTGTAATAGATGAAGATTTTGAGCTTATTGGTTGCTCTCTTTGTAGATTCTTTAAACGTAGTAAGTCTCAACAACTGGTTTTAACATATAAAAGAGGTAAAGTGCAAAGTAATGATGCCATATCATATAATTTGGATAAAGAATATTATAGAGATTTAGATCTTGTCAATCAAAAAGACCCATCTTTTGAAATCAAAAAAATGGAATTTAACTATTAACCAATACATTAAAGGTCATCTTATATTAGTGCTTTGTGAATACCCGGTAACTGTTTTGTGGCGGTGACCGGGTATTCACAAAGCACTGACAAGGACTGTCAGTGGATTATTTGTCATGGTTCTTGTAATATTACAGAAACGCAAAATACTTAACACATGGAAGCTATAGCACAATTTCTATCTTCTTTAAAAGAAAATGAAAAATCAATCATCATAACAATAATTGCAAACGCTTTAACAATATACATGTTATGCTTTGTCGGAATAGAAGAGTTTAAAACATATTTATGGTATCAACAAATCATAATACCATGTTCACTTTCTATCGCATACACTACAACCTTTTATTCCATTATCATTAGTATATTAGGTATATTCTTCATCTTTAAAGGTTGTAGAGATATTTGTTCTTTTATGATGGAAGATAATTATAAATGGTTCTTTTGTATTTTCTCATTAGCGAACTGTTCAACATTATTAGAAGTTGCATCAACACTTATAGATAAATCTCACCTTTTTTGCATATTCAATATCGCACGAGGAACTGGCTTTGTTATATTAGGATTTATGACATTGCTAATAATAAAAGCAATCATCGGTTTTTTTGTTAAAGACAAGAGAACTCCCAAAAACTAAGTTTCCCTTTCACATTCAGAACAGGCTTGTCAAACAGAACCGCATCCTTCAGCACCCAGTTCCAACAACCTTTCTCAGCCCAGACTGAAGGATGGTTCTGTACGCAGTCGGCTATAACCACGCTGCCGATGATGGCACCTTTTGGGAATCCGTCATACGTACAGTTAAAAATCAAAGATTGTGATTTCCGCCTGATTATATCATATTGCAAAAAGCTGTATCTAAATACAGGTTTACTTGATGAAGCATGTATTAGCACTCTTTGGCCGATATACTTCTGAGGACACTTCCAAGTCCGGTTCTCGATGTCTTTAATACCGTGGGCGATTAGACTCGCCCACGGCTGTTTAATGGAGATTGCTTTCATTTTTTGTTTTCTTTAGTTCTTCTATAAGTTTATCAGCTGAATAAATAGCAATTTTTATCGGAAAATCTTTATTTGTAGAAGTATTGCAAAATGCAGGATTGCTTAATACCCCTTGCATAGCAGCCTTTGCTATTTCGTATCTGCGCTGTTCCCAATCCGTATTATCCCAATCAGTAATGGTAAGATACGTTGCAGGAATGTAATGCATACTTCCTTCAAACTCGCAAAGGTAACACATACCGTATGGCGCATTAAGCACATCGGCTGCATCTGCTTCCATGCCTTTAATAATTGTTACTTCTGTACCTTCTGATACTATGTTATAGTCCCAACCCCATCCTTTTGTTAGTTTTGCTTTCATATTTCAGTCCTCCAATAAATCCAGTATTTGATAAAGCGCTGATTCAAGTGTAGCAACCCTATCCTCCATGTCGACCTTATAGTCTTCGAGTTCTCCATCTTCATAGAGTGTATTACATCCCTCATCTTTTGAAGAGGAATATTCGATAGATTTATGACATATTGAAGATATATTGTTTAATACTTCGTCTACAGATTTTCCACCTACAGTCACTTCAACTGTAGTGGAAATTTTTGTCTCAACCTTTTTCATAATTATCATTTTTTGTAATACTCAACAATCGTTTTATTCAATGCTTCGATGATAGCAAATGTCAGTGTAACAGGCATTTCACTTGTAACCATCTTCTTTATGTACACTTGACCGTCCCTGTATTCAAGAACAGTATCAAGCTCAATTATTACACTATCTTCATTCATAGTATCTCCTTTCTGTTACAACTTTTAATTCTGTGAATACCTACACATCTACCGGGCTTCATACCCTTCCGGTGGTATAGCGCATAGGTACAATAAAATTCCTTAAATCCTTTCAGCTCTTTTACATAAAACCACTTACAACCGTGACATTCAAATGGTTTCATGATTTATCCTCCAGCAATTCAGGGTTATCAAAAATGTTACCGATTACTATAAAACTATCTTCACGCAGCCACTCTCCTAAAGGTTTAACTCCTAAACATTTATTATCAATCGAAATACACCATGCGCCAAGATTTATATTCCAGTCAACAAGACAATTATATTTGTTTTCCTTACATTGAAGTTGAATAATGTCACCCTCGTAAATATCATTTCCATTCTTGTCATGCAATCCAGTAAACTGGCCGATAGTGTCAATATCTACAATACAATCTCCATTACCGTCATATATACACATAACTTTTTTATTTAAAATATTAGCATAAGATAAATAGCCGTATATCCAACCTATTTTGTTTTTCGCTCTGAATTTAATTTCTATGTTCATAATTATTCCTCCGTATTAGGTATTAAGTCTTTAATGTATGCCCATTTTAAAAGACCCATGTCTTTAACATAATCATCCCATACAAAAGGTTCATCTTCGGAAGGGTATATACCATCGACATGATAAGCATGTACAACGTTTTCATAAAGGAAATATTTGTCATATTTAGGTTCTTCTTTTGCATCATGCCATACGCCGTTAACACGCCATTTAGCACCTTCCATGAAATCCACTACAGAATATGGGCAGTCCTGCACACAGTGTCCGTCCACCTCAGAAGCCGCTTTGCGGACAGGGTATGGGATGATGCGCCTCCTGGCTATCTGGCGGCGCTCTATCTTCTCGCCTCAAAGGAGCGACTCTGGCAACCGGCGCTCCCCGCTCTTTCACACGATTCCATTGATTTCAGCCGCATCGTATCCAAACCCCATGGATTTGCGATACAGGATTACCCCATCTTTTATTCCGCCAGACGGCTGTATGACCTGAAGTCACCCATGGAGGCAGAAGATTTGGCACACCCAAAACTGGTGAGTGATCTGGACTTCCACAATATTATTTACGCAACCATGATTGCCAGATATGGAAAGGCGGTCATGGATGCGAGTAAGGAGGCACCAGAATGTCAACCTGCCTGTTCCGGTCTACTCCCTGCAAAGTTCCTGGAGTCTCGATCACGTCATCCGTACATGACATGAATGACAAGAGCGCAAGCATTCCTGCCATAATAACATGATTGGTTGAACTTTTCATTATCTTGTTCATATTTATATATCTTTACTACTCAAATTCGACATCACCTCCACCTGTCTCCCAGGGGACAATCATCCAATGGGCGGAAACTCCGACGTGGGCATGCATGGATATGACGGAAAACAACCGCAGGTTCATGTTGGCTTCCACTTCGGGCAAAGCCACATATTGCATATCAGCCTCATGTCCTTCCATACCGTCACTTCCCATTTTATGCTCATGCGACAGTATTTTCAGATAATATCCCCTTGAACTCTCTGCTGACGGATTCTTAGGATAACGGTCTGTAATTTCATTGGGATTGGCAAACAGATAAACCGGTTTGGCTGGCAGCCACTGAAATTTTTTCGTGTCTGTGTTCCCGGCATGTGCCAAAGCCTTAATCTCGTTGATATGGCTCTTCTCCTTCAAGTTCCTTTCATACTCCTCATATTCCGGCGTCCCTTCTTGCGGAGCGGTTTCCGGTTCCTCCGGCCATCCCGCACCCAGAATTACCTTGCCGTTCTTCTGATTCTTCGAGTCGGAATTTTCACCGGCTCCCTCCAGAAAATTGAAATCTCCCGTATATTCGTACTTCTCTTTCGGAAACAAATACCCGTATTTCGGCATATTGTAGAGATACAACCCGCGCCCCATATAGAGCTGCCCTTCTCCGGCGTCCGCCACGTCGGCTTTGGCAAAATAAAGTTGTAATTTCGCTATGCTACGTTTCAGTTCCAGGTTTATCTCCTGATTGTCGTGCGTAACTGTTCCACGATACTTACAAGTCATCGGCACAATGGCAGAACGGTATTTTTTTTCCGTTTCATCCTTGTCTGTCTCCGTTCCCCCCGACACATATTCCGCTTCCGGCAACCGGCTGAAAGTCAAAGACTCCAGTCTATCCGGCACTACTTCCAAGCCTTCGACCGGATGTATAAGGGTAAGATGTGTGGCTGCCGATTCCATATATGCCAATAATGCCAACAGAAA
>OGYU01003114.1_pt1 | contig 10172 bp, 9 predicted proteins | sample 1576581 | NCBI WGS metagenome assembly OGYU01 (sample SAMEA3541547, study PRJEB24748) | human gut metagenome | biome: human gut; feature: human-associated habitat; material: faeces | place: China | collected 2012 | reverse complement strand
AGGGGTGTAAAATAAATATGGCACAAGCTAAAAGTATGGCACAAAATAAAAACACAAAAACAACAGCAACAGCAACAAAAAAATTGACAGCGTCTGAAGAAGTATTGAAGAAGGAAATTGTAGGTAAGGTAAACAGACATTTCGGTAAAGTTATGGAGGATGCAACTCCTCATATGGTTTATACTGCATGCGCACTTACTGTTCGTGACAGAATTATGGAAAAGTGGGCCGTATCTCATCAGACTGTAAAGAAGATGGGTGCAAAAAAACTTTATTATTTATCATTTGAGTTCCTTATGGGCAGACTTCTTTGCACAAACATTTTAAACCTTATGCAGACTGAAGAATATCAGCACGTTTTAAATGATTTGGGTTACTCACTTCCTGAAATTGCCGAACTTGAAAATGACGCAGGTCTTGGTAACGGCGGTTTGGGACGTCTTGCAGCTTGCTTTATCGACTCACTTACAACATTGGATTTGCCTGCATACGGTTGTACAATCCGTTACGAATACGGCTTATTCAGACAAAAGATTGTTGACGGTTATCAGACAGAACTTCCTGATTCATGGCTTGATAACGGTAATGCGTGGGAAATCGCAAGACCTGAAGAAACTGTTGAAGTTAAATTTGGCGGTGAAGTTTATACTGATTGGGTAGACGGTAAATTTACTTGCCGTTATAACAACTCACATACAATTTTGGCTATGCCTTATGATGTACCTCTTTGCGGTTATGATTCAAAAATTGTAAATAAATTAAGATTGTGGAGTTCAAAATCTCCTGACCATATGAATATGCAGGAATTTAACAGCGGTAACTATGTTCGTGCCGTTGAAGAAAAGGAACTTGCAGAAGTTATTTCAAAGGTACTTTATCCGGAAGATAATCATACAGAGGGTAAGGAACTTAGATTAAAGCAACAATATTTCCTTGTTTCTGCAACATTGCAGTGGATTTTGAAAGAATTTGAAAACAGAAACGGTCAAGATTGGTCAAAATTGCCTGATAAGGTTGTTATTCATATCAATGATACACACCCTACAATGGCTATTCCTGAAATGATGCGTTTGTTGATGGACGAAAAAGGTCTTGGTTGGGATGAGGCATGGGACATCGTAACTCATGTATTCGCATACACAAACCATACAGTAATGAGCGAGGCTCTTGAAAAGTGGCCGCTTGATATGTTCAGAAAGATTCTTCCGCGTGTATATATGATCGTTGAAGAAATGAACAGACGTCTTATGATCAGACTTAACGAAGTTTATCCTAACGATTCGGCTAAGCATAAGTATATGGCAATTATTTCTGATAATCAGATATTTATGGCTAATATGTGTCTTGCAAGCTGTTTCGCAGTAAACGGTGTTTCAAAGTTGCATACAGATATTCTAAAGCAGGATATTTTTGCTGATTACTATAATATGAATAACGACCACTTCTATGCAATCACAAACGGTATTACATTCAGAAGATGGATTGCTAACTGTAACCCGGAACTTACTGAGCTTATTTCTTCAAAGATAGGTAAGAATTGGATCAAGGACGCTTCAGAACTTTCAAAGCTAAAGAAATATGCTAAAGACCCTGCATTCAAGAAGCAATTTGCTGAAATTAAGCGTAATAACAAGGTTAGACTTGCACAATATATTAAGGAACACAACGATATAGTTGTAAATCCTGATTCTATCTTTGACGTACAGTGTAAGAGATTGCACGAATATAAGCGTCAGATGATGAACGTACTTCATATTCTTGCAGAATACAACAGAATTATTGAAGATAACGTATATGCTGAAAATTACTATCCAAAGACATATATATTCGGTGCAAAGGCTGCTCCGGGTTATAAAAGAGCAAAGCTTATTATCAAGCTTATTAACTCAGTCGGAGATATGATTAATAACGATCCGAGAGTTAAGGATAAGATTAAAGTTGTATTCCTTGAAAATTACAGCGTATCAATCGCTGAAAAACTTATCATTGCGGCTGATATTTCAGAACAGATTTCAACAGCCGGTAAGGAAGCTTCGGGTACAGGTAACATGAAGTTTATGCTTAACGGTGCGCTTACAATCGGTACACTTGACGGTGCAAACGTTGAAATGCTTGAACAGGTTGGTGAAGACAATATATATATCTTCGGTCTAAAGGCTGACGAAGTTGCCGCAAGAGTTAAGTATGCGGGAACTGATGAAGTTAAGAATATCTACTCATCAAACGCAAGCCTAAGACACGCACTTGAACAGCTTGTTGACGGTTCAATCGTTCCGGGCAGCAACCAAATGTTCAGAGATTTGTATCAAACATTGTTGTTCGGTGACTACGGATTCCCTGACACATATATGGTAATCAGAGATTTTGAAGAATATATGAAGACTCAAGAAAAGATGTCTGCTGATTATCAAGACAGAGATAAGTGGATTGAAAAGGCAATCTTGAATACTGCAAGTGCAGGATTCTTCTCAAGTGACAGAACTATTGAAGATTACAATAAGAACATTTGGCACTTGACACCAATTAAATAATAAAAATAAAGAAGTGACTTAGGTCACTTCTTTTACGATAAAGGGGTAAATATGGATATAGAGCATAATTCCAGAGAAAAATTTTATAGATTTCCTTTCGGAGCGGTGACTTGCGGCGGTGAAGTCAGATTGCGTTTGGCTGTGTCGGGCGCAGGTATTCCGTCGGCGGTTCGTCTTGTCTATATGGAGGATGGCAAGGGCGAAGTCCGAAAGGATATGCCGTATATTTTTGATGTCGGTGATCACTGCATATATTCGGTAAACGTGAAAATGCCTGAAAAAGCAGGACTTGTTTGGTATTATTTTGAACTTGAAACCGAAAGAGGTATGGTTTATTACGGCAACAATTCAAAACAACTCGGCGGAATTGGTGAAATGTGTTTTAATTCACCGAGTAATTCGTATCAGATAACTGTTTATAACGAAGATTACAAAACTCCGGATTGGTTTAAAACTGGTATTGCATATCAAATTTTTGTAGACAGATTTTGCAACGGCAACGAAAACGGAGAATTTTTAGGAAATCGTACAGATATAATAAAGCGTAATTGGGGCGAACAACCGTTTTATAAAGCCGAACAATTTGGCGGTGAGTATAAAGCAAATGACTTTTTCGGCGGTAATTTGAAAGGTGTAATTAAAAAATTGCCGTATTTAAAAGATTTGGGAATATCGGTAATTTACTTAAATCCGATATTCAAAGCATACTCAAACCATAAATACGATACGGGCGATTATGAAACAATCGATCCGATGTTTGGTGATGAGGAAACATTTAAAGAGCTTTGTTCAAAAGCAAAAGAAATGGGAATACGCATAATTCTTGACGGTGTATTTAACCATACGGGAAGTAACAGCCGTTATTTTAATAAATACGGCGAATACGACAGCATTGGTGCTTATCAGTCGAAGGAATCACCGTATTACACTTGGTTTAGATTTATGGATTGGCCTGATGTGTATGAATCATGGTGGGGAATGACGACCCTTCCGCAGATTGAAGAACACAGTGAAGAATGTCGTAAGTATTTGCTTTCGGACAAAGAGGCAATCGTTAAAAGATGGATAAAGAACGGTGCGTCCGGTTGGCGACTTGATGTTGTCGATGAATTACCGGGATTTTTCGTTAAAGAACTTAGAGAAAACGTAAAGAAAGCCGATAAAGATGCAGTTATTATAGGTGAAGTTTGGGAAGACGCGTCAAATAAGTCCGCTTACGGTGAAAGACGTGAATATTTCTTGGGTAAGGAGCTTGACTCCGTTATGAATTACCCAATGCGCAGAGCGTTGATTGACGCGGTAAGCGGAAGAATTGACGTTGAAGAATTTGACGCACGTCTTATGAGCATTAAAGAAAATTACCCTGCACCTGCTTATTATTCGCTTTTGAATATAATAACAAGTCACGATGTCGAAAGAATAATGACCCGTATGGGTGATGCACCGTCAAGACACGAAATATCAAAAGATTTTCAAGCGAGCTTTAAACTTGATGGCTATGCACTTGAACTTGCCAAGGAAAAAGCAACTTTAGTAGTCGGACTGCAGATGATGCTTCCTGGTGTGCCTTGTATATATTACGGTGATGAAATCGGTATGCAGGGATATGGCGATCCGTTCTGCCGTCAGACATATCCATGGGATAATGTTGACGAAGTTGACAAGGACGGAAGAATCAGACAACGCTATAAGAATATGATTAAATTGAGAAACAGTTCAAAGGCATTCTCAATCGGCGATTTTGAATGTGTTCATAAAGTCGGACACGTGTACGGTTTTGTACGTTGTTATCATGATGAAAAATATCTTATTGTTGCCAATCTGGGTACAAGAGAAGAAAGAGCACGTGTAGATGTTGCGAGATACGGTATGAGAAAACTAAAATGTCAAACGAGTGACGATAACAGCTTGCTTGAATCGTCTGACGGTATTCATTTTATTGATATGCCGAGATTATGGATAAAGGTTTACAAGGTGGAAAAATAATGCAAGGTAAATTTTCGGATTATTTGCTTGTTTCGGATATGGATGCAACGTTGCTTAATGACGATCACACCATATCCGAAGAAAACAGACAAGCGATAGATTATTTCATAAAAAACGGCGGACGGTTTACTGTCGCAACGGGAAGAATGGTTGAGGCAGTTCGTGCATATATGCCGAATTTGCACATAAATGCACCGGCGGTATTACATAACGGTGCGAAGATATATGACTATGAAAAAGATTGTGCAGTATTTGAACGATTTATTGAGGAAAACAGAAAACAGGCAATAAAGCGTGTATATGATGATTTTCCGCAAATAGGTTTGGAAGTGTACAGTGATGAAATTGTGTACGTTTACAGAGAATGTGAGGAAACAAAGCGATTTTTGACACGTAGCTATGAGGTTATTTATAGTTTGCCCGATGAAATTTGGCAAAAACCCTGGATAAAGGTGCTTTTGATTGGTGAAAGAGAATTGCTTGACAAGTACGAGCCGATATACAGAACTGAATATGATAACGGCTATGCGGTCAGAAGCGGTGACAAGTATCTTGACGTTGTTGCGAACGGAGTTTCAAAGGGTAAGGGAATGCTTGATATGGCGAAAAAAATAGGTATTGAGCAGAACAAAATTATAGCTGTCGGTGACAATATGAATGATATTTCAATGTTGGAAGCAGCGGGAATTTCGTATGCAGTTGAGAACGCAGAAGAAAGCGTGAAAAAAATTGCGGACAACTTAGCGCCGTCTAACAACGGCAGTGCTATTGCATATATCATAAACAGACTTGAAAAAATTGTAAAAATACAGAATTAAGGCTTGAAATATCGGCAGTTTTATGTTAACATAACTCTATAAAAAGTATTTAAGGAGGTATTTATGTTTAACATATCACTGTTGCTTTCAGCGGCTGTTATTATAATTTGCGTACTTGCAAATAAGTTATCAAACAAAATCGGAATGCCTGTACTTATTGCGTTTATCGCACTTGGTATGGTGTTCGGTTCGGACGGAATACTTAAAATTCCTTTTGAAAATTATAGCTTTGCAGAACAGATTTGTTCTGTTGCGCTTGTATTTATTATGTTTTACGGAGGTTTCGGCACTAAATTAAGCGAGGCTAAACCTGTGGCAGTAAAGGCACTGTTGTTGTCGAGCGTGGGAGTTATTTTCACGGCGGCTCTTACAACAGTGTTTTGTTTTTTTGTTTTAAAAATAAAATTGCTCGAAAGTATGCTTATCGGTGCGGTTATGAGTTCTACTGACGCAGCGTCTGTGTTTTCGGTACTGCGTTCAAAAAATCTTAACTTGAAGTATAACACTGCGTCAATGCTTGAAATGGAAAGCGGAAGTAATGACCCGTTTGCATATATGCTGACCGTTATAGTTCTGTCGTTTATGAAGGGCGAAAACAGTGTCGGACAGATGGTTTACAGTATCGCCGCACAAATCGTTTTCGGTGTTTTGATAGGTTTTCTGATTGCACTCGGTGCAGTATGGTTTATGAAACATTTCACTTTTAATACATCTGGTTTTGATGCGGCGTTTGTGCTTGGAGTGGCGGTGCTTGCATACGCTTTGCCGACATTGGTCGGCGGAAACGGTTATCTCAGTGCGTACATAGTAGGTATCGTTTTGGGCAATCAGAACATATATAACAAAAAATCACTTGTGCATTTTTTTGACGGAATGACCGGACTTATGCAAATGCTTATATTTTTCCTTTTGGGACTTTTGTCGTTCCCGTCAAAAATATTAACCGTTCTGTTGCCGTCAATATGTATAGCGTTGTTTATCACATTTGTTGCAAGACCGTTGGCGGTTGCGACTGTGCTTGCACCGTTTAAAACAAAAATTTCACAATATCTTGTTGTGTCATGGGCAGGTCTCAGAGGCGCGGCATCAATTGTGTTCGCAATAATGGCTATGGTGGGTGGTGTGGCAATGGAGCAGGATGTTTTCCATATTGCATTTTGTGTTGTATTGTTTTCAATTACGTTGCAAGGGTCGCTTCTTCCGTTTGTCGCAAGTAAAACGAATATGATTGACAAGACCGGTTCTGTACTGAAAACGTTTAACGACTATTCGGACGAAACGGAAATTAATTTTATTCGCTTGAATATTGACAGCGGTAACAGATGGATTGACCGTGCGGTAAAGGATATTTCACTTCCTCCGCAAATGCTTTTTGCGGCGATTTACAGAAATGATGAAACGATTATTCCGAACGGTGAAACGGTAATATATGAGGGTGATACGATAATTCTCGGTGCACCGTCACACGGAATAAACGGTGATGTTCGTTTTAGGGAGATTTCGGCGAATGACAGAAAAAATTGGCGTGGAAAAAGTATGGCTGAAATTGAATTTCCTGATGGCTATCTTGTGATTATGATAAAACGCGGTGATGATGTCGTTATTCCTGTCGGAAGTACGATAATAGAAAAAAATGATGAGCTTGTATTGGTTTCAAAATAAAAAAACATAATATTCAAAAAATCACATCATATGATGTGATTTTTTTGTTAGCTTAAATATATGGTTTTGTTACAGGCAAAGGTTCAGAGCCGAGTGAACGCAAAAGTTGCATTCCTGCGGAACGTGCGTCTGTGACGGCGGTTTTAACCGCTGACGCCTCACCTGTGAAAATTATAATCACTTCATTTGAATGGCTTGTACCGCTGTCCGGACGAAGTGTTTTTATCAGTTCGACACCGGCAGACTTTAACGCAATATCTGCGATTACCATACCAATCGGAGCAGGTGACGCACATACAAAGCCGAACGGTCTGCCTATCGGCACATCAAATGCCTTGTTGATAGCCTCACCGCATCTTGCACTGTACTGGAATTCCATATGACCTGCTTCACTTATGTATATTTCGCCTGCATTTATGTCTATGTATTCAAGCGCTAATTCAACGGCTCTCTTAACGTCGGCAGGTGTTTCACCGCCGATTATGATAAAGTTTCCGTGACCGCCCCAGCCTTTTGTATCACGCGGAATTTCAATAGAGATAACCTCTGTCGAAGTAGCTTTAACCGCGTCATCAACGGCTTGAATTTGTGCTCCCGCACCTGTACGGGAACCGATAAGACCGACCGCGTGGAACTTTTCAGGGATATTCATTTGTTTTCTTAAATCGTCATCAATATTGGCGATATAAAGACCGATTGTATCGCAAACGCCGACACCGACAAACTGTGTCATACCGCATTTTCCGAACATATCGTTATTCATAATATCCCTCCCTAAACCAATCTTATATATATTATATCATTATTTTAACCTTTTTGCAATCCTAAAATGAATTGTTATACATCAAAATGTAGAAAATTTCAAATAAGTATTGATATTTAGGGCAATTTTTGATATTATATAGAGTATTGAAATAAAAATACATTAGGAGTTGAAGATATGCCTGCTTGGGTTGTTGATTTGTTAAACCGCTTGAACTCTACATTTGTGGTAGACGGACGTTGGCAGTGGTTTGTTAGTGGATTGGGATATACGCTTTTAATATCTCTTTTCTCGGTATTGTTGGGTTTGGTAATCGGTATTCTGATGGCACTTATGCGTCTGTCAAAAAGTAAGATTTTAAGAGCCGTTTCGGGAATTTATATTGATATTATCCGCGGTACGCCGACAATGGTGCAGCTGCTTATAATTTATTTTGTTATTTTTGCAAATGTGCATATTGATAAGTGGGTAGTCGGATTTATTGCATTCGGTATAAACAGCGGTGCGTATATTGCGGAAATCGTCAGAGGCGGTATATTGTCCGTAAATATCGGTCAGACTGAGGCGGGACGTTCGCTTGGTATGACGCATAAACAGACTATGGCAAGCATTGTTATGCCGCAGGCTATGAAAAATATTCTGCCGGCGCTTGGTAATGAATTTGTTGTATTGATAAAAGAAACAGCCGTAATCGGTATGATTGCGAATATCGACCTTGTCGGAGCGGCAAGAAAGGTACAGAGCCTTACATATGATTACCTTATACCGCTTTTGTCAATAGCAGTTATATATTATGTTGTTATAAAGATTATAAGTACGTTGCTTTCTAAAGTTGAAAAAGGTATGAGAAAGGCGGATAAGAGATGATAAAGGTTATATTGCTCTGCAGAATCGCAGACAAATGTCTCATACTGATGAATGATCTCGGTATTCAACCGGTAAAGCTTTTCCAATGTTTTCTGCTGAGCCTTCTTCAGTTTCAATTCTTTTAACGTGATTGCCTTCTTTTCCGTATACACCATACGATCGGAAATCACTTTATCTAAAACTTTTAATAATGAATCATTCTTATTTCCTGCATGCAGATCCAATAAAAAATTTAAAAGAATTGTTATAAAACAGATAGTGTATTTCATATTAATGTATTATATCTAATTCTGCAAAAGAATGAAATTTCTCTGAGTAATCAGAAAAAAGCAACATAAATCATTGGTTTCATTACATCTTTTAACCAAATATAAATTCTTGCATACGTAATTGGAAAGTTAGATTAAAAAACATAGCTTAAAAAACAAAACTATAAGCAAGCAAGTTAAAAAATACTTTTTTGTAACCCCGACTTTGCAAAAAACATGAATATTAATCCTATATTTGCAGCCGTTAAAAGAGGAAGATGAAACAAAGCTTAAAATACGGACTATTTCTGGTACTTGCTTTGCTGATCCATGTTGTTTCTAATGAAGCAATGGAAGATAACTGCAGAGTATCCCCCCCGACATATCGCCAGGAGAAGTGCTACGTATCTCAGGATCATCCTGTTCATAATGCTCTTGAACGTCTTCATTATTTCTATTCTACCCAGTCTTGTGATATGAGTCACGCGGATGTTGCACACGTGCCTACAGATAAAAGCGTGCAATTGCTGATTACTTATTTCCGTGAATACAAAAGCCAGCAAAACACGTCTCAGACTCATTCACTCCATATTCCCAAGTACTTTTACGATCCTATTACATATTATATATATGGTTTAAGGAAGATCGTCATTTAGACGGTACAATCCATTATCTTATTCGTCAATTCATTACAGTTGGTTTCATCCGGGTGTGGAGAAACTAATTGTTTATTTCTATATAATATTCAATCTAAACAGCTATTGAAATTATGAATTTTACATTTTTAGTTGTTGTTTTACTGACAGCGCTCGCTTTTGTCGGTGTAGTAATAGCCCTTTCACGAGCTATTTCACCACGTTCGTACAATGTACAAAAGTTTGAAGCTTATGAATGTGGTATACCAACGCGTGGTAAATCATGGATGCAGTTCCGTGTAGGTTACTACCTGTTTGCCATCCTGTTCCTGATGTTCGACGTGGAAACAGCTTTTCTGTTCCCTTGGGCAGTAGTAATGCATGACATGGGACCTCAGGGGCTCGTTAGTATTCTCTTCTTCTTTATTATTTTGGTTCTGGGCCTTGCTTATGCCTGGAGGAAAGGAGCTTTGGAATGGAAATAACCAAAAAACCGAAAATAAAATCAATTCCGTATGATGAATTCATCGACAATGAATCATTGGAAAAGTTGGTCAAAGAACTTAATGCAGGAGGAGCAAACGTTGCCCTCGGAGTTCTTGTGCCATTGTGGCTCACTTTCAGCCCGTAGTGTTCGGCGGCTTGCTTGACGCTGATTGCCG
>OGYU01003113.1_pt1 | contig 10172 bp, 7 predicted proteins | sample 1576581 | NCBI WGS metagenome assembly OGYU01 (sample SAMEA3541547, study PRJEB24748) | human gut metagenome | biome: human gut; feature: human-associated habitat; material: faeces | place: China | collected 2012 | reverse complement strand
ATTCCGTTTGTCTTGTTGTTGAATTTCTCCGGATAAATATCGTAGAACGGTTTCATACTTCTGTAATTGGTGGCACTGCTGTGGATGGTGCTATTCAAGAAACAGTTGCAAATAGAGAACTCTCTTGGGAAACGGCAGAGCAATATAACATTGGCTTGGACTTTGGACTTTTAGAGAATCGTTTCTCTGGTAGTGTTGATTATTTCATTAGGAAAACAAATGATATGATATTAGCGACTCCGATTCCAATGTATGTAGGTATGTGGAAACCAAGAACAAATGTTGGCTCTTTGCAAAATAAAGGGGTTGAGTTTAATTTAAATTATGGTGATACTCATAAAGGTTTACAATACAACGTCGGATTTAATATGGCATTTATTAAAAATGAAGTTACTAATATTGGCGGTGGTGATCCTATTTATGGGGGGAATGTCAGTAAGGTAGGTGAAGTGACTCGTACTGAAGTTGGTAAAGAGATAGCCTATTTTTATGGATTGAAAACAGATGGCGTATTCCATACAGAAGAAGAATTAAATGCTTATGTGAATAAAGACGGTAAGAGAATACAACCTAATGCGGGATTGGGCGATGTGAAATTTCTTGATTTAAACGGAGATGGTTCTATTGATGGGGATGATCGTGTTTATTTAGGAAGTGCAATGCCCGATTTTACTTATGGATTTTCTGGAAGTTTGGCTTATAAGGGCTTTGATTTGAATCTTTTTCTGCAAGGAAGTTATGGTGCTGAGATTGTGAATGGAATGTATAATACTTTGCATAGTACCGATATGTTGGAATATAGTGTATGTACCGGTGCGGGCCTGGATCTCGTTGGCGATCTCCTGGGAATGGCCGATGCCCTCGGCCACGATGACGATGAAGTGGCGCTTGCCGGTGCGCTGAGTCTCGACGATCTTATCGAGGATGTCGCGCTGCATATCGAACTCCTTCTCGGGCAGCAGCACGGCCATAGCGCCGGAGGCGATGGCGACGTTCAGAGCAATGTAACCAGCGTTGCGGCCCATGACCTCGACGACGCTGCAGCGGTCATGGCTCTGGGTGGTGTCGCGCAGCTTGTCGATCATCTCCAGAGCAGTGTTCATAGCGGTATCGTAACCGATGGTGTAGTCGGTGCAGGCAATATCGTTGTCGATGGTGCCGGGCAGGCCGATCATCGGGATGCCGCGGTGGGCCAGCTCACGGGCGCCGCGGTAAGAACCGTCGCCGCCGATGACCACCAGCGCGTCGATGCCCAGCTCACGGCACTTGGCTGCGCCCTTATCCTGGCCCTCTTTGGTCTTGAACTCAAGGCAGCGTGCGGTGTAGAGGATGGTGCCGCCGGCAGAGATGATGTTCGAGACACTGCGCAGGTTCATTTCGAAGCACTCGCCGTTCAGCAGACCGTTATAGCCGCGCTGGATGCCGATCATGCGGAAGCCCTTGTGTAGGCCGGTACGGACCACGGCACGGACAGCTGCGTTCATGCCGGGGGCATCGCCGCCGCTGGTGAGAACACCGATCGTCTTGATTTGCTTTTCCATAGAGAGATTCCCTCCAATTTGTTTCTTCACATACCACTCGGGGCGCGCGCATCCCCTTCTTCCACAGATGCGGCCCGACTCGATGCAACATATTTGCTATGGCTTGCCTTAGACAAGTATATCACAAAGTTAATCATTTGAAAACAGCGCGGGAATAATGATTGATGCACAGAAATGTCATTTTGTTGCGACATTGCGTTCACCAAGCAGACGTTTCAGCTCCTGGAGCAGCAGTGGATGGCCCGAAGCATAGAGTCTCCGGGGCGCGGCGAGCTTCTGCTTGACATCCTCGAGATAGAAAATGACGGGCATATCGCCGTCGAATATCTCAAGAAGATTGATGACCTTTGCATACTCGGGGCAGCTGCGGGACGGCAGGCGGACATAGAGCCGCTGGGCGGCATCCCGCATGAGGTTGGGGCGGTTGGCCTGCGGGCGTTTTGGGTCGTAGCCCTCGATGGGCGAGATGCTCTCAGCCATCAGCTTGGAAGGCTCATCTTCACGCACAGAGAGGCGTCCCTCGATGACCACGACGGCATTCTCCTTGAGCGCATCGCGGAAAGTATCCAGTACCCGTGGGAAGACGATGACCTCCATCGTACCGGTCAGGTCCTCCACGCTGGTGAAGGCCATCATCGTGTTGGACTTGGTGGTCATCATCCGGTTTTTGACGATGGTACACACGATACGGACATGATTGCCGTCCAGCTTGTGGGCGTCCTCGCCGGTGAGCTCCTTGATGCTGTTGGACGCAAAGCGTGCCGACTGTTCCCGATAGGCGTCCAGCGGGTGGCCGGACAGATAGAGGCCGCTGACCTCTTTCTCCTGCTGGAGCAGTTCGGTGTGGCTGTACTCCGGGAAGGGCTTTATCTCGTAGCTGTCGGTGTCGGCGGTCTGAGATTCGCCGCTCATCACCGAGAACAGGTCCAGCTGTCCCTCGAGATTGCGGCGGGAGTCGCTCTCCACGCTCTTGATGATGCCGTCCACGGCTTCCACAAGGCTGTGGCGGTTGACGCCCATACTGTCGAAGGCACCCGCCTTGATCAGGCATTCCACGGCCCGGCGGTTCAGCTCAGTGCCGTGCATCCGCTTACAGAAATCGTAGAGGCTCGAATAAGGCTTCTCTTTTCTCTCTTCCACGACTCGCTCGATGAGGTTGCGGCCCACATTCTTGACCGCATTCAGGCCGAAACGGATCTTGCCGTTGTCCGCCGTGAAGCCGCCGTTCGAGATATTGACGTCCGGCGGAAGCACCTTGATGCCCAGGCGGGCGCACTCGCCCGAATACTCGATGACTTTGTCGGTATTGTCAAGCACACTGGTGAGCAATGCGGCCATAAACTCGCTGGGGTAATGACACTTGAGATAAGCCGTCTGGAATGCGACGTAAGCGTAGCAGGCAGCATGGCTTTTATTGAAGGCGTAGGACGCAAAACTCGACATTTCATCGTAGATTTCGTTGGCAACTTTCTCGGAGATGCCATTGGCGACACAGCCCGGGCATTCGTGGCCCGGCTCGGTGCAGCCATGGACAAAATGCTCGCGTTCTGCCTCCATCACCGCGTGCTTCTTTTTACTCATGGCACGGCGGACGTTATCTGCCTGTCCGAACGAGAAACCAGCCAGTTCACGGAATATCTGCATGACCTGTTCCTGGTAGACGATGCAGCCGTTGGTGACGTCGAGGATATGGGCCAGCTGTGGCGTTTTATAGCTGATCTTATCCGGCTCGTGGCGGTTGCGCAGGTAGGTCGGGATGGAGTCCATCGGGCCGGGGCGGTAAAGACTGATAAGAGCGATGACATCTTCAAGGTTCTGCGGCTGCAGACCCACGAGGACCTGTTTCATGCCCGAGGATTCGAGCTGGAACACGCCCTCCGTTTCACCCTGACCCAGCATCTTATAAGTCGCTGCATCGTCATAATCCAGCTTTCGGATGGAGAAGGACGGGTCTTTTTTCTGGATGGCAGCCTCCGCGTCCCGGATGACCGTCAGGGTACGCAGGCCGAGGAAGTCCATTTTCAGCAGGCCCAGCTCTTCGATCTCGGTCATATTGAACTGGGTGACAGGCAGGCCGTCGTTGGTGGCCAGGGGCAGATAATAGTCTGTCGGTTCCGGGGTAATGACGACGCCGGCCGCATGGGTGGAGGCGTGGCGGGGCATTCCTTCAACTTTCAGCGCAGTGTCGATAAGTTCTGTGACCTGCGGGTCGCTGTCGTACATCCGCTTCAGCTCCGGTGAGACCTCCAAGGCGCGTTTCAGCGTCATTTTCAGCTCCATCGGCACCTGCTTTGCCACCACATCCACGCTCTGATAGGGCATACCCATCACGCGGCCCACATCGCGGATAGCGTTGCGGGCAGCCATGGTGCCAAAGGTGACGATCTGGGCTACATGGTCTGCGCCGTACTTCCGGTTGACGTAGTCGATGACCTCCTGACGGCGCTCATAGCAGAAATCGACGTCAAAATCGGGCATACTGACACGCTCGGGGTTCAGGAATCGCTCGAAGATGAGGTTGTAGCGGATGGGGTCGATGTCGGTGATGCCTACACAGTAAGCCGCGATGCTGCCCGCGCCGGAGCCACGGCCCGGGCCTACCGGAATGCCCTGACTCTTGGCGTAGTTGATATAATCCCAGACAATGAGGTAGTAGTTGGTATAGCCCATCGACTTGACCACGCCGATCTCATAGGTCAGGCGGTCCTTATTGGACTGTGGGACGTCCGGGCCGTAGCGGCGCTCGAGGCCGTCCCAGCAGAGCTTCTCGAAAAACTCCTGATTGTCCATCCCGTTCGGGGCTTTGTAATATGGAATTTTGGTGTGTCCAAAGTCGAAGTCAAAATTGCACTGGTCCGCAATTTTCTGGGTGTTGGCGCAGGCTTCCGGCACCATTGCGAACAACTCATACATTTCATCCGTCGTTTTGACGTAGAATTCGTCGGTCTGGAACTCCATCCGGTCGGCATCCTGAATGGTCTTGCCTGTCTGGATGCAGAGCAGGATGCTCTGCATCTTGGCGTCATCCTTCCGCAGATAGTGGGAGTCGTTGGTGGCTGCCATCGGGATGCCGGTCTCCCGCGCCAGTTTGATGAGCTGGGGCAGGACGATCGTATCCTCTTCGAGGCCGTGGTCCTGCAGTTCAATGTAGTAATTGCCCTTGCCGAACAGCTCCTGATACCACAGGGCCGTGGACTTTGCCCTCTCGTAGTCTCCCGCCAGAATGGCTTGCGGGATCTCGCCTGCGAGGCAGGCAGACAGGCAGATAAGCCCCTCGTGATACTGCTCGAGAAGCTGCTTGTCTACACGGGGCTTGGAATAAAAGCCCTCCACGAAGGCAGCGGACACCATCTTGATAAGGTTTTTATAGCCTGTCTCATTCTTGCAGAGCAGGATAAGATGGTTGTTGCCGTCGATTTTGTTCACTTTATCGAAACGGGTGCGGGTGGCCACATAGACTTCGCAGCCGATGATGGGCTTGATGCCTGCCTTTTTTGCGGCCTTATAGAACTGGACACAGCCGTACATGACGCCGTGGTCCGTGATGGCGATGGCATTCTGGCCGCACTCCTTGACGCGGTCCATAAGCTGGTCGATACGGCAGGCACCGTCCAGCAGGCTGTATTCGGTATGGATGTGGAGATGAACGAAGTCTCTCCCCTGACGGTTCCCTTCGGTCACATCGCTCATGCTCCTGCCTCCTCTGTTTCAGTGTGTTCTTCGAGCCGCTGACGCAGGGCGTCGGCCAGCGCTTCCAGCTTTTTCATCCGGTGAGAAAGGCCCGATTTGCTCATGGGCGGGTCAAAGCACCCGCAGAGCGCCGCCAGCGATAGATCAGGATATTCCAGCCGCCGGGCTGCTGCCTGCTGCAGCGCCTCGGGCAGCGTTTCCAGCGCCCCCTGCTCTTCCAGAAAGCGGATGGCTTTGAGAGTCTGGGCGTTGGCACGGGCCGTCTTGCCCAGGTTTGCGGTGTCACAGTTGGTGTGGCGGTTGATTTGGTTGCGCATCTGCTTGACAGCCTTCTGGGCGCTGAGCTGGGCCGATGCCTCCGCCGCTCCCATAAAGGAAAGGATGCGCTCCACGTTGTCGCAGCTCTTGACGTAAACAAGGTTCACGCCGTTGCGGCGGGTGCGGTGGGGCGCAAACTCGTGCTCCGCCAGCAGGGCTTCGAAGTCGCGCGCAAGGTTCGTGCGGCTGGTGAGAAACTCGATGTTATACTCCTTTTGCGGGTCAGTGACCGTGCCGCTGCACAAAAAAGCTGCCCCGATGTACGCGCTGACGCACGTCTGGCAGCGAATCAGTCCGGGGTCTATCTGCAGGCTCGTCTCGGTGCCGGTGGTGCCGAAAAGCTCGTGCATCCGCGCCACCTGCTCCGGTGCGCGGATGCTGAACTCATAGACCACCCCGCTGGGACGCTGCTTCTCGATGATGTCGCCCTGTACGCCGCAGCGCGCAAACAGCTGGGAAGCCACCTGCGTCGTCAGCTCCTGTTCCGTCTGCAGCACCAGCCCGCTGGCGTCGAAGTACTTGGCGAAGCAGGCAATTCCATAGGCGGCAGCGCGGACGCAGCAGTCCTTCTGCAGACTGCGCCGGGCGATCTCCTCCCTTGCCTGGGATGCAAAACTCATGATGTGTTTATCCTTTCAACGGACAGAATCGCGGTGCTGGATGCCGGGCTTGTAGCCAAGCTTTTCGCAGTATTCCGCGATTTTCCGCGCAAATGTGATGGAGCGATGCTTGCCGCCGGTGCAGCCCACTGCGATGGTGAGCTGGCTTTTGCCTTCCTTGACGTAGAGCGGAAGAGCATATTCCAGAAACGATTCATAGCGCTTCAAAAGCTCCTGCGCCTCCGGGTGGCTCATGACAAAATCGACGACCTCTTCATCAAGACCCGTTTTATGCTTCAGTTCCGGGACATAAAAAGGGTTGGGCAGACAGCGGACATCCAAAACAAGGTCCGCCTCCGGCGGGATGCCGAACTTGAAGCCGAAGGACATGACCGTCAGACGCATGGCGCTCTTCGCGCCGCCGTTCTGGTTGAACAGGTTGCAGATGCGCTCTTTGTTCTGAGAAGTCGAGAGCAATCCAGTGTTGATGGTGTAGTCTGCCCGGTCTTTGAGGGGCTGCAAGATCTCGCGCTCCCTGCGGAAGGCTTCCCGGGTGGAAAGGCCGTCGGAAATGCTCATCGGATGGCGGCGGCGCGTCTCACTGTAGCGGCGCATCAGCACATCGTCCGGGGCATCAAGGAACAAGATCTCATATTCTATCCCCTGCGCGTCCAGCTGAGAAAGAGCTTCTTCGATTTCTTCCGGCGTGCGGCAGCCGCGGATGTCCATACAGAGAGCCACCCGCTTGAGCTGGTTGTCACCCGCTTTCGAAAACGCCGTGATGCTGGGCAGCAGTGCCGCCGGGATGTTATCAATGCAGAAAAAGCCGATGTCTTCCAGCGCATTCATGGCGACAGATTTGCCTGCACCGGAAAGGCCGCTGACGATGAGAAGATTCATTTTGCACGCCTCTTTCTTTTATGCTTCCACCACACGAATTTCTTTTTCGAGGTCATAGCCGGTCTTTTCTTTCACGATGGCGCGCACCTCATCGCACAGAGCCAGCACATCTGCACAGGTCGCTCCACCCAGATTGACCACAAAGCCGCAGTGCTTATCACTGACGGCTGCGCCGCCATGGCGGTAGCCCCGCAGACCGCACTGGTCGATAAGGGCCGCCGCAAATGCGCCCACCGGCCGCTTGAAGGTGCTGCCGGCGCTGGGCTTGTCGAGAGGCTGTTTGTCTTTGCGGCGGGCCATCAGGTCGTCCATCCTGGAGCGGATGTCGGCGGCATTGCCTCTTGCGAGGTGGAACTTTGCCGAGAGGATGCAGCCGCCGTTTTCTTCGAAAATGCTGTGGCGGTAGCTGAGGTCGAGCTGTTCTGCCGGTACCTCAACGCTCTCCCCTTCTGCGGTCAGATACCGCACGGAGACCAGCACGTCCTTCATCTCGCCGCCGTAAGCTCCGGCGTTCATGTAGACAGCACCGCCCACCGTACCCGGGATGCCGTAGGCAAACTCAAGACCGGTGAGACTGTTTTCCAGCGCCGTCATGCAGAGCGACGAGAGCATCTTGTCTGCACCGACAACGACAGCATCGTAAGTCAGGGATGGGTCTTTGCCCGGGAAACAGATGTTTTCAAGAATGCCGATCGCGCTCTTCATGGCCGATACATTGATGACAGCTCCCCGGTAGCCCGCATCCTCAAACAGGATGTTGCTGCCGTTGCCCAGAAGATAATATTTGACATTCGCTTCCTTTGCCAGCTTGATGGCGGCGCAGAGCTGCGCCTCATTTTCCGGCAGGATAAAGACATCTGCCGGGCCGCCGATGCGGAAAGTGCAGTGCGCGCTGAGCGGCTCATTTTCTTTGTATGCAATGCCCGCAGCGGACAAAGCCTGTTTCAATCGTTCCATTCGTTCTTCCTCTATCGGTAGAAAATCAGTCCATCGTGTCGTTCAGGCCCAGACGGATGAGCAGCTCCTTGGCGGCGTTATAGCCCATCTTCTTCTGGCGGTTATTGATAGCCGCCGTTTCCAGCACGACTGCGAGGTTGCGTCCGGGCGAAACGGGGATGATGGTGCTGGGGATGTTGACGCCCAGAATGTCATAATACTCGCTTTCCAAGCCGGTGCGCTGATAGTTTTTGGTGGGGTCCCATGCTTCCAGCTGGACGACGAGGTCGAGGCTTTCACTCACCTTGACCGCGCCCACACCGAACACGCGGGCCACGTTGACGATGCCGATGCCGCGCAGCTCAATGAAGTGGCGGATGTTTTCCGGCGCAGTACCCATGATCTGACGGTTGGAGACCTTGCGCAGCTCCACGGCATCGTCGGCGACGAGGCGGTGACCGCGCTTGACCAGCTCGATGGCCAGCTCGCTCTTGCCGATGCCGCTGTCGCCGAGAATGAGGATGCCTTCACCGTAAACTTCCACCAGCACGCCGTGGCGGGTGATGCGGGGAGCCAGTTCAAGGTTCAGCATGCTGATGAGGCTGCCCATCATGGTGCAGGTCGTCTCGTTGGAGCGCAGCAGGGCTACCCCGTGCTGCTTTGCAAGCTCCTGCATCTCCGGGAAGGGTTCCAGCTCCTCGTTGCGGCAGAGGATGACGGCCGGAGGCTGCTGGCGGAACAGCTGGTCGAGGCGCTCACGGCGCTTTTCCGGCGTAAGACCGGCCAGAAAGTTCATCTCCGCAAGGCCCATGATCTGTAAGCGCAGCTTATCGAAATAATCGTAGTAACCGGCCAGAAACAGACCGGGACGGTTGACTTCTGCGATCTCGACGCTGATCTTGTCCAGATCGCAGGGCGTATAGATAACCTCGAGGCTGACCTTCTCGACCAGCCGCTTGAGCGAAACAGCGAAATTCCCCATTCGTTTTTCCTCCTGCATCCTCTGTGCTCTGCCATACCAAAAGGCAGCACAGTTTATCCTTCTTTATATTATAATCGAGACGGACAGCAAAAACAACAATTCTTTCAGGAATCTTTTCTGGTTTTGCGCCAGCGCTTGCATCCGGGGGCCAAAACCATATAATAGGAGGCAGGGATAGAGTCTACTTTACATGAGTTTTACATTTCGCCGGTTTCCGATTTTACATTCCACTCGTATACTCATAATCAGGGATAGGACCGGTGAAATCCAGTGCAGGTCGTGTAAAAAGTTGAGACATGCTCCTGCACGGGTCCTCTACGGCCGCTGTCGATGTACAAACGCAAGCTTCAACAAGTGAGGAGTAAAACATGACTCTATTCAATGTCTTTTCTCTGCTGGGCGGTCTGGCTCTGTTCCTGTTCGGCATGGACATCATGGGCAAAGCCCTTGAGAAACAGGCCGGCGGCCATCTGCAGAAGATCCTGAGCAAGCTGACGGATAACCCCCTCAAGGGCTTCTTCCTCGGTCTGTGCGTGACCGCCATCATCCAGAGTTCCAGTGCTACCACCGTCATGGTGGTCGGCTTCGTCAACAGCGGCATCATGGAGCTGCATCAGGCCATCGGCATCATTATGGGCAGCAATGTGGGTACCACTGTCACCAGCTGGCTGCTGAGCCTTTCCGGCCTGCAGGGTGACAGCATCTGGATCCAAATGCTCAAGCCCACCTCCTTCAGCCCCATTCTCGCCTTCATCGGCATCCTGCTCTATATGGGCAAGAATGAGAAGAAAAAGGGCATCGGCACGATCCTCATCGGCTTTGCCATCCTGATGACCGGCATGACTACCATGTCCAATGCCGTCGAGCCCCTGCAGGGTGAGGCATGGTTCACCAACCTCTTCGTCCGCTTCTCCAATCCCATCCTCGGCGTTCTGGTGGGCGCACTGGTCACCGGCATCATCCAGAGTTCCAGCGCCAGCGTCGGCATCCTGCAGGCGCTGAGCGCTACCGGCGTCATCACCTACGGCAGCGCTATCCCTATCATCATGGGTCAGAATATCGGCACCTGTGTCACCGCGCTGATCTCTTCTGTGGGCGCAAATAAGAATGCCCGCCGTGCCGCCATGGTCCACCTCTACTTCAACATCATCGGTGTCACGGTCTTTCTGGCCGGTTTCTACGGTCTGAACGCCGTGGTCCACTTTG
>OGYU01003085.1_pt1 | contig 10238 bp, 7 predicted proteins | sample 1576581 | NCBI WGS metagenome assembly OGYU01 (sample SAMEA3541547, study PRJEB24748) | human gut metagenome | biome: human gut; feature: human-associated habitat; material: faeces | place: China | collected 2012 | reverse complement strand
TCACAGAAGATATTGAACTGTTAGACGGCGCGAGTGCGGAATTTGATTTAGAACACCAGTACAGCGAGCTGGAGAACCTGGGCCAAATACTGGTGCGGGCCCAGGGACAGGTCTTTGCCCGGACGTGGCACACCATGACGGCCTCCATCCCCCTGGAGGCCCAGGTGAAATCGTATACCGGCGAGAAGGCCAGCCGCTGGACCTTGAGCATCCTGGGACATCGCATCGATTTTTTCGGAAAGAGTGGAATTTCCTTCCCTGAGTATGATAAAATAACAGATACCTGGGCGCTCACCCTGCCCGGCGGCCGGGAGATGCCCCTGGCCCTGAGCCGGGAGACCTGCCGGGCCTATACCATCGCCGCCGCGCCGGTGGACGCGGACGCAGCGGAGCGGCTGCTGGAGGAGCGGCTGCTGGAGGCCCTTCGGGCGCGGCTGGGAGACGGCGAGGTGGTGCATACCAGCTTCTCCTCCGCACAGCGGGATGGACGGCTGGAGGTCACCCTCCAGGCCGAGTGCACGGAGGAGATCGGGCGCTTTGTGCCGCTGGAGTCTATTACAGAAGAAAATGAGGCCGAACCATGATCGAACAGACCATCAGCATCGAGCGCATTGAAGATGTCATCGACATCTTCGGCTCGTTTGACGAAAACATCAAGCTCATTGAGCACGAGCTGGACGTCTCGGTGGTGAGCCGGGACGACCAGCTCAAGATCTCCGGGGAGGCGGAGAACGTCCTTTACGCCGTCAAGGCGGTCCAGGGCCTGCTGGGCCTGGCCGGGCGGAAGGAGACCATCACCGAGCAGAACGTCCGCTACATCATCAATCTGGTGAAGGCGGGCAACGAGGAGCATGCACGAACTTCGTCTGCAAATCGATGCGTGCGACAACGAACTGATGGAAATCTTAGCCAAACGTATGCGTGTATGCCGTGAAATAGGTACATTCAAGAAAGAGCATAACATGACTGTCCTTCAGACCGGACGTTACAACGAGATACTCGACAAGCGTGGTGCGCAAGGTACATTATGCGGAATGGATGCCGATTTTGTCAAACAAGTATTCGAAGCTATCCACGAAGAAAGCGTACGCCAGCAATTGGAAATCATTAATAAGTAAGTAAGTAAATAACAGACTTTTATAAGAATCTATGAGAATATTAATTTTGGGAGCCGGAAAAATGGGTTCCTTCTTTACCGATGTATTGAGTTTCGACCACGAAGTGGCAGTATTCGATGTGAACCCAAAGAAACTGCGCTTTATGTACAACTGCTGTCGGTTTACCAATACTCAAGAAATAGAAGAATTCAAACCCGAACTGGTTATTAATGCAGCAACGGTAAAATATACTCTTGATGCATTCAATCAGGTTTTGCCCATTCTCCCGAAAGATTGTATCATAAGCGATATAGCTTCTGTAAAAACCGGACTGAAAGAATTTTACGAAAATTGTGGATTCCGCTATGTATCTACTCACCCGATGTTTGGTCCTACGTTTGCCAACCTTGACAAGCTAAGTACGGAGAATGCCATCATCATCAAGGAAGGCGACCATCTGGGAAAAATTTTCTTCAAAGATCTGTATCAAAGACTGGGACTTAACATCTTCGAATATACATTCGAGGAACACGATGAAACAGTAGCTTACTCGCTGTCTATCCCCTTTGTTTCTACGTTTGCCTTCGCTGCGGTAATGAAACATCAGGATGCTCCGGGAACAACATTCAAACGGCATATGGCAATAGCCAAAGGAGTGATGGGCGAAGATGATTTTCTGTTGCAGGAAATCTTGTTCAACCCACGTACTCCGGCACATGTAGAAGGTATTCGTACAGAACTCAACGAGCTGTTGGATATCATCAACAAAAAAGATGCTGAAAGAATGCGTGCCTATCTTACAAAGATTCGCGAGCATATCAAATAATATAGATGATTTCCAAACGGAAACATGGGATGACTTTACTTACAGTTTATAAGTTGACATTCTAAAAGTCCCTCTGTTTTCAGCCTGATATTGTAACAAATTAAGGCTGAAAACAGAGGGACTTTTCTTTTAAGGTTTCGATTTATCAGATTTTCCAGGCCTAAACCTTACGTTTACAACGACCTGTTTTCTTCATAAAATCAATACCAGCTTTCACAAAAAACATCAGCATATTATCAGCAATTCTTCCTGATATTTTTTTTAAATTTGTACAAAAAAGCAGATAAACATCAGCTAGATTTAAAACAAAGAAATACGGAAACAGCTGCACAATCCATAAAAAAAGCGGTCAGACCATTTGTCACAGTCCGACCGCTCTATACTTAGAAAGAATTTAATACGCTATCAGAAGCGATAACCCACAGTTATCATAAAAGCCAGGTTTTTATTATTTTCCTGTGTCAGGCTTTTCTTAAACATGTTAGTAAAACCATACTGGCCTGTCAGATTCAGCAAATATTTATATCCCAGTTCAAAACCTACTCCATACTGCAAACCTACAGCACAACGGTTCATCAATGCTTCGTCAGCTCCATCTATCTTCTTAAACAGTTTAGTTCCAACTTCAGCACCTCCTGATTCCACAGTCGCTTTTCCGCCCAAACCAAATCCTACATAAGGACCGGCATTTACAACAAACGTATTACCTTCGCTGATAGGTAATTTTATAGCAGCCAATAAAGGAATATCCAGATAAACAGGATTAATTTTCGCATCAACACCTTTCTCAGATCCTTTACAACCTTTGCTTGTAAAATTCAAACCGGTCTGGAAGGCCCACATATCAGTAATGGCATAATCCATTCCTACTCCTACCGAATAGCCAATCTTCAAGTCTGCATCACTATTGGTGATGTTTGCCATAGACATACCTGCATGTACATCAAATTTCGCCTGAGAAAAACCGGCAAGTGTACACAATCCTAAAACAACAGTTAATAATAACTTCTTCATAACTGATATTGTTTTTATAAGGTTCTCGTCCCCAAAGAATCTTAGTTTTTGTTTCCGAAGTGCAGGGACTGCTCTTTACAGGCACACTTCTGTTTGTTTTGTATCTATTAGCAAAGATAATCAATTCTTTCAATATAACAAATTTAAAGGAGAAGAACACAATATTGAACACATCAGTCTGTTCATAAAAAATCCGTCCGGATTCCTCCGAACGGATTTCTTAACTTAATAAATATTTTACAACTTAATTTTTTTCTTAACAGCCTTCGATTCATTATGCAGACGGTCGAGTGCAGTCACTACATAGCGGTACTTAGTCTTTCCGTTTTCATAAGGAAGTTTATAGAAAGTATTGGTAGTGATTTCAACAATATGAGAAGGATCATTCAGATTAACCTTTTCATCGTTATTGAAGCGATATACTACATAACGCACAGCCTTGTCCATTTCATCTTTCGCCTTAGGAGCTGTCCAGAACAAAATATATCCGTCGGCAGTCCACACCGGTTTCAGTTTTTTCACTTTACCCGGAGCCTCTTTATCGATAAAAGGAGAAGCCGGAATCAAAGCTGGATATTTGTGGTAGACATTTGCCAGAACCTCACGATAGTTGCCTTTATTTTCTACTACTGCAGCAGCATACCACTGACAGCTTCCCTGTACGGTTGGAAGCATACGCTGCAAGTTATATTTGGCAAGCATCTGGTGCTGTCCCGGATTTTTCAGATCTGGCTTTGTTACAGTACGAACTACGTCTTGTCCGATAAACAGTGGACGTGCGGCAGAATGACGCGCCCACCAGCGGATCAGTTTATCATAATCTGCTGCCGGATGACCGATTTCCCAATAGATCTGAGGGATATTATAATCTACCCAGCCATTGTTGACCCAAAGCAGTACATCGGCATACAAGTCATCGTAATTCTGAAGTCCGTTTGTATCGCTGCCATTCGGATCTGATTTTCTGTTACGATAGATACCGAAGGGAGAAACACCAAACTTAACCCATGGCTTACAACTGCGTACAGTTTCGTGAATTTCCTTTATCAAGACATTGACATTATCTCTACGCCAGTCGGCCTTGTTGGTAAATCCGCGACCATAAGCAGCAAAGCTGATGTTGTCTGGAAATTCTTCTTCCGGATTCGGATACGGATAAAAATAATCATCCATGTGAATAGCGTCAATATCGTAACGAGAAACGATATCTCTTACAATCTTGCAGATATAAGCTCTCGATTCAGGATATCCGGGATCGAAATACAGCTGTCCGCCGTAACGTACAAACAAATTAGGGTATTTATTATAAGGATGCATAGGCGACAATGCCGTAGTTCCCTTGGTCTGTGCACGATAAGGATTTATCCATGCATGAAGTTCCATGCCACGCTTATGACATTCTTCCACCATGAAACGAAGCGGATCCCAGCCTGGCTGAGGAGCTTTTCCCTGCAATCCGGTAAGGAAACGGCTCCAGGGTTCATAGGTCGACGCATAAAGAGCATCACATTCGGCACGAACCTGAAATATAATCGCATTGATACCCGCACCTTTCAGGTTATCCAACTGACGGATCAGAGTCGCTTTCATCTGTTCTGTGGGCATACCTTGAAACTGACCGTTCACACATTGTATCCACGCACCGCGGAATTCACGCTTTGGATGCATTGTCTGTGCCTTAACACTTCCGGCAACAAATAAAAGCATTGCCAGCCAAATCAATAAAACTTTTGATTTCATATTTTTTATACATTATAATCGAGAGGGCAAAGATAAGGAAAAAATAATCAATAACTTACTTTTTCCTCGAATCGATAAAAGAATAAAGCAATGAGGACCTGTTTTACACATGTGAAAGCAATAAGCAGAGTTTTTTCCAAAATTGAAGCTATTAACACTCCTTATTTATCTTTTGTTTCACGATATGCATAAAATTCACTATTTTTGTCTATCAAAAACCAAACGAATCCAAGCATGTCTGACAGTAAATATATATCTATAAAAGGCGCGAAGGTAAACAACCTGAAAAATATAGACGTTGATATTCCACGTAATAAACTAGTAGTCATTACGGGGTTGTCCGGTTCCGGAAAATCCTCACTGGCATTCGACACATTGTATGCCGAAGGACAGCGTCGCTATGTGGAAAGCCTTTCATCGTATGCACGCCAGTTCCTGGGACGAATGAGCAAACCTGAATGTGATTTCATCAAAGGTATTCCTCCTGCCATTGCTATCGAACAGAAAGTAATCAGCCGGAATCCGCGTTCTACTGTAGGTACATCGACTGAGATATACGAATATCTGCGTCTGCTGTTTGCACGTGTCGGCAAAACTTATTCGCCGATAAGCGGTCAGCTTGTAAAAAAAGACAGCCCCGAAGATATTGTAAACTGCATGCTCTCATATCCGAAAGGTACACGCTATACGGTACAGACTCCTATCATTCCCCGAGAAGGACGCAGTGAAGCCGAACAGATAGAAATGGATATGAAACAAGGATTCACCCGTCTGGAAGTAAACGGTGAAATGGTTCGTATGGAGGATTATCAATATAATCCTGCCGATACGATATACCTGCTGGTGGACCGTATGAGCTGCGATGATACAAAAGATGCAATCAGCCGCTTGACCGATTCAGCAGAAACAGCTATGTACGAGGGTGACGGAGCTTGTCTGCTGCGCTTTTACCTGCCCGACAGAAGTACCAAACTACATGCCTTCAGTACAAAATTCGAGGCAGACGGTATTAAGTTTGAAGAGCCCAGCGACCAGATGTTTTCGTTCAACTCTCCTATCGGCGCATGCCCTACGTGTGAAGGTTTCGGAAAGATTATCGGTATAGACGAGCATCTTGTCGTACCCAACCGTGCATTGAGTGTTTACGACGGTGCTGTGATGTGCTGGAGAGGAGAAAAAATGAGCGAATGGCTCACCGAATTCCTGCGCGAAGCTCCGGCGCACGATTTTCCTATATTCGAGCCTTACTATAACCTGACTCAGGCACAGAAGGATTATTTATGGCACGGACCGCGTGACAAAGTCTGCATCGATTCGTTCTTCAAGATGCTGGAAGAAAATCAGTATAAGATACAGTACCGCGTAATGTTAGCCCGTTACCGTGGTAAGACAACTTGTCCGGAGTGTCATGGCAGCCGTTTGAAGAAAGAAGCGCTTTATGTCAAAGTGGGAGGACGCACCATTGCAGAACTGGTAGAGATGCCGGTTTATCAGTTGAAAGAATTTTTCCGTACCTTGCAGCTCGACGAACATGACAAGATGATAGCCCAACGCTTGCTGAATGAAATCAATAACCGATTGACCTTCCTGCTCGACGTCGAACTTGGATATCTTACATTAAACCGACTCAGCAACTCACTTTCCGGGGGAGAAAGTCAGCGAATCAATCTGGCAACCTCACTGGGAAGCAGTCTGGTAGGTTCACTTTATGTTTTGGACGAACCTAGTATCGGACTTCACAGCCGAGATACAGACAAGCTTATCAAAGTACTCCGCCAGTTGCAACAGCTGGGCAATACGGTTGTAGTGGTAGAGCATGATGAAGAAATCATCCGTGCTGCCGACTATATTATAGATATCGGCCCTAAAGCCGGACGTCTGGGAGGAGAAATTGTTTATGAAGGAGATATGAAAGACCTGCATCCCGGAAGCAACAGCTATACTGTAAAATATCTGCTGGGAGAAGAAATCATCGAACGACCACAGACACATCGTTCGTGGAATAATTATATAGAAATAAAAGGAGCCAGAGAAAACAACCTGAAGGGAATCGATGTACGCTTTCCACTTAACGTAATGACGGTAGTGACCGGAGTAAGTGGTTCAGGAAAAAGTACGTTAGTGCGCGACATCTTTTATAAGGCACTGAAGCGTGAGTATAGTGAAGGCAGCGACCGTCCGGGAGAATTTATTTCACTGGAAGGTGATATCCAGATGATGAAGGACATAGAGTTTGTCGACCAAAACCCGATAGGCAAATCTTCACGCAGTAATCCTGTCACCTACATCAAGGCATACGACGAAATAAGAAAACTGTTTGCCGACCAGCCTTTGGCCAAACAAATGGGGTACTCGGCAGGGTATTTCTCGTTCAATACCGAAGGAGGACGTTGTGAAGAATGTAAAGGAGAAGGTACTGTAACGGTAGAAATGCAATTCATGGCCGATCTGGTACTGGAATGTGAATCATGTCATGGAAAACGTTTTAAGAGTGATACCCTGGAAGTACGTTACGAAGGGAAAAACATCTATGACATACTGGAAATGACAGTCAACCAGGCTATCGAATTTTTCGATGAACACAAGCAGAAGAAAATAGTAAAAAAACTGCTGCCGCTACAAGAAGTTGGACTCGGATATATCAAGCTGGGACAATCATCCTCTACCCTTTCGGGAGGAGAAAACCAGCGTGTCAAACTGGCATACTTCCTGAGTATCGAAAAATCTCAGCCAACTATTTTTGTATTCGACGAACCGACAACAGGATTACATTTCCACGACATAAAGAAACTGCTAGAGGCATTCAACTCGTTAATAGCACGAGGACATACGGTTGTCATAATCGAACATAACATGGACGTTATCAAATGCGCCGATTATGTCATAGACCTCGGTCCGGAAGGTGGAGATATGGGCGGTAATCTCGTAGTATGCGGCACCCCCGAAGAAGTAGCTCATTGCGGAGCATCATATACAGGGCAGTATCTGTTAGAAAAGATACAAATTTAGCCCATACACATACAAAAAAGAAAGTACTGAATGATATTAAATCAGAATATGGCAAGAATATCAACGCTATAAAATACGAAAAGGATAATTATAATATATCATCGACAGAAGAAAGACTGACAATTATAATTATTGATGAAATTAATGTCAATCTTTCCGAAATGCTTAACGCGATACCTAATACATCTGAACTATTTCTAATAATGAGTCCTTGCGAGATTACCTTGCAAGATATGCTGATGGAGTGTTGGTCGCCAATAAGTCTGAAATTACTGATGGAGTTAGGGCTATTCTTGATATGATTTTTTTGCCAAACATGATTAGCCTAGACTTTTATGATATTTGTTATATCTTAAAAGATTGCAAGAGGTTTAAAGTTATCAGCATTAAGCAAAAAGGGGAGAAGCCCTTAAAAATCCCAATTCTGTTATCCAATTCCTAGTGATGAAATCAATGCAGGATTTGGTATAGAACAAACTCCAAACTGGAACAATTATCTGCCTAAATAAATCTAATTTCGGCAAAGCCTTATAGGTCAGCCCACAAATACAATCCGTTTTAATGAACAAACTGAGTTTCAATCCCCAAACTCTCCCGTTCATTAAAACGGATTTTTATTTTTAGCCTCAATAGAAATTGAGTCAATTTTTCCCAGATTTTTTATCCCCTTATTATAAATTCTTTTACCTTTGCAATCAAAGGGTTAGTCAACACACAAATAATACTATAAAAACATGAACAAAAAAATTAAAGCACTTGTGGGGTTAGGTATGCTTTTATTTACCGCTCCTGTTATGGGACAACAATTTCCTTATCAAAACACCAGTCTTACTCCTGAACAACGGGCATCCGATTTACTTGAACGGTTGACCCTGGAAGAAAAAGTTTCTCTTATGCAAAATGCTTCTCCTGCTATTCCACGACTAGGTATCAAAGCCTACGACTGGTGGAACGAAGCTCTTCATGGAGTAGGCCGAGCTGGAATTGCCACTGTATTTCCTCAAACAATCGGTATGGCTGCATCGTTCGATGATGAATTGATTTACAAAGTCTTTACAGCCGTTTCCGATGAAGCCAGAGCCAAATATACAGAATTCAGCAAATCGGGCAATCTGAAACGCTATCAGGGACTGACATTCTGGACTCCCAATATCAACATATTCCGCGACCCTCGCTGGGGAAGAGGACAGGAAACTTACGGAGAAGATCCTTATCTCACTTCACGAATGGGAGTTGCCGTAGTTCGAGGTCTGCAAGGTCCGGATAATATGAAATACGACAAGCTTCATGCATGTGCCAAGCATTATGCCGTTCATTCAGGACCGGAATGGAACCGACACAGCTTCAATGCCGAAAACATTGCGCCACGTGATTTGTGGGAAACTTACCTGCCGGCTTTCAAAGCATTGGTTCAGGAAGCAGATGTAAAAGAAGTAATGTGTGCCTACAACCGTTTCGAAGGTGAACCTTGCTGTGGAAGCAACCGCTTGCTGATGCAAATCCTGCGCGATGAATGGAAATACAAAGGCATAGTAGTATCCGATTGCGGCGCTATCAGTGACTTCTGGCGCAAAGGCGATCATGAAACACATCCCGATAAAGAAACGGCCAGTGCAGGAGCTGTATTGAGTGGTACAGATCTGGAATGTGGAAATAATTACAAATCACTTCCGGAAGCTGTACAAAAAGGACTGATAGACGAAAAACAAATTGATATCTCTGTAAAACGTCTGCTGACAGCTCGTTTCGAATTAGGCGAAATGGACGAACATGTCTGCTGGGACAGTATTCCATATTCTGTAGTCGACAGCAAAGCACATAAAGACTTAGCACTGGAAATTGCACGAAAAAGCATTGTCCTGCTGCAAAATCGGAATAATATCCTGCCGTTGAAAGAAGACATGAAAATCGCTTTGATCGGCCCCAATGCCAACGACTCTGTTATGCAATGGGGTAACTACAATGGTTTTCCTTCCCATACCTCTACCTTGTACGAAGCTTTGAAAGAACGTATTCCGGCAAACCAACTGATTTACGACTTCGGATGTGACCGTACTTCTGATATCAGTTTGGAAAGTGTATTCAGCCAATGTAGCATCGATGGGAAACCTGGATTCCGCTCTACCTATTGGAACAACATCAAGATGGAAGGCAAACCTGCTACCGTCACCCATACCAGTACTCCTTTCAAGTTTACCACATTAGGAGCAACAGTATTTGCAGCAGGAGTAAATATTCAAGATTTCTCTGCAAGCTACGAATCGGTATTTACCGCACCCCAAACAGAGGATATCAATTTCCACTTCGAGGCAGCAGGCATAATCCGCCTGAGCATAGATGGAAAAGAAGTAGCCAGCGGAAAATATCTGAAAAACAATATGAATCTGTATACGCTGAAAGCTGAAAAAGGAAAAACATACAACATTAAAATAGACTTTATCTTCTACAGCAAAGACAGAGCAGCCCAACTGAATTTTGATATGGGACGCAATGCTCCTGTAAACCTGCAAGCTTCCATCGACAAAGTAAAAGCAGCCGATGTCATTGTCTTT
>OGYU01003083.1_pt1 | contig 10246 bp, 8 predicted proteins | sample 1576581 | NCBI WGS metagenome assembly OGYU01 (sample SAMEA3541547, study PRJEB24748) | human gut metagenome | biome: human gut; feature: human-associated habitat; material: faeces | place: China | collected 2012 | reverse complement strand
TCCAGAAGCGACATCATCTCCAAATCACTGGACAACTTCGGCTACATCCTTGTCATACTTCGTTGGCTTCACAAAGGACATTATACATTAAATGAATATCAGATTGTGATTTTAGAAATTTCTTTTTCAGTTGCAAGGTTTTATAAAAAATATCAGATTACTTCGGATACAGAATTTGCAGGTACGAAAAAGATGGCGGTAAAAATTCTTTCATTAAGTACAGGAGAAGAATTGGATCACTGGCTTTTGAATTATTTTTTGCTTATTCGTTCTTTAATTCAGAAAAAGCAAGTGGATAATAATGTAGTGCTGGCAGAAAATGCAAAAAAGATTGTAGAAGAAAGTTTTCAAAATCCGGAGCTGAGCGTGGAGTCTGTATGCAATCAGCTACACGTTAGTACTTCTTATTTTTCTAAAGTGTTTAAGCAGGTAACCGGTGGCACATTTTTAAACTATTTGATTGGGAGGCGAATGGAAGAAGCGAAAAAATTGTTGTTACAGACGGATTATAAAAGTCATGCGATTGGAACGATGGTGGGCTATCCGGAGCCAAATTATTTTAGCTATGTATTTAAAAAAAATTGCGGCATATCACCGGTAAAATATAGAAAATTGGGAGCAATGGATGAAAAGTAAAAAAGTAAGTATTCGAGTTTTGGTTCCGGTTATGATCTCAGCGTCAATTGCAGTTTGCGTGATTAGTTGCATGATTTTGTTTTCTTCTTATTTTTCTAAATATTTTCAAAAAAATGCAATAGAGAAAGTAGATAAACAAAAAAAGTTTCTTGTGCAGAATCTGGAAACAGAAATCGGAAGTATGAATGAGTGGATAAATGAGATTTATTACCAGGAAATTAAAAAATATGATGTGGGAAGTACAGAATTTGAAGCAAAACTTAAGCAAAAGTTGCTTACAGAATCAAAAAATATATATGGAATCGGGCTGTATGACGGGGATGGAAAATGTATTTGGAAGTCAGATGAATTTTTGGAACCAGAAAATGTAAATGCCGAAGCGACAGCTTGGTTTATACAGGCTAAAAATAACATTGAAACGATTCATTATGGAACAAAAAAGCTAATTTGGAGCAAAAAAGCAAATATTCTGGAAGTTAGTCGATATGTGGAATATCTTGAAAAAGGAACGATGAAATCAGGAGTTCTTTTATTGGAATATAATATGGCTCCAATTGATGAAATTTTGAATCAATATCAAAATCAAAAAACCTCGTATTGCTATTTTTTAGATGCAAAAAGGCAGCTACTTTACCATCCGTTTGACAAGCAAATTGCATCAGGGCTTTATACTGAAAAAACAATTCAGACTGCATTTACTGATAAAAATTATGTAATGCAAAAAATGGAAGGACAAAGATGGTTAATCGAGCAGCAGCAGATTGGGTATACAGGATGGAATCTTGTCGTAGTAAACTCAATATCAAGTTTAGCGACAGAAAATTATAGTTTGCATTTTGTTGCCTGGTTGACTTTACTTTTAGTAGGAATTATTTTGACTTTTATTGATACGCTTGTTTTTCGAAATTTTACAGAGCCGATTTACCGCTTGCTTTATACAATGGAAAAATTTGGAACAGGAAGCTATAAGGTGCGAGCAAAAGAAAAAGGTGTTGGGGAATTGAAAAATTTAATCAAACATTTTAACGTTATGGCAGACAAGCTGGAAGAACAAATGGAAGAAATTAGAAGAAATGAGCAAGAAAAACAGCGAATGGAAAAGAAATTGTTACAATCTCAGATTAATCCTCATTTTTTATATAATACGCTAGATTCGATTATCTGGATGATTCGAAGTGAAGAATATGATGGAGCTGGAGAGATGGTTTCTTTACTTGCTAAATTTTTTCGTATTTCTTTAAGTCAGGGAAAAGATATGATTCCGTTAAAAAAAGAGTTGGAGCATGCGACCAGCTATCTGGCAATTCAAAATATTAGATTTAAGGATAAGTTTGAATTTCAAGTGAATGCAGACCCAAATCTATTAAACTATCTGTGCCCGAAGCTTTCGATTCAGCCGTTGCTTGAAAATGCAATTTATCATGGAATGGAAGGCATGTATGAAGATGGGGAAATCGAAATCCGAATTTATGAAAAAGAGGGAGCAATCAAGATTGAAGTAGCAGACAATGGACCTGGAATGACAGCAGAAAAGCTGGACTATATTATGCACAATAAAGTGATTTCAAGCAAGCGGGGGTCTGGGATTGGAGTGCGAAATGTAAATGAACGAATTCAGCTGATCTATGGGAAAAATTATGGAATTACGATTGCAAGTGAACTAGATGAAGGTACCGTTGCCACAATTACAATTCCGAAAATGGAGGAGTTTGATGAAACTTAGTAAAAAGAAACATATCATTTTAATGATTTTGTTGGTTCTTGTTGCAGTGTTTTCTGTTTCATTTATGAAAAATCGCGCCTATAGAGAAAAGACGCAGCGAATCGCAGTTGTGTATCCTAAACTGCCGCAACAGGACATAAGTATGCTGCAAGAAGGAATCCGAGATTATGCCTATGAAAATCAGATACAGCTTGATACGTGGTATCGAAGTCAGATGAGTGCAAAAGAATTGCAGCAATTAGCAGAAGAAGAAAAGAAAAATCATTCTATAGGAATTCTGTTAGTTTATCCGGAAAAGTATTTAAAAAAGCAAAAAGATGGGGATACTTATGAAGACGTATTGGCAATTACGGATACCATGCAGGAGTCTTTTAAAAATTATGCAACGTTTGCAGAGATAAAGGCAGAAACAGTCCGTTTACCGATTGAGAAATCCGTTTTAGAAACAATAGCAAATGGCAAAAAAGAAAATATTTATCTAGAAAACACGTATCAGCTTGGCTATGAGAGTATGTATATGATTGCAAAATATGGAAAGCAAAAGCAGTTGGGCACCATTTGTATAAATCCAATCGAGTTAAACAAAGAAACCCTGGGTGATGGAAGCTTGGATGCTTTATTAGTAGATTAGAGGAATGTGATGAAAAAGCAAACAAAACGATACAATATGATATTAATAGGCTTAATTCTGGTATTATTGGTGTTTATTGTGGTTTGGAAGCTACAAAAAAGAGAGGATTTGTATTTTCATGTGGGAATTGCCGTCTATGATTTAGGAGATTCCTTTATTGAAAGCTATATAGAGGAACTACAAGAGCAGATTGAAGAGCATAATATAGCAGGAAAAAAAGTATCATATGAAATTTATGATGCGAGAGGAATTAGCACACAGCAGGAGAAACAGTTACAGTATATGTATGCACAAGAATATGACTTAGTGCTTGTCAATCTGGTTGAACCATCATTTGCAGCCAGGGTTTTAAATGAGTTAAATGAGTCTAAGACACCTGCAATCCTATTTAATCGAGAAGTGGAAGAAAAAGATTTGGAAATAAAAAAGGATGTGTGGTATGTAGGGACGGATGCGGAAGCAGCCGGGAAAATCCAGGCAAAGATGTTAGCACAGCTTTGGGAAAAACAGCAAGAGACGGTAGATAAGAATCAAAACGGAAAGCTAGAGTATATCTTGGTAGAAGGAGAAGAATCTCATTATGATACGATTCGAAGGACCAATGGATTTTTAGAAACAAGTAAAGAATTGCCATTAAATCAGCTACAAAATCTTTCAGCAGATTGGAAACGAGAACTTGCATTTGAAAAATTCGCAGCACTTGATGAAGTGATGATTCAAGATACAGAAGCTATTATTTGCAATAATGATGACATGGCACTTGGAATCTATGATTATTACAAAGCCAATCAATTAGATGTGCCGGTAATTCTTGGAATCAATAATAGTCAGGAAATGAATGAAAAGGTCTTAAGTGGCGAAATCTATGGGACAGTGGATAATAATGTAGAAGATCAGGTAAAAAAAATAGATGGCTTAATGAGGAAAGTTTTAGAAAAAAATGAAGCAGATGAGCCAAAAATCTGGTATAGCGAGCCGTATGAGATTATAAAACGCAAATGTCCATTAAGAATTGAAAATGAAGAGGAAAAAATAAGATGAAAGCTTATGAACGTTTTTTAAAATATGTTGCAGTTTGGACTGCAAGTGATGAAAACAGCAAGAGTGTTCCGACAACAAAAAGACAACTGGATCTTGGAGCGCTTCTTGTAGAAGAGATGAAAGCACTGGGACTTTCAGACGTAAAAATGGATGAATATGGATATGTGTATGGCTATCTTCCTGCTACCGAGGGTATGGAGGCAGTTCCGGCACTTGGCTTAATCGCACACTTGGATACAGCTCCGGATTATAATGGACGTGATGTAAAGCCACAGCTGATTGAAAACTATGATGGGAAAGATGTCGAACTTGGCACTTCTGGAAAAGTGCTTACGGTAAAAGATTTTCCTAGATTAAGTAGTTATAAAGGAAGAACGTTAATCACAACAGATGGTACTTCATTGCTTGGAGCAGATGATAAAGCCGGAATTGCAGAGATTCTTACCGTAGTGGAAGAATTGATAAAAGAAAAAACTCCTCATGGAAAACTCTGTATTGCGTTTACACCGGATGAAGAAGTCGGAGGCGGAGCAGATTACCTGAAGCTTTCCGAATTTGGTGCAGTTTACGGTTATACCTTAGATGGTAGCCATGAAGGAGAGATTCAGTTTGAAAACTTTAATGCAGCCGGCGCAGAAGTCATTGTGCATGGAGTGAATGTTCATCCGGGAAGTGCAAAAGATATCATGAAGAATGCGCAGACCATAGCAATGGAACTCCATGGAATGCTTCCAAAAGCTGAGTGTCCGGAAAAGACAGAAGGATATGAAGGTTTTTATCATCTGATGGAATTTAACGGGACTGTAGAGCAGGCTGTGATGAAATATATTATTCGTGATTTTGATCCGGTATTATTTGATGTAAAACAGGAGAAACTACGTCAGACAGTAGCGCAAATCAATGCTATTTACGGAGAAGGAACCGCAGAGGTAAAAATCGAAGAATCTTATCGTAACATGAGAGAAAAGATTGAGCCATGTATGCAGTTAATTGAGTATGCAAAAGCAGCTTGCAAAGAAGCAGGAGTAGAACCGGATGTTTCTCCGATTCGAGGAGGTACAGATGGTGCGCGTCTGAGTTTCCGAGGTTTGCCATGTCCGAATCTTGGTACCGGTGGAGATGGCTTCCATGGTCCATTTGAGCACATAACGGTAGAAGGAATGGATTTATCCGTAGAAATCGTTAAGAAGATCATCAAAAAAATGTGATGTTTTTGTGATAAAACTTTACAGTGAAAGAAAATTCATGTAAAATACTTTGTGATAAATTTTACAGTGGTAACGGATTCACATAGAACACTTTGTGGTAAGAGGAGATATATGAGTGAATTATTATACAAAACATTAAGAGAAAGCGTAGTAAATGCCATTCGAACGAAAATTATGAAGCGTCAGATTCGTCCCGGAGAGCGGATCGTGGAGCTGGAGCTGGCACAGGAATTTCATACCAGTCGAGGACCGATTCGTGAGGCATTACGCCAGTTGGAAATTGAGGGGCTTGTAGAGTATACAAGAAACGTGGGGTGTTCTGTGAGAAGGTTTTCTCTTATGGATTCTTATGAAGCTTATTTGTTGCGTACAAATTATGAAATTGTCAGTATACGTTTGCTAAATGGAAAAATACCGAAAGATACGATTCGAAAAATGGAAAGTATTTTGGAGCATATGAAACATATTCCAATTGAAAAATTTGACAAAGTATTTGAATATGATAATCGATTTCACGAGCAGTTAGTGATAATGTCAAAACTTCCGCGTCTTGAAAAAGCATGGAAAGAGTTATATTTCAGTAATCTTTTGGCAGGCTATGAATTATTGAAAGATAAAGGAGAGATTTTGGAGCGTCAGTATGAAAATCATCTTGCAATTTTAGCAGCTTGTAAAGAAGGAGATTGCGAAAAAATCTGTCAGGAAGTAAAAAAACACTATTGGAGAACAATTTACCGAATTTTACAAGAACAAGAAAATGAAGATACAGAGTTGGAAAAAAACTGGATGATGGCAATTTAATTAACTTCTTTACAAAGTATAAAAGATGTTATCAAAAAGGGTCAGGGAACAATCGAAAGAGAGTTTCCTGGCCCTTTTTGTATAAAAATAACCAGATAAATATTATGTCACAGGTACTTCCCCTGTAGATTTCCGTTCAATTAGCTGCGCATGCAATAAAAATGTGCTGATTGGAATGTTGTTAAGTAGGCTTGATAGTGCAAAGAACCCGCTTTTTCCGAGTTCAAGCCGATCTTGTCTGATTGTAGTCAACGGAGGAGATGTATATGCTGCAATCGGAATATCATCAAATCCGATAATACTGATATCTTCAGGAATCCTGTAGCCTAGTTGCTGACACTGGATAAGCGCTGCATTGGCAAGAGTGTCCTGACTACAGATGATAGCAGTCATTCCTTTTTCCAGAAACCGAGGCAGGTGCTTTTCCATACATTCAGACAAATAATAAGAGCAGCCGGTAGAATCAGAAGAAGTCTTCAGTCCATGCTGGTGCATGGCACGGAGGAAAGCAGCATGTCGTATCTGAAGAATCTGAGAACCAAGAGAACCGCTGAGATAGGCAATCTTACGATGACCAAGTCTAGCAAGATAAGAAACAGCAAGTTCCATTCCCTCATCATTATCAATGCCTACATAAGCGGTAGAAGGATTCCCAATAATATAGTTATCGAAAAGCACGGCAGGAGTGTGGCTGGTTTTGAAATCCTGAATCCAAGGGTCGTTCAAGGAAAAGCCGATTGCAAAAGCTCCTACGTAATCATGCTCCAACATAAAAACATCATAATGTTGGTTACGTTGCATTTGAACGTCCACAGGTACGATTTCAATATCAAAACCGGCTGGTTCAGCCATTTGGCGAAAACCAAGCAGAATGTCATAGGCAAAATGATGTGGCTCTTCGTATTGTATATTCTCTTTTTCTGCTATAATACAGATTTTTTTTACAGGTTTCTTATAACGACGTAGTTTAGTATAACCGAGGGCTACAGCAGTTTCTAAAACCTGTTTCCGTAAAGTTTCGCTGATATCAGGTGCATCATTGAGTGCTTTGGATACAGTACTCTTGGAAACTTTCATCTTATCAGCAATATCTTGGATTGTAGTCATAATATGTGATCCTTTCATGAAGTAGGAAAATAAATCTTATTTTATTATATACGATGATATAGTAAAAAGCAATGAACTACAGGAGAAATAAAAGTTTAGATAAGTTTCGTGAATGAGAAAATAAAAAATAATGCACAAAAAAAGAAGGTAGAAAAATGTAAAAAATTAACAAAAGTAAGTGACAGATTGAAAAAAGATTGACGAAAAATTGAAAAAGGCGTATATTAAGTTTAACGAAACAATACGAAACAAAATGAAAGGAAGAAAGATGATGAAAAGAGGACTGGCAACATTTCTAACAGGAATCATGACTGTAACGCTGGTGGCAGCAGGACTAACCGGATGTGGGAGCAGTACGGCGGATAAAAGGTCAGAAAAAGTCAGACTGATGGTATGGTCTCCATCAGAAGATCAGTCAAAAGACAGTGGCGAATGGCTTCAGACAATGTGCAATACTTTTGCAAAAGAGCATCCGGAATGGGATATTACATTTGTCTATGGAGTAGCTGATGAAGCAACAGCAGCAGATCAGGTGGCACAGGATCCGGAAGCAAGCGCAGATGTATTTATGTATGCAAATGACAGGATTACATCGCTTACAGATGCGGATGCAGTAGCAAAATTTGGCGGAAAATATAAAGAAGAGATTGAATCAACCAACTCAGAGGAACTTTTAGATTCACTAAAGGTTGACGGAGAGCTTTACGGGGTTCCGTTTACAACCAATACCTGGTATATGTTTTATGACAAGTCTGTATTTTCAGAAGAAGATGTGAAAAATCTGGATACAATGCTGGAAAAAGGAACAGTATCCTTCCCTCTTATTAATTCGTGGTATCTTCCGGCGTTCTACTTGGGAAATGGATGCACCTTGTTTGGAGATGGAACAGACGAGTCAAAAGGAGTTGATTTTGCAGGAGAAAAGGCAGTGGATGCAACCAATTATGCAATTGATCTGGCAGCCAATCCAAATTTTAAAATTGATGCAGATGGATCAGCACTTGCAGGACTTCGTGATGGCAGTGTAAAGGCAATGTTTACCGGATCGTGGGATGCAAACGCAATCAAAGAAGCATTTGGAGATAATATGGGAGTTACATCTCTTCCTACTTATACAATTAACGGAGAAGAGAAGCAGATGCTTGCTTATGCCGGTTCAAAAGCAATTGGAGTTAACTCGCACAGTGAATACATGGAACAGGCAGTTGCACTTGCTGTTTATCTGGGTGGAAGTGATGCACAGAGAGCACACTACGAGATGAGAACCGTGATTCCATGTAATACAGAACTTCTGAAAGAAAAGGATATTGCATCCGATCCTCTTGTTCAGGCACAGAATGATACTTTTAACAATACATCGATACTCCAGCCGTTCGTGGCATCCATGAGTAATTGCTGGACACCGGTCGAGAATATGGGAAAAGGAATTCGTAACAAGAGTGTGACACACGAAAATGCCGAAGAACAGACGGAAGCAATGAATGAAGCAATGAACAGCAATGGAATTAATTAAGAGGTGAGCGGAATGAGTATGTTTAAGAAAAAAATCAATGAATTTCCAACGCCATATACCTGCAAAAATGCAGTGAAAAAAGGTGGAGTAGAGACTAAGCTTTCCATGATTCTGATGGGATTTGGAAACATTGTACATGGTCAGATTATCAAAGGACTTTTGTATCTGGCAGTTGAAATTGCCTACATCGTTTTTATGGCAGTAAATGGAATTGGGTTTATCGGTGGTCTACGGACACTTGGAACTGTGCAGCAGCAAGAAGTATGGGATGAAGCGAAGCAAATCTATATTTACACAAAAGGGGATCAGTCCGTCCTGATTTTACTTTATGGCGTGGCGACAATCCTGTTGACAATTCTTATGATTCTTATATGGAGAGGAACCTTAAAAAGTGCATATAAAGCAGAATGTATTCAGAAAGCGGGAATGCATGTAAATACATTTGCAGAAGATCTGAAATCCTTTCTGCATGAGAATCTGTATCGCTTGTTTATGACGCCACCAACGGCATTCATCTTTGTGTTTACTGTACTTCCGTTGGTGTTCATGATCTGTATGGCATTTACCAATTACAGCCGTATCGGCAACCATCTGATGCTGTTTGACTGGGTAGGACTTGATAATTTCAAGACATTGTTTGATTCCGAAAGTATTCTTGGAAGTACCTTCTGGTCTGTTCTGGGATGGACGATCATCTGGGCGTTTTTTGCAACTTTCAGCAATTATATTTTTGGAATGATCCTTTCCCTTCTGATCAACAGAAAGGGAACAAGAGCAAAAGGATTCTGGAGATTTTGTTTTGTTCTTTCCTGTGCAGTGCCGATGTTTGTATCTCTTTTGATCATGCGTACCATGTTACAGCCAGAAGGAGCGGTCAACGTACTTCTCAGAAATATCGGATTGATCGCAAGTGATACAAGCCTTCCGTTTTTACAGATGCTGAAGAAACTGGAGATTTGCGACGGACTGATTATCGATGTTCGCAACAACGGAGGAGGTAACCTGACTACAGCACAGAAACTGGCCGCACGGTTTACAAATGAGAAAGTACTAGTAGGATACATTTGTCATAAGACAGGGCCTGGTCATAACGACTTTTCCGACCCGGAACCAGTATATCAGGAACCGTCCAACAGCATTCGCTGGCAGAAAAAAGCAGTAGTATTGACAAACCGTCGTTCTTACAGCGCCACGAACGACTTTGTAAATTCCATGCGTCAATTTCCCAATGTCACTACTATGGGAGATACTACTGGAGGAGGGTCAGGACTTCCTTTTAGTTCCGAGATTCCCAACGGATGGTCTATCCGTTTTTCTGCTAGCCCGATGTTCGACCCGGACATGAACCAGCTGGAATTCGGTATCGAACCGGATGTAAAAGTAGATATGACCAGCGAAGACATGCAGCAAGGAAAAGATACTATCATCGAAACCGCCATCAAAAAGTTAAAGAATTAAGGTGCAGTATTTGGAGAATATGAAAATTCTTCCTATCTTTGCCCTCGCAAAACAGAAATACATATTTCTGCATGCGCCTGTGGCGTAATTGGTAGCCGCGCCAGACTTAGGATCTGGTGTCGTGAGAC
>OGYU01003082.1_pt1 | contig 10247 bp, 7 predicted proteins | sample 1576581 | NCBI WGS metagenome assembly OGYU01 (sample SAMEA3541547, study PRJEB24748) | human gut metagenome | biome: human gut; feature: human-associated habitat; material: faeces | place: China | collected 2012 | reverse complement strand
TTCTTCTTTTTGCCGCCGTTGCCCTTGCCGCTTTTTTTGCGCAAGCCTGCCAGCTACTTTCACGCCAGATTCTGATGCCGAAATTGGACGAAAAGCAACTAGCACGTCTGAAAGGTTCGGCAATGGGTATGCGCCAGCAGCGTAAAGACAACGTCAGCATCCTGAACGAAGCGCTGCGCCAGTACATGCTCTACGGAGAGAAATCAGACTACATCAAGGAGCTGACCGACAAGGAGATTTACGAATTGCAGATTTCAGAACTGACGGGCGACATCAACCGTGCCTCCAACTACGAGGCAAAGGTATTCTTTACCGGAACACTCCCCTTCGACCAAGTATACGACATCCTGAGCAAGAACCTCCCGTTGGTAGCCAACGAACGCCCGTCCAACTCCCCGCAGGCAAAGGAGATGATGCCGGTAACCGAAAACACCGTCTACTTCCTGCCTAACAACGATGCAGAACAAGCCCAAATCCACCTCTACATCCCGATGCAGAAGGCTGACAAGAAGGACGACGTGCTGCGTAGCGCATTCAACCAGTACTTCGGTCTCGACTTCACCGGCATCGTTCTGAACGAAATACGCGAAAAACGCTCCATGGCCTATACAGCCTACGCATTCGTCGGCACGCAAGGCATAGCCGGAAAAGCAAGCTACCTGCGCGGCTACATCGGTACCCAGAACGACAAGGCAAACGATGCATTGGACGTACTGATGAGTCTCGTCAATGACATGCCGAAGAATCCGGAACGTATCGGCAACATCAAGAGCTACCTCCGCCAAGCCATGCTGACCAGCCACCCCAGCTTCCGCAACAAAGCTATGGAACTGGTAGACTTGGGCTACAGAGGCTACACGGACGACCCAGCCAAAGAAAACCTGCCGAAAGTAGATGCACTGACCTTTGACGACATCGTGAAGTTCTACGAAGAGAACATCAAAGGCAAACCTTACTGCATCTCCATCATGGGCAACCCGAAGGACATCGACCTGAAGCGGCTGGAGAAATTCGGCAAGGTAGTGAAACTGAACGAACGCAAGCTCTTCAACACGAAGGATGCATTGTTCTAACCTAGTCTTATCTCTTTAGCAATCCTATCCTCGCTCCCTTTAATAAGGGGAACGAGACATATGAAAAATTCCCCGACATTTCGGTTTGAAAATGCCGGGGTTAAAGGTATACCCTTCACCGTTTACATCATCCAATATCAGAAGCTTATAATTATCACCGGTCAATTCTGTATAAGAGAATGTGACACCTCCCATCCACGATCCTTTCGGAACAAATAAGGAGGGCTTTATATTACGATCATAACCTTTTCGTGCGTAGACCGAAGTTACGCACAAAAAGGTTAATAATAAAATGAAATATTTCTTCATGCAAACATTAATAGTATGACAATTCAAAATCATCTACCCAAAGGGTACTGCCAATCGCCAGCTGACCAATTACATTCATTCCGTCAAAATATCCACCATAACGGCTAGAAGTTGCTACAATTGCAATCTTATCAGGACGTTTGTTTGTTACTGTATATTCTATAGGAATTTCAAAATGTGTGTATTCTGAAACAGTTTCATTTGTTATGAAATGTCCTTCGCCGATAGTTTCACCTCCCGACCATAACTGAATATAAATATCACACTCATCTTTTTCCAATTTTTCAGACGGAACACTTCCATCAGACATTGTTGCCCCCGGCTGATATTTAAAGTACCCTGACAACTTAGTCGGACGAGCTCCTGAATAATCTCTACCAAATGTTACACTTGAAGCAGGATCTTGGGCATTTGTTTTATAGCTTCCAATAAAAATATTCCCTGCGGCTTTTACTTTTACAAAAACAAACATAGTAACTTCTACAGTCTGCAACTGAGCAGCCAACCCACTATAAGAGTCACTGACTCCTACACTATTAGAGTTTCCTCCTAAAGTCACACCCTCATTTCCAGTTGACCAATAACTATTAGAAGCATCAGCATTCGGATACCAGTCCTTTTCATTCTGACTCCATGTATCAAAGTTCAGGTTCGGAATTTCCACATACGATTCTGTAGTAAACGTACAAGTTTCACCTGCTTTATCTCCACACAAAATGTAATATTCGTACTCCGTACCGAAATCTAGCGGGGCAACCTTTGCTGAATAGTTCTTGGTGCCTTCTTCCTGAACAGCTTCAATTGTAGTCCATTCAGCATCGGCTTTCTTCTTGTAACGGAACTGTACCGGAGAAGTAATTTCCGCTAAATTACAAGAACCCGACAAATAAGCAAACTGTCCCCAAACCTTAGAAGCATCGTTCTTAATATCGCTGGTTACCATATCAGCACTTTCCTGCTTGGTAGGTACTTTTACTGTTACGTCGTACTGATGAATAGTCTGGTCTACAGATATATCGAATCCGGCATTACCTTCCGTAATATCCAGATTTACTTTATAGTGATAAGCAGCTTCCGCTTTCGAAGTGATTTCCTGAGAGAAAGACTTTCCATTACCGAAATCAACTTTTACAGTCAAAGGCTGACCAGCTTTTACATAAGCAGCACGTGCTTCATCTTCTACAAATGGAATGCTCAGCGCATCAGCACCTTCTATATAACATGTATAACCAGCAAAAGTAGATTTAAAAGTTTCCGAACAATTTACAGAAACCATTGTCTGAGCCAGCTTACAAGTAATGTTTACATTCTTTGCCTTATTGGCTTCGATTACTACATCTTTTTGTCCTGCATAATAAGGCTGAGCATCAAAGCCCTGAGTTTCCATATTCTTGTCGGCTGAATATGCCTTGATGGTATATGTAGCAACAGGCAATATCACATCATCTAAGTTTCTCCAATCGTCGGCATGCTGTACTACAGCATTCGACTCATCTAATATATCGACAGCTATTGCTTCCGATTCAGTTATGTCAGCACGAGTTTCTACACCCTTATTAACATCAATGGAAGACAGCTGGAGATAACCATATCCTTTGGCTTCATCTATTTCTGACTGGCAGGAAGAAATCAGTCCTACACCCAGAAATAATCCTATCATTATATTTGTTAATTTCATAAACTCTTACTCTCCTTTCTTTGGATTTACAATAACTGTAATATCTCCGTCATTAGTATTTACTCCATCTGAAACTGCCAAATTGAACGTACTGCTTCCAGATGTTACCACCTTTGGAATCAAAACTAACAATCCTCCCAACTTAAAGATAAACTTTGTACAAGTTCCAGCATGTAGCTGAATGTACTCCTCTCCTGTTACAAGTCCTAAACCTATGATCTTTTCCTTTAGTCCATCATCCATATTACAGATGTCAAATGTTTTCGGTAAGCCTACCCCGCCTAACATAGCTGCAATCTCACCCGAAATAGTCACATTCAGATGTTTAATACCATTAGGAGCTAAGATGTGAACATCCTGCAAACCTGCAATATCAGAATCACCATGGGTACAAGTATAAGTAGCAGGCAATCCTTTGAATGTGATAGAAGCTTCCGGTTCTTCACCACCACCTTCACCCGGGTTTTCCGGACCTTCATAAATAATATTACCTACAGGGATTTTAATTGTTTCACCCACTTCAGTGAATGTCAGGTCAACTATAATACCGATAGAAATATAAGAATCTGTAGAACCGTCTTCTGTCAGTTGAATATTAAAAGAATCTCCACCAGCCAAATAAGATTCGCTACCCTCTGCATCAGAAGGCTTCTGAATAGTTACTTTCAATTCAATAAAATTACCTTCTACAGAAGTTGCCTTGATAGAAGCATTCAGGCTGTTCTGGCGTTCAGGAACCTGAAAATAATATTTCTTACCAAGAGAACTCTTATCGAATATTTGGGTGGCACCATCTCTATTATCAACTATTACTGAATAATCATCTTTAAAAGCTTCTTCAAACGAGCTTGTCAAACCTATTGATACTTCAACACATGCCAGTTTACAAGTCAGATCAACATTTGTAGCAATACCCTTCTTTACAGAGAAAGTCTGTTCCCCTTTAAAATAAGGACGCTCGGATACTGTTACATTTTCACCTTCGTAATTGTAAGCAGTTACAGCATAGCTTCCTTCACCCAAAGGAAGAACTACCTTACCGTTTTCGTTCTTCAATTCACTGACTTTACCTCTGGCTGCTTCTTCCTGAGTTTCAGTATTTGTTACAACCAGTGTATAATTGTCTACATTTACATCTTCTTCATTAAAGCTTCCGGTAGTAGTTCCGCCGTCTACAGTTTCTCCGGCACGACTTATTGTTACTCCGTTATAAATAGATGCCAGGTCAAGCTCCAGTGTACCGGCATTTTCTCCGGCTCCTCCTTTACCCAAAAGTTCATCACGCATTTCGCAAGATGACAAACTTACAATAAGGCCTAAAAGCCATATTAAACTCTTATATTTTTTCATTTTATTCGTATTTTATCTTAATTTGGAATGTAATCACCCGGGATATTAACAGTAACATCTTCTTCTGTTACCCCACCATCAACAGTAATAGTCAAGCCCAGCTTACCTCCTGCAATAGCTGTTTTATTCGGCTTGATAGTCAAAGTATAAGAATAGCAAGGTTTCAAATCGATTACCTTAGAAGTATCGAAACCATCAACAGATACAGGTTCACCATTTTTATCGATTAAAGAGAAGGACAAAGTAGCATTTGTACCTTCATCACCGGTTTTCAGATAAAGCTGCTGACCTTCATTCGACTTGTTCATAGTCCAAGCCTCATCCATATAGTCGGTCTTTACAGTAACGGTACAATCCTGGAAGTAATCTTCGAATGCATCGTTATCACCATTTCCTTTATAAACCAAAGTAATTCTGGCATTGGCAGGTTTACAAAGAATAGAAACAGTTTTTTTATCACCTTGAGATACCGTAAATGTCTGACTACCCTTTACGTACAGTTTGTCGTAACCAGCAGCAACATCCTCTCCATAATAAGCGGTCAGTGTATAAGAAACACCAAAATCAACTTTCTGTTCTACATCCAAATCTCCATAAAGCTGATCTGTATAAACAGGTTCTTCTCCTTTATATAGAGATACCTTATAATTGTTTACGTTACGGTAAGCGCTCTCATCTACAGCGCGACTATAAGACAGATTGGTCGACAAATCAACCATGATACTGCCTTGCCCTGAAACACTCTCCTTTCCTTCTTCACCCGAGCAACTGCCTAAAAAAGCCAGTAACATTACAGAAGAAAGAACTTTTAAATAGTTTTTCATTTTCATTCAATTAGTAATTTTATTTTTTCGGGGCACAAAGTAATAGAATTTTCAGCTTATCGAAAAGGTCTGTTTTTTTTATTTTTGTTCTATTTTTTATCTTTCCATACTTATACCATATCATAAAGTATCGAAACTCATATATTTTACTAATATTGTTTTAGTCTATTTTTCATAAATACAGTATAAAAATTAAGATGGAATTAGCTTCCAGCCTGCTTTTTTTGTTGTATATTTGCCACGTCAACGATAATTAAAAAGAAACATGAATTTTAAAAACATTTTAATCGGAATCACCTTATCCTTATCCACAATATCCTGCATTCAGGATGAAGCATTAAATGTAGAAGCGGCAATAGACGGATGCAGTGGAGCAAATATCCAATTAATAAACATCAATGAAATAAGCAGAGAAATCGAGATCTTCGTTTTCGAAGGCTCTAATATAGCAGCTCAGGAATTGAATTTCACTCTCCCTGACGGGGCTACCATCAGTCCAGACCAATCTCAAAGCAAGGACAATCCACCTTACTACGATTTCAGCACTGAAAAAGAGCGTACCTTCACTGTCACATCCGAAGATGGAAGTAACAAGGCAACTTACACAGTTAATCTATACACAATAGAGCTGCCTTTAAAATATTCATTCGAAAACTTAAGAGAAATCAATCCATATCATGTATTATACCTGACTGATGTAAATGGTATCATGCAATGGGCAAGTGGTAATCAGGGATATAATTTATGCGGCATGGCAACCAATGCCATACAATATCCGACATCACAGGCTGACGGAGGAGTAGAAGGCAAATGTGTAAAACTAGTTACTCAGTCAACAGGAACCTTCGGTATGAATACCAATCCTAAAATGCCGATTGCAGCCGGAAATCTCTTTATCGGCTCTTTCAACATGACTTATGCTATCATTGCTCCACGACAAGCAACTCAGTTCGGCTTCCCCTTCACACGGAAACCTCTGAAAATGTCGGGATACTACAAATATAAACCGGGAGCAACATTGACAGACCAGAACGGAAATGTCATTTCAGGAAAAACCGATACCGGTGATATCTATGCCGTGCTTTATGAAGCGCCCAACAGTGACTTCTCACTGGATGGTGACTTATTTACGGAAGGCAACGAGAAGGCAAAGAACATTGTTTCAATGGCACGTATAGACAAAACAGAAGCAACCGACCAGTGGACCAGATTTGATCTGGACTTCAAGCTCCAAAATGGTAAAACCATTAATGAAGATAATCTGAAAGCTGGTAAATATAAACTTGCCATTGTCTTCTCTTCCAGCATTCAGGGAGCCTATTTCGAAGGGGCTATAGGAAGTGAGCTTTGCATTGACGAAGTAGAAATAACTTGTGAATAATACAATTCAATCATCTAGATATTCGAAACAGGAATATGAAAAAATATATATTTATATTAGCCGCGGCACTTACCGCAGGAGCAAATTTGTTACATGCACAGTCTACCGAACATAAAGGTTTGCTATGGTCATCCCTACATGGACTAGATTACGAATTCAAGGCAGGAGTAAATATCGGAGGAACTTCACCGCTTCCTCTTCCAAAAGAGATCAGAAGTTTGGACAGTTACTCACCGGGACTTGCCATAACAATTGAAGGAAACGCAACAAAATGGGTTGATGCTGCCCAGAAATGGGGAATAAGTCTTGGAGTAAGACTTGACAGCAAAGACATGACCACACGTGCTACAGTAAAAAATTACGGAATGGCTATCTTCAACGAGGTAGGCGGAAAAGTAGAAGGACTCTGGACCGGAGGTGTCAAAACCAAAGTCAAGATGTCGTATATCACTATTCCATTGTTGGCAAACTATAAAATCAATAACCGCTGGAAAGTTGTAGCCGGCCCTTATTTCTCATACATGATGGATGGAGATTTTTCAGGAGAAGTTTATGAAGGACATTTGCGCACTCCCGATGCAACGGGAAGCCGCATTGATTTTGAAGGTGACAACTCAGCTGCATATGACTTTTCTGATGAATTACGTCGTTTCCAATGGGGTATTCAGGCTGGAGGAAGTTGGAAAGCTTACAAACACCTCACTGTACACGCCGATTTGACATGGGGACTCAATGACATATTCAAGAAAGACTTCAATACTATTTCTTTTGCCATGTACCCCATTTATCTGAATTTCGGATTTGGCTACGAGTTTTAACCTCGCATAATAGAAATACATATTTTTCAAGCCTCTCATCAAATTTTCAGCTATTGAAGAAAACGTGAGGGCAAACCAAAGATCAGGCTCTTCCCAAAAGAGTTTATTACATTAAGAATCAACCACTTTACTTACTATAAAAAAGGCTCTGTCATTCTCCCAAATACGATTGATAGAGCCTTTTTAGTTTATATCAGATATCTATATTTTAGGAATCACTGCATACTAAAAAAAACATGAGCATAAATTCAAGAAAACTTGCCCAAGAATTGGATAAAACATCAGCATGTTTTTTTATAATTTGTACAAATAAAAAGAGGTGGTAAAGTAATAATACTTCACCACCTCTTCTCTTCTTGTTAAAGATCTAGAAATTACTTATTTATGATTGTTACATCATCAATCAGCAATTTACTGCCTACTGCAGCATTGTAACTAGCTCCATCAGCACTTGCTGAGAAAATAACAGCAAACTTGTACAATTTTGAAGAATCGTAATCTTTTACGTATTCCAAATTCAATTCAAATGGTGCATAAGATTCTACAGCTTTATCATTTGTAAATACAGCTTTAGCTACAATTTTATCAGAAGTGTAAATATTACCACCATTCAAAGTTTCATCTTCACTAGAAACTTCATAAAGTACTGCACTTAAAGAGCATTTATCAGCAACACCAGCCTGCAATTCACCATTTGCATTATAAAATTCAGCACCCGGAGTATATTTATAAAAGCCTGTTACTTTAAGCGGTTGTTTGTCATACATAACACCAAAGCTTGTAGTAGCCATAGGATCTCCTCCTAATGCACCAAAAGCATTAAATGTTCCTAAAAATGCTGTAGCTGCTGTTACCTTAGGAACAGGAGTACCGAAAATGTTTCCGCCTTTAGTATCTACAGATTCCAGCAGAAGAGCCTTTTCACCTGCATGTACATCGTCGGTAGAAGGACGTACTGGATATTCTCCTTCATAAGTAATACCACCCAACGCTCCCATTTTTTTAATTAACAGGACAGCATCGTTACAGCAAGCCCATCCATTCAATATAGGACAATCCTGTTCTTCAGGATACATAGTACTACCATAACTCCAGCTTTCAAAATCATAGAAAGAAGCATTACCAGAAATAGAAGCTACATATTCTACTGTTGTTCCATTTTCAGCAGTAACTGTATAAGTTACAGTCTTGCCATTTGAGAAATCCTGTGCTACACCACTTGCAGGAGTAACTGTCGCTTTTTCAGAAACTTCAATAGTCGGAACTAAAGCCGTAAGATATTCAGCTTTTGCAGTATCAGCAACCATGAAAGTAATAGTCTTAGATTCTTCGTTGATAACCACATCACCAACAACCAATGAATCTACAGCTGCAACTTCTTTGTCGAAAACAAAAGAAAGGATCTTAGCTTCACTGCTTTCTGTACCAGAAAGTTTAGTACCAGAATAAGCTACTTTTACAGTATAAGGTACTGGAGATCCCATCAGTTTGACATCATCTATATCCAAATCGAGTTTAAGAGTTTTATCTTCAAAAACTCCATTTGCTTTGATTCCAGCAGACAGCAGCCCTGTTACGTCCATCGAAGAAGTTGCTGTAAAAGTATATTTACCATTTCCAGCATCAGTCAACTGGCAACCACTTACTTCAATATCACCTAGTTGCATTCCACTGAAAGAAAAGTTACTGATTTTTAAATCTACAGTATTTTCTCCAGCATTAGTCACAGAAACAAGCTGAGCAGGAACATTACCAGCAGGAACATCTCCAGTTTCCATTTTCAACGTAACATTCAATGCTCCTTTATAATTACCTGCAACATTAGCACTGACCGGTACTGTTACAGCAGGTTCATCATTATCACTACAAGAAGTGAACAAGCTCACTGTACACAATACAGCAAACAAGTAAAAAAACAAATTCTTTTTCATACGTAAATATTAAGCGTCCTACACACAAAGTAGGACAGGTTTATACTAAAATTGATATAAATCCGAGGTTTTGGATAAAAGAAAGATTAGCACTTATGAGAACACAAGTGCGGCTATTGTACAATAATAAATAGCAACAGCTAAGAATTTAAAAGTTTCATACACGTGTACATAAGTCACAATCTTTGGCGCTTAGCTGTTGAGACCAATTTCATTGTCGGGCTATGGTAATTCCAGTAAAAGTCGGCCTTTGGTCTATATTATTAGTTCAGTGTTACAGCTTGTGGAACTTTAGTAAGTGAGACATTGTATCCAAGCTTTTTAAGTTCAGAAGACAAATATACCTTGCGTTTCTGCTCTATCTTGGATTGCATATATTGTGCTCCAAGTTCATGGTAACGGGACCCTGTACTCAGTATCAGATAAACGGATATCAACTGAGAATGTCCCACTGCAATCAAGGCACGTTTCTTTCCTCTGCGGGCAGCTATACGATGGTATCTCTCACTAAAAAACGTATTCTTTGTACGGGTCGCAGCCCATGCGGCTTCTGTGATTACCGCCTTTACCTGTTTGTTTCCGTGAGTGATTCGTGCGCTTTTTTTTTACCCGCACTCTCGTTGTTGCCCGGAGAAAGACCGGCCCAGGACGAAAGATGCTTTTCAGAAGGGAAGTGGGACATGTCAAGACCTATCTCAGAAACCAGATCCTCTACAACCTTGGTGCTAAAACCGGGAATCTCCCTGAGAAGTTCAAGGACATTCTCGTACTTGGACAACAGTCTCTTTATACGTTCGGACAAATCATCAACCAAAGTCTGAGTCTGGTCTATATCCTTTCGGATCATCTGAAGAAGATAAATGTGATGCTCTTCAACAAAACC
>OGYU01003078.1_pt1 | contig 10259 bp, 11 predicted proteins | sample 1576581 | NCBI WGS metagenome assembly OGYU01 (sample SAMEA3541547, study PRJEB24748) | human gut metagenome | biome: human gut; feature: human-associated habitat; material: faeces | place: China | collected 2012 | reverse complement strand
GGATACGGACAGTTTATGCTGTCAACATCCTTCTTGCCTCTTCACGGATGTTGATTGCTGCATTACGATCTCTGTCCATCTTATTTCCACACTCACAGTGATAGACTCTTTCGGATAATTTCAGCTCTTTCTTTATCCTACCACATTTACAGCATTTTTTACTGGAAGGAAAAAAACGGTCTACTTTTACCATTTTCTTTCCTTTCCATGCCAGTTTATAGTCTAACATTTCCCTGAACATTCCATATCCATTATCCTGTACGCTTTTTCCGAAATGCAGGCACTGTCCCATCGCTTTCATATCGATATCTTCCACTGCAACTGCATCAAAACTATCTGCAATCTTTCGACTAAGTTTGTGCAGATAATCTCTTCGCTGATTCCGTATCTTTTCATGACATCTGGCAACTTTCTTTTTCTGCAGTTCGTAATTATGACTTCCCCGTACGCATCTTGACAACTTTCGTTGCTCCCTCGCCAGCCTCTTTTCATTTTTTCTGAAAAACCCTGCTTCTTCCATCTCAATCTTTTCTGAAAATACTGCCATCCCCTGCATTGCATAATCTATTCCAAGTATCGTTGCAGTACTGTAATCTGGTTCAGCTGCTTGGTTTTCACAGCTGTATCCTTCATACAACAGGCTTGCAAAGTATTTTCCGGATGGTTCCATACTGACTGTCACTGATTTCAGACGAAAATCTTCCGCTGGCTCTCTGTGTTTTTTCATGGCAACCCATTTTAATTTCGGAAGTCTGATCCGCTTACTTTCCATCAGGATATTTCCATTGACCACATTCGTTGTATAGCTGTTTCTGGAATGATGCTTTGACTTGAACCTTGGAAATCCAATCTTGGGTTCTCGAAAAAAATTCTTATATGCCTTTTCCAGATGAAGCTGGACATTTGCCAGCGCCAGCGAATCTACTTCTTTCAAAAATGGATATTCCTTTTTATACATGGCCGGTGTATTTTTTAACATTTTCTTCGTCTTTTCATACTCCTGGATCTTATCATTAAGCATTTGATTGTACAGGAAACGACAACAGCCAAATGTTTTGCCCAGAAGTATCTTCTGTTCTTCTGTCGGATAAATTTGGAAACGATATGCTATGTTCAATACTTTTTCTCTCCCTGGCTTTCAATATATTGACGGATTACTTCTACCGGAGCGCCTCCAGCTGTCAGTAAGCAAAAACTCTGACTCCAAAAGGCTTCTTTCCAAAGTTTTTCTCTGATCTCTGGATACTCCTTTTTCAACAGTCTGCTACTTGCACTTTTATAAGCATTGATAAATTTACTAAGTTCTGTTCTCGGCTACGCACGGAACATTACATGCACATGATCAATGTCATGATTCCATTCTTCCAGAACTATCCCATACCTTGGAGCAATATGTTCCCATATCTCTTTTGCTCTTTCTGAAATCGGATTATCAATCACTTTTCTTCGATATTTCACCACCATGATCAGATGATAATACATCAGATATACTGAATGCGCATTATGATCTATTTTTTTCATGCAAATCAGCCCTTTCTCCAATAATTATCTTTTCGACTGATTCTATTATACCATAGATCGTTCTATCGAACAAGTGTTCTTTTTGTTTTTGCGCAATTCATCACCCACCTGTAGAGGAAGGAGAATTCTTGCTATATTATGTTAAACTACTTGGGCAAGAATTTACCCTAAAAGAAGCCTCTGCAATCCTGCAGAAACCACAGCGAACTCTCTACGGCTGGGTACAGACACTTAAGCCAATTTTTAAGGAATATATGAAGACAGTCGATTATATTTAAGCCACAAAAAATCCACCAATAGTAATTCACTATTGGTGGACAATCTATATGCAAAAAGAAATTCAACATTTACTCTTTATTCAATGCTATAACTTGGTCTCCTTTTGGACGGAACAACTTATCAAACAATACTTGATTTCTCTTTTTAGCATCTCTAACTAACTTGTCATACGAAATAACTTCGATGTAAGCTCCCTTAGATGCATTAAATCCAAAAAATCCTTCTCTATCTGGCGTCCGTATTAATCCAGCATATTCAGCATCTTCAATAAGACTATCTGTAATATCTGCAATGACATAACAATAAAACGCTGCATTTTCTACCTGTCCAAATCCGCGCCCATTTGCCTTCTTTACTTTTCCACTTTTTATGTCTGATACATAGCGCAAAACTTGGCTTATTGGATTTTTGTCATCTCCCCTCAAATCGTCACGTTGCGGTCGCTTTAATTCAACAATTGTTATTGCATTAATATAATCGTCCTCTGCCGAATATGAAATTGCCTTATCAAATACCGCTATATCCATTCTTCGTGGCACATCATTCTTTAAAACTGGTAGTGCCTTCATTGGCTGATCAGATGCTAAGAATTGATGGTATGCCAAACGGTCATCTATTAGCCATAAGTTCATTTCATCAAACTGGATATCATCTGACGTAATTTGCATTGGACAAATAATAGAATGTATTTGAGATTCTCTACTGTACTTTCCATCGTCTGTAGATTCTAATGCTCTTTCTAATAGCTCAATCACAGCTTTACGACGAACAATGTATTCGGCTAAACTGGCCTGACTTAATTGTGTAACACTTGAACAGTATTCGTTAAATAATTCCATAAATTGTGGTGTATTAGCAGCACTTTCTTTTTGTTTTTCTTCAATTTTAACTTTTTGCTGAGCGATATCCAACTCCCATTGCTGTTCTTGTTTATATAACTCCAAATCAAGCCTTTCCTCTGAAAGACCAACAGGAATTTTATCATATACATCTTTTCTATGATTTAACAAATATCTATATTGAGGTTTTTTGTGCCGAACAAATTCATCTATTTGCTTTTGTTTCTCATCCTTAATTTTTCCCAAATCCTCACTAAGATATGCTGCTATATACATAACAGCTGCTTCCGTTAGTTCTTTTTCATCAATAGAATTTAATAAAGGAGCATCTGAAAAATTAAATTCATAACGATCTGCATTAACCGCCTGATCTAAATATTCACCTGCAATATATCCCACATAATAATATGACTGTGTTTCAGTTACTATTTTTTTATCCAAATTGGGAATATATCTAGATAAGTCATATGATTTTACTTCTCTATTATTGGCACATAAATGTAATTCATGTTTATCTGCACCTTCATTCACTGTCATATGATATAGTGAAAATTTATTACCCTTTATTGTAATTTCATCTCTATGTAAAGTGTCTTTATACAATTCTTTGTAGTACATATTCAAATTAAATTGTTCTCCGAGATTATCCTGAAGAACAATTTCCGGACACCCATCTATAATAAAATATGGCAAGCAATGTTCAATTATTTTTTTTGCCAAACTTTCTAATGATAAGGCAACAGTTTCTCTATATTCCGTATGAAAACCAGATAAATATATTTCTGTTACACGTTTTGGTTTATCGGCTTCTTTAATTTCTCTACGATTATCTTCTGGATCAATAGCATCCTTCAATGAAAACTCAAATTCTCTCTTGTACCATGTTTCATTCTCTTTATAAATACTTTTAACTTTTACTTTATTAAATGCCTTTAACCATAAAAAACGTCCTATCCCTTTACACCCTTTAGCAATTTTTAATGTCGAATATCCTTCCAAAAATGATTGGTAGTTTTTTTCTGTAAATCCTTCGCCATTATCAGTAACAAGAAACTCATCAAAATGATTTATTTCTTCCTCACCATCTATATTCAACTGGTTAAAATCTATACGATTTGCTTTTATTGTAATTAATGGTTTCTCACAATTTCTCGTTTCTTCCAATGATTGAATAGCATTTACAATAGTCTCAAACAAAGGCCATAATGCTTTCGATTTTGGAAGACGCATTTGATTTACCTGTCCCTTCAAATTCATAGTAAAAGGCATATAGTTTCCTCCTCATACATCCACCTGAATATTATTATACGGCGATATGAATCTGCAGTCTACATATTATTACTTTTTTGTTTTTTTACTATCTACTAAACTTTCCTTGACTGCCTGCATTACATACCAAAACATTACAGGTGGTATTGCATTTCCAAGTGCCCTGTATTGAGCACTTTCGCTTTCCAGCAATTTAAACTTTTCCGGAAATGACTGTATCCTAGCCACCTCCCTCGGTGTAAATCTTCTATAGCGATTATTAATCATCAAAACAGGATCTGTACTATTTAATGATACTTTAGCTAAATGCGCACCAACTGTATTGCATGGTTCATTTATATTTTGTGCGCGTCCTTTATTCATGCTTTCACGATTTTTCATCATACCATCAACTGCTTTTTGAGAAAAGAAATATTTTTCATCAACTTTTTTATCAATTACTCTTTTTAATGGTACATAACCCTGATCATCACCAACTGTTGCTTCTGGAAATGAAAATTTCACATTTAAATCTTTCCTAAAGCCAACAATAATAACCCTTTCTCTTTTTTGTGGAACACCGTATTCAACAGCCTTAAGTATCTGATATGATACATCATAACCACTATCTTCAAATTCTTTCAGTATTAACGGAAATGCTTCATGCTTATTAGCTGTTAAAATGCCTTTCACATTTTCTGCAATAAAGCAATACGGCTGTCTATCTTTTAATATCCTACACATTTCAAAAAACAGCATACCTTTTTCATCTTTGATGCCCAGTCTCTTAGGATTTTGCGCTACTATTGAGAATGATTGACAAGGAAATCCTCCTGTTAAAATGTCAAACTCTGGAATTTCTTCAGATTTTATTTCTCGAATGTCTCGATTATCTGGCTTTAATCCAAAATTAGCTTCAAAAATATTACAAGCTGATTTTTCTATATCATTGGCATAAACAATTTCTATTCCGTTATCATCGTAATGCTTGCCAAGGTAATCAAAGTCTCCCTGCATTCCAACATCCGTGCCACCACATCCGCAAAATAAAGATGCAACTTTTAGTCTTCTACCCATTCTAATAACTCCTCATAATGTCCTGCTGCCTCACGAAATGTTATTTCCATTCCTTCGCGCGGTGTAATATCAATTAAATCATCTTTAAATAATTGTACTGGATCCTGCAAAATATATAGCTTGATGCCAGCTTTACTAACCATTAACCGGTATACAAAATATCTTTCTTTATAGCTTTTCGCGGCTTGCCATTCATTCGGTGTTAAATGAATTTTATTAAAAACAATCGGTTTAGCACTAATCGTAGTTTTAACTTCTATATTTCTGATTGTATCATCTAACTCTCTTGAACTTATATCATATCCAACACCTAATTCAGTTGGAATTTTTGTAACCAAATGTACTAAATCCTTACGTCCACCAATTTTCAATCTTTGGCACTCATGTCCATGAACCAAGCTTTCCCCTATGTCACCTATATCTTTTGTTTTAAGCTTTTCCAAACTCTTAAGACGTTCCATATAAGCAACAAACATTTTTCTCTTGGAATCTTTTTCAATATGACCAGATTCTTCAACATCAAAAAATGTTGTGATATCTGTTGCAAAGTCTGTATCACCAGCATCTCTATTAACATAAATAAACCAATCACATCTGCAATCATTTACAGCTTTAAGTGTGCCTTTTCTTTTTTCTATCATTTTGTCATAACCAGAAAACCACTCTGTTGAATTTATATATTTAATGATTGCTTCATTTTCGCTATGATTAATAAAAAACTCCTTATTATTGTAAGAAACTAACAAATTTGCATGCTGCATGTAATCCAATATATCGCCAGCATATCTAGTCACATCACCATTCGCAATATATTCTATTTCTAACTCACGATTTTTCTGAATTCTTTCCCAAGTTTTTGAAACATCTTCATTATCTCTGGTACATCTCAAATCGTTAAAAATACAATAACAAGCCTCTTCCTTAGTTATTCCGCATCGTTTTCCAGTATTTTCTTCTGCCGTTTTCAAAAGCTTCAATATATACTGTGCTGGCTTAAAATGTATACCGGCTTCAACTTGCTCTAAAACATCTTTTCCTTTTATATGTGCACCGGGATATTGAAAATAATATAAAAACAATTTAAAAAATTCTACTAAATCATTATTCTCAGCAAGTTCCTTTGCTCTTCTCATTGCGTGATTATAGTGATTTTCATCCTCATAAAATAAACCAAATAAGGATGAAATTTCAGTTCTTCGATTGTTTATTGTTTTTAGTTTTAATGTAGCGTTACCAGGAAAACATTTTATTGCATTATTCAATGAATTATTAAATTCACTTTTCGGTCCATCCCCAATTTTTGTTATCTCTGTAGCCATATAGATCAATACATTTTCAACATCGCCTTTAAATCGAGGTCTGCAATGATGAATTCTAAAATAATATTCTTTCGGAATTTTATATTCACTCATTTTTCTCCTCCAAAATTTCCAGTACACATCTAGCAATAGATTCCGCCATCAAAGGTGGAACTGCATTACCAACTTGTCTAAATTGCTGGGTTTTATTGCCTAAAAAAATGAAATCATCTGGGAATGACTGTAATCGGGCACACTCTCTTACAGTAGGTACCCTATTATATTTATAATGAAAATGATGCCTATGTCCTGTATCAATAGTCGGTGCTGGCTTATCACTCGCAAATCTAGTCCATGCGACATGAAAATTTCTAGAATTTCTATATTCTTCTGGTAAACTTTTATAATTACAGCCATCTGGAACCAATGCAATAATATTCTTTACTTTTTCCGAATGATTGGCAGCCACATGATTATATACTTTATCTGATCTCTTTCTCATTAAACGTTGATAATCATTCATGGGCTCCGAAATATAATCAGAAATTTCTTCACCCAATTCATTTTCTAAAGTTGGAAGATCAGACAATGCCATCTTACAAGTAACTTTTTCTTCCACTTTGGGTGGATAAAAGAATTCTTTTCCTTCACGTGTCCCTACAAATACAACTCTTTTTCTATTTTGTGGCACTCCATAATCCGCAGCACATAAAATCTGATATTTAACCTCATACCCCATTTCCGAAAATTTTTCAATAATACTATCCTTAATCTGTCCGCCAAAAAGACTAACTAATCCTGGCACATTCTCTATAACAAATACTCTAGGGCGGATTTCATCTACTAAACGAATATAGGATAAGTACAGTTTATTTCTTGGATCATCAAATTTTCTCGGTCCTGATAATGACATTCCCTGACAAGGTGGTCCACCTATTATAATATCAATCTTCTTGTTCCCTATTTTTTCTCTTATTTCTGAATAACTAATATTAGTTATATCACCACAAATGCTTTGAGCTCCTTTATGGTTACGTTCAAAGACTTCCAGTGCTTTTTGATCACTATCGATTCCAAGTAATATATTAAATCCAGCACATTCAAAGCCGTATGAAAGTCCTCCCGCTCCACAAAATAAATCTATCGCATTATATTGATTCATTATCAAATACCACCTTTTTTCGTTTATCTATCGGTTTTTTCGTTTCTTCCGGAATCGCCCACGTTTCTCCCAACTTAAATACCCCTGGTATTCGACCCTCAGCACATAAAATCTGCACTCTTCGTTGAGATATTCCCCATTTTTTTGATGCTTGATTGGCAGTTATATATTCCATCACTTCATCCCCTAATATAAATTCAATTAACATTATATTCGACGGGGCGAATAATATCAATGATTTTTAACTACTTTCTCCCACCCAACTGCCATTTATCATGGCTCTTAATACTCCGCACAGCCTGCCGCAGCGTATTACTGCGGCCATGCTGATGATACGGATGGGACACCTTATGTTTATGAAATATGATACAGGATCCCATCAATGGATATTCCGGATTATGTATATACCACATATGTCTGGTATTCCGGGACATGATGGTCACATTCCGGTCATCCATATAAATAATCTCAAAATATCCCGGATCCAGACACTCAAGATCTTCTCTGCTAAACACCTGCTGCCTCCTTTCCAAAATACCCTTCCAGTGCCTTCTCCATGATCTCCTGCACTGCTCCGGCATCCATCTGTGCAAAATATTTCTCATACAATTCCACCGGCAGTTTCACAGACACACTCTGCGACTTCTTCCGTTCTTTACCCACCAGCACACTCTCAATTCCTTCTTTTGTAATCTCCTTTCCCATCTTCCGCAGTTCCACTGCCTGCTTCAGTTTCAGTTTCTTTCCCTCAGCCTCTGCCACCTGCTGAATCAGCTTCTGTATTTTCACATTCAGATAAGACAGATCCACAGCAGCTACCATTGCCAGCGTTCCCTTATCCACAGCATCCTTAAACTCCGGAATCAGCCTGTCCAGCCGCATATATCTGGCAATATTCCTTCCAGTCATTCCATATTCCTCACCAAGCCCATCACGGCTTTTCTGTAACTTGTGGACATCATGTCCACAGGTTCTCTGTCTGGACTTGTGGACATCGTGTCCACAGTTTTTTTCCAAATCCTCAATTTCCTGCCGGATATCATTCCGTTTCCCCTGACTGCTTATTTTTTCATAACGTGCCACCAGCACTGCCGCCTTCTCCGATGGAAGCAGTTCCGCAAAGGATCTCTGCAACAGGTTTGTCTCGATCACGTACACATAAGCATCCTCATCAGACAGATCCGTCTTCACTATCGCCGGCACCTCCGTCAATCCTGCTATCTTTGCCGCATTGGTTCTGTTATGCCCTGCAAGCATCTCATATCCCCTTGCAGCCTTCCTCACGATCACCGGATTCAGCACACCATGCTCCCTGATGCTCTGTACCATATCTTCCAGGCGGTCTCCCTCATACAGCCGGAATGGATGATCATGAAACGGATGGATTTCCTCAACAGGAATAGAAACAATCCCATTCACAGCCACTGGCGTATCCTTCACCGGATCCTCAGCAAGAAGATCCAGTGCGTCCTGAAATACTTTTCTTTTTGGTGCATTAGCTTTCATCCCCAGCCACCTCCTCTGCCAGATTTCGGTATGCTTTACAAGCCTTATTCTCCGGTGCATACTCCAGAAGCGGCTCACTGTAATAAATTGATTCTCCCACCTTTACTGTGTTTGGTATGATGCTCTTAAAAATCCGGATCTGTCCATCAAAAGTATCCGTCAGCTGTTCTGTGATTACCTTGCAGAGATTTGTTCTGGCATCACACATAGTCAGCAGAATCCCTGCAATCTGCAGGCGGTCATTCAGTCTGCTTCTGACTTTCTTCACTGTCCGGATAAAATCCTGCAATCCCATCATTGCCAGAAGCTGTGGATTGACGGCAATAATCACCTCATCAGCTGCCGTCAGCGCGTTAATCGTCAACGTTCCGAGCGATGGACAGGTATCTACTATAATATAGTCATACAGCCCTCTCAGCGGTTCCAGAATACCGGCCAGCATCTTCTCTGAACCCATCTCCATCCGCAACTTACTGTCCACTGCTGAAAGCATCATGGATGACGGAATAAAGTCCACGCCATTTCTGCTCTGAATAAATTCTGATGGATCCGGCATTTTCTCATCTTCCAGCCGATTCATCATCAGATATCCAATCGTCACCGGCACAGCCGCAGAATCTTCTACTCCGAAGCAGGTTGTCAGATTTGCCTGGCTGTCAAAATCAACAGCCAGAACCCTTTTTCCCATCTCAGCCAGTGAATAAGCCAGGTTCCAGGAGCTGGCAGTTTTGCCAACTCCCCCTTTAAATGATCCGCACATAATAATCCTTGCCATACTTTCTCCCCCTCTCATGCTTTCTTTCCATAACAGCCTGCACTCTGCTCTGCCACATATTTTGCAGTAATTTCTTCCTTTTCATTCTGGTATCTGATTCTCAGTTTCTTAATCTCTTCATCCATAAATGCAGTCTTTGCTTCCTGCTCCTGTGCTTTATTCACATCCGGCGTGATAATCAGCTGACCATTTTCACATTTCACCTGTACATAATCCCCAAGATGAAATCCCAGTTCTTCCAGCCACTTTCCTTTTAATGTAATTGCCGGAACTGTCTCATATTTATAACCGCTCTGTCCACAAACCTTCATATTTCTTACGTTTTTCTTTGCCATAGAATTGACTCCTTTCAGACTTGACTAATAGATTTTCAGATAAAAAGAAAAAGCTGCTGACACGTTATCTTCTAACGCATCAACAGCTTCTGTCTTGCTTTGTTTCAGTGTATTATTCGGTTTTGCAAAGGTTTATTTGCTTTCAGCATTCTCCCTGATACGGTAATAATCATCCATATCAATGCCTATTTTTACCTTGGCATCTGGTTTTCGTTTGCC
>OGYU01003077.1_pt1 | contig 10261 bp, 9 predicted proteins | sample 1576581 | NCBI WGS metagenome assembly OGYU01 (sample SAMEA3541547, study PRJEB24748) | human gut metagenome | biome: human gut; feature: human-associated habitat; material: faeces | place: China | collected 2012 | reverse complement strand
GTAGAGCACTTGACTTTTAATCAAGTTGTCCGGGGTTCGAATCCCCGCACGCTCAGTTAATAAGCATGATTTAAGAATGAACTTAGATCATGCTTTTTTTCTTTTGTTACGAAATAAAATTTACAAAATAAAAGAAGTCTCTAAAAACAGAGACTTCAAATGCTCGCATTGATCATAAGTAAACTTATTTTTTCAAGTATGGTGCAATTGCAGAGCTGATTTCTTCAAGTTCATCTTTACCATGTACGGTTAAAGTCAAAGGTCTTGTCAGATCAAGGCTGAAAATTCCCATGATTGATTTTGCATTTACGATATATCTTCCAGAAGAAAGATCAATCTCAGATTTAAAATGTGCGATCGTATTTGCAAATGCATTCACGTCTGCAATGGAATCAAGAGAAATAATAAAGTTGGTATCCATGTTTAAACCTCCTTAATGGTTAAATCTCTTTTATCCTACAATTTTTTTGATAGAAAGTCAAATTCGATAGATAACAGAAAAGAAGTATGATAAAATATAAGACAACGGAGGGAAAAAGATGACGGAAAAACAAAAAATGTTGATGGGAATTTTATATAATGCAGAGGATCAAGCTCTGATAGAAGAGAGGAATCATGCAAAATCCCTAGCCAGACAGTTTAATGAACATTGGGAAGATAAAGGACATCGGAATTATCTGATAGGACAGATATTTGGAAGCCTTGGAAAGAATGTTCATCTGGAAGCGCCCATTTATCTGGATTATGGATATAGGACAACGATTGGAAGTGACTTTTTCTCAAACTTTAATCTGACGATTTTAGATGGTGGAGGAGTTGAAATCGGGGATCATGTTTTTATAGGTCCGAATGTAGGAATTTATACTGCGAACCACCCAGCAGATGTGAAGAGACGAGAAAAGGGATATGAATGGGCTCTCCCAGTTAAGATTGGAGATAAAGTATGGATTGGTGGAGGGGTTACGATTCTTCCTGGAGTTACGATCGGCGACAATAGTGTGATCGGTGCAGGAAGTGTTGTAACAAAGGACGTTCCTGCCAATGTAGTTGCTGCAGGTAATCCATGCAGGATCATCAAAGAAGCGGAAGAAGGAGACAGATATGGGATTATTGACGAGAAAAACGGACAGCAATCCATTAAGTAAGAATATTGATGAATTACTTGATGGAATGAATCAGGAGAGGGAAGAGACAAAAGAAGGAACTTATGAAGAATCTTTAAAGAAGATTGAGGAGCGGATCAAAGAACTTGGGATTTTAGAAGAAGAGAATGAAGATTAAGAAAGGCATCGTTGGTGCTTTTCTTTTTTAGAATGATCAAAAGTTTTTTTGTTGTTAACTTATTTGAAAATAAGGTTGACAATAAAAAAATGATGATATATAATGGCAGTCAGTACAGGAAAATAATAAAAGTGAGGGAGAAATTTATTATGAAACAACAAACAATGAAAATTCAGGATTTAACACTGATTGCATTAATGGCAGCATTAACTTGTATTTTAGGACCAATGTCAATCACCTTGCCATTTACACCAGTACCGATTTCATTTACGAACTTGGTGATTTATTTTGCGGTAATGGTCATTGGAATGAAACGTGGAACGATTAGTTATCTTGTATACCTTCTGATCGGAGCAGTAGGGCTTCCAGTATTTTCAGGATTTAGTGGCGGGCTTGCTAAACTTGCAGGACCAACAGGAGGATATTTAGTTGGGTTTATTTTTTTGGCATTGATCAGCGGATTCTTTGTAGAAAAATTCTCAGGGAATATAGTGATGGCAGTAATTGGTATGGTGCTTGGAACAGCAGTAACATATGCATTTGGAACGATCTGGCTGTGTGCACAGATGCATTTAACATTTGTACAGGGATTATATGCAGGTGTGATTCCATATCTTCCAGGAGATGCGGCAAAGATTGTGATCGCGATCATTGTCGGAAGTGCAGTGAAGAAGGCTGTTGTGAAGGCGAGAGTTTTACCAGAATAAATAACAAATACTTTGTATGAAAAATAAGAATCTGTTGACATTTTGTATAAAAAAGCATAAACTATTCGTAGTTAAATGCAATGAACAGAATTAGTACAGACAAATTGGAACTGTCAGAGAGAAGCTGCCATCGGCTGGAAGCGGCTTTAAGGGAAGATGTCTGGAATGCATCTGGGAGCAGACAAGATGAATAAAGTAGTTTTGTACGTTGCCGGCGTTAACGGATTCGAGTGAAAGTATCCTGATCAAGTGATATCAGTCAGATATATAATAAGAAGGTTAGGAACTTTTAAAAGAGTGGAACCGCGGATATACTCCGTCTCTTTATTTGGAGACGGAGTTTTTTGTATTTATAGGGAATTTTGATGGAATCCCCTATGATATAAAAAGTCCCGTAAATTACATACTATATATTGGAGGTTTAGGAACTATGATGGGTTTTCGAGAATTTGCGAAAAGCCAATATGATACGATCAAACTAAGAGACCCTGCGTTAAGGGAAGAGAAAGAAGTTTTTTTGTATCCTTATGTAAAAGCACTGTATTGGCATCGTGTTGCACACGAATTATATAAGAAAGGAGAGTTTTACAAAGCCAGAAAGATTTCTCAGAAATGGGCGAGAAAAACTGGAATTGAGATTCATCCAGGTGCACAGATCGGAGAAGGGTTCTTTATTGACCATGGGCATGGAGTGGTCATTGGAGAGACGACGATCATCGGAAATAATGTGACCTTATATCAAGGTGTTACATTAGGTGGAACTGGAAATGAAACTGGAAAACGTCATCCAACGATCGAAGATAATGTTATGATCAGTTCAGGTGCTAAGGTTTTGGGATCTATTACAATTGGAAAGAACTCAAAGATTGGTGCAGGAAGTGTTGTTGTATCTGATGTACCGCCGAATTCTACTGTTGTCGGAGTTCCAGGTAAAGTAGTTAAACAGGATGGAGAGAGAGTCAATCGCATTCAAAGTATTGTGCTTGATCAGATCGATCTTCCGAATCCAGTCGATATGGATATCGAGAAGCTCGCAAGAGAGAATGCTGAATTACGACAGGCACTGGAAACATTTATTATACATTATCAAAATTCAGAAGCAATCAGAAGGGAAAAAGAAAAATGAAAATCTACAATACACTGACAAGACAAAAAGAAGAATTTGTACCGGTGCATCCAGGGAAAGTTGGAATGTATGTTTGTGGGCCAACGGTGTATAACTACATTCATATTGGAAATGCAAGACCAATGATCATTTTTGATACGGTGCGTCGTTACTTTGAATATAAAGGATATGAAGTAAATTATGTTTCAAACTTCACAGATGTCGATGACAAGATCATTAAGAAGGCAAATGAAGAAGGTGTAACAGCAACAGAGATCGCAGAAAGATATATTAAGGAATGCAAACAAGATATGGAAGCGTTAAATATCAAACCTGCAACCCACCAGCCAAGAGCGACAGAAGAAATCGGTGGAATGATCAAAATGATTCAGACATTGATCAAAAAAGGGCATGCATATGAAGTAGATGGAACTGTATACTTTAAGACAAGATCTTTTAAAGATTATGGAAAACTCTCCAAGAAAAATATTGATGATCTAGAAGCAGGACATCGCGAGATCAAGGTAACAGGAGAAGAAGGAAAGAAAGATCCTCTTGATTTTGTATTATGGAAACCAAAGAAAGAAGGAGAAATCGCATGGGATTCTCCATGGGGAGAAGGAAGACCAGGATGGCATATTGAGTGTTCTGAGATGTCTAAGAAATATATCGGAGATACAATTGATATTCATGCAGGTGGAGAAGACTTGATCTTCCCTCATCATGAAAATGAGATCGCACAGAGTGAAGCATGCAATGGGGAGAAGTTTGCGAATTACTGGATGCATAATGGTTTCTTAAATATCAACAATAAGAAAATGTCTAAATCAGCAGGAAACTTCTTTACAGTGCGTGAAATTGGAGAAAAGTATCCATTACAGGTGATCCGTTTCTTTATGTTAAGTGCACACTACAGAACCCCATTAAACTTCAGTGATACTTTAGTAGAAAGTGCAAAAACGGGGTTAGACCGTATCCTGACAGCGATCGATCTATGCAGAGAGATGGCAGCCAAAGAAGAAACAGGTTCTTTAAGCAAAGAAGAAACAGAACATTTTGCTAATATAGAAGTACTTGTAAAGAAATTTGAAGATGCAATGGAAGATGACTTTAACACAGCAGATGCAGTTTCAGCTATTTTTGAGATCGTGCGTGAATCAAACTCAACAGTGAAAGACTTCAGTGCAGACTATGCAAAGAAAGTACTAAAAGTATTAGAAGATCTTTGCAGCGTTCTTGGAATTGAAACAACAAAAGAAGAAGAGATCCTAGATGAAGAAATCGAAAAACTGATTGAAGAACGTCAGGCGGCAAGAAAGAACAAAGATTTTGCAAGAGCAGACGAGATCAGAGACCAGTTATTAGAGCAGGGTATCGTATTAAAAGATACAAGAGAAGGTGTAAAATGGAGCAGAGCTTAATTCAAAAGATCAAAGAAGGATTGTATCTTGATGGATTGGATCCCAAAAGTTACTCTCCATTATCTCTTGCTTACATTGGAGATGCGATCTATGAGATCGTGATCCGAACGATCGTTATGTCTGCAGGGAATATGAGTGTGAATAAGTATCACAAAAAATCAAGCAGTATGGTCAAAGCTTCTGCACAAAAAGAAGTGTTTGAAAAGATTGAACCATTTTTGACAGAAGAAGAAATGGCTGTTTATAAACGTGGAAGAAATTCCAAATCAGGTTCTGTTGCAAAGAATGCATCTATGATGGATTACAGAAAAGCAACTGGAGTGGAAGCTTTGGTTGGATATTTATATCTGGCAGGAGATATGGACCGCATCATCGAATTGATCGGGATCGGTTTTGATTTGAATAAAAAATAAGAAACAGGAGAAGAACATGAATCATAAAGAAGATCTGATCGCAGGGCGTAATGCCGTGATCGAGGCTTTAAGAGCAAAGAAACCAATCGACAAGATTTTTGTATTGGATGGATGTCAGGATGGACCGATCCGTACGATCGTAAGAGAGGCAAAGAAAACAGATGCGATTCTTAAATTTGTAGATAAAGAACGCTTGAATCAGCTGACAAATGAACATCATCAGGGAGTTGTTGCAATTGTCGCAGCATATGAATATGGAACGATTGAGAATCTGTTTAAAAGAGCAGAAGAAAAGGGTGAGGATCCTTTCTTTATCCTGTTAGATGGGATTGAAGACCCTCATAATCTTGGGGCGATCATTCGTACAGCAAATCTTGCAGGTGCACATGGAGTGATCATTCCAAAGCATCGTGCAGTTGGAATTACACCAACCGTAGCAAAAACATCTGCAGGTGCGATCAATTATACACCAGTTGTGAAAGTAACAAATATTGGAAAAACAATGGATGAATTAAAAGAACGTGGTATGTGGTTTGCGTGTGCAGATATGGATGGAGAAGTGATTTATCGTCAGAATCTGACAGGATCGATCGGGCTTGTTATTGGAAATGAAGGAAGCGGTGTGAGCCGTTTGGTAAAGGAAAAGTGTGACTTTATCTCATCTATTCCAATGAAAGGAGATATTGATTCACTGAATGCTTCTGTAGCAGCAGGTGTTCTGGCGTTTGAAGTTGTAAGACAACGACTGGGAAAATAAAGAATGAAAGAATTAAAAACAATTTCTGATGAGAAATTGCTCAGACAGATCCAAAGCGGTAATGATGATGCGATGGAATGTCTGTTAGAGAGATACAGGGATATGGTAAGGAAAGAGGCAAGAAGATTTTTTCTTGCAGGTGGGGATGAAGAAGATCTGATCCAGGAAGGAATGATCGGGCTTTTTAAAGCAGTGACATCCTATCAGGAAGAAAAAAACACTTCGTTTTCAACGTTTGCTTATCTGTGTGTGCAAAGACAGATCTATACAACGATCACTGCATTTAACAGAAAAAAACATATTCCGTTGAATACAGCAATCTCTCTGTTTGAACAAAAGAATCAGGAAGAAGAATTATCATTGGATGAAATCTTAGAAACTCCGGAGGAAACTCCGGAGGAGATGATGCTTCGAAAGGAAGAATTAAATGATTATTACAAAATGCTTGATCAGAATTTAAGTAAATTCGAAAAACAGGTGATGTATCATTATCTGAATGGAGAAACATATACAACAATTGCAAGAAAACTTGGAAAAAGTGGTAAATCCATTGATAATGCAATTCAGAGGATTCGCAGGAAGATCAGGAATGATCAGGAAAGTTAAAGTAAAGATAAGAGAAATAAAAAGAAGACTTAAAACGGATGTTTTAAGTCTTCTTTATAAAGCTGCTGACGGGAGTTGAACCCGTGACCTCCTCACTACCAATGAGGTGCGCTACCTCCTGTGCCACAGCAGCAGAACTGATTAATAATTTATCATGAAAATGATATACTGTCAATAGAATTAACAAAATAAAAGGAAAATCAAATGACAAAACAATACAGGAAAAATAAGAGAAGGATCTGTGTAGCGATATGCCTTGTTCTTTGCATGATCTCAGGCATCAAAATACAGGCAGCACAGCCAGGATATTTTGATAATCCCCAGACGGTCTATGATGAATTTGCTGGGAAGATTTATGATCGTTCATTCAAAAAGAGTTATGCATTTTTGAAAAAAAAGATGAATGTTTTTGAAACATCTTCAGGAAGTAAAAAGATAGGGGTAGCGCCAAGATATTCAGGAGTGATCGTGGTTAGTAAAACATCCGATCATGTTCAGGTGATCTATGAGAAAAAGAAAGCATATGGAATTGGATGGATTGATAGAGGTTTGTATCATAAGGAAGCTATTCCATATAATGGGAATGAAAAACAGTTGCTAGGAAATGGAACTTATTGGATACAAAACAAAGCTTCTGGAGAAGGAATTCGTGTACAGATCATGTTTCTGAAAGATCAGAAATATCAAGTTTTGATTTTAGATCAAAGCAAAGAAGATCACACATGGAAACTGATACGTGAATACGATCATTTTTATATCAAAAATATGAAAAATGAAAAATATCTGTCAATGGATGAAAATGGCACCTTGACAGACGGTAAAATAAAAGATATGAACAACTGTTTCACAAAAACTCAGAAAGAAGCAGCACAGAAGTCTTATCAATGGCAGGTAATGCGTCTTAACAATAAAAATTTATATCCGTACCGTGATTTTATGCAGTTTGATCCTGCATGGGCCAGAAAAGATTATGGAAATGTTTCGGATTACAGTGGAAAAATGGCGGCAGCAGGCTGCGGGGTTGTGGCGATCACGAATGCAGTATATGCATTGAATGGACAATTTGTTGATCCAATGTTGTTTGCAGATTATGCGGTGGAGAAACATTACAGGATCATAGGTGCTGGAACACATGATGGGATTTTTAAGGCGGCAGCGAAGAAATTTGGAGGCACATATGGGTTCACTTATATTAAGACAACTTACAGTACATCAGAAGTAAGAGAATATCTGAAAAAAGGTTGTGTAGCAATCTCGCATGTACCAGGGCATTATGTAACAGTTGCTGATTTTAATCCAAAGACAAAAAAATATCTGGTCTTAGATTCGCATCCGATCAAGAGCAGACCAACCAGCTCTTTTGGAAACTGGTTTAAGAGAGAACGATTAGAGAGAGGAGGGTTGACATCATCTGCATATTATATTTATGGAGTGCCGGGACAGGCATGGAAATATGAAAGTGCAAAAGGAATACAATTTCAGAAGGATTTATTCACATTTATGATTTATATGCGTTAAAATGTAAGATAAGAAAAATAGCAAAGGATAGGGAAGGAGAAGTTAAATGAACAAAGTTAAAAAGATATTGACAACATTGATGGCAGCAACATTAACTGTTTCAACAGGAATAACATCCATGCCAATGCTTGCGTATAACGTAAAAGCGGAGTCAAAGGCAGAAACAATAAGCAGTGATATGTCACAGTATAAGAAGATAAATGGAATCAGCGGCCAGACGGTTTTAGGAGCAGATTTTTCCCGTTATCAATTGCAAAAAAATGCGTGGAAAAAAGTCTGGAAAAATTATAAAGGAATCGAAGTTTCCAATGTATTTGAATATGTAAGATCACAGGGGATCAATACGATTTCTGTGAAAGTTGCAGTGAACCCGGCAAAAGATAAAGATGGTAATGAAAGCTATCTGTCTTTAGAAAACGCTAAGAAGACATTAAAAGAAGCCAAGGAAGCAGGATTAAAAACAAATGTGACATTGTTATATTCTGATGATATAACGTATGCGAGGGTGCAGAAATTACCAGATGGTTGGGATACTGATTCAGCAGAAAAAAAAGCACTGGAGTATACAAAAAACGTCATCAAAGAATTGAAGGCAGCAGATGCAGTCCCAACGATGATTACGATCGGAAATGAAGTAAACTATAATTTCTTGACTTTGAGCAATTGGGACGGATATTGTGCGATGGCAGAGATTTCAAAGATTGTAAAAGATGCTGGAATAAAAGCCGCATTTAGTTTTGCAGCGCCAGGAAAGGCTTCTGATATCCAATATATTATAGAACAGCTCGGATATGCCTGTGAAAAATATGAGGGTGCAGGATATGATTATATTGGAGTAAACATCTATCCGGATACACACAATGAAAATTATGTAAAAACATTAAAGAATACAGTAGAAGAAAAGGCAGCAGGAAAGCAGATGATCATTTCCAGTGTCAAATGTCCATGGAAAGATTCAGAAGGAAAAGCCAGTATAACGACACAGACAAAGAGCATTTATGATTATCTTCAGGCAACGATCGATGAGAAAAATGCAGGTGGATTGATCTACAATGATGCAGATTTTGTCGGGGCATGGGACTCATTCTTTGATGAAAATGGACAAGCAATGTCTTCACTTGCAATCTTTGCTTATGCACAGGGAAATCAGGTCGATGTAAGCACTTATAAAGATCCATGGGAATATGGTGGAGATACAGGACTTAAGAATCTAACAGCTTCTGTCAAAAAACTTAATAATATGTCACAAAGTTCCATTCGAGGAATGGATATTTCATCCTATACAGCACTAAAGAAAGCAGGCGTAAAATACTATGATTTTGACGGAAAAGAAACATCATTGTTAAAAGTATTGCATGATAATGGAGTTAATTATATTCGAATCCGTATCTGGAATGATCCAACAAATGAAAAAGGAGAAACATACGGAGGTGGTGCGAATGATGTGGCAGCTGGTCTTGAAATTGCAAAAGAAGCTGCACAGTATGATATGAAACTTCTGCTAGATTTCCACTATTCTGATTTCTGGGCGGATCCAGCACTTCAAAAGATACCAAAAGCTTGGGAAAAAGATAAAAATGATACAGAAAAGATGAAACAAAATGTTTACGATTTTACAAAGGATACGATAAAGAAATTCCAGGAAGTTGGAGCAGATATCGGAATGGTACAAGTTGGAAATGAGATTACAAATGGAATGCTTGATATCATGCCAGATTATTCAAAGGGAGAAACTTATAAAGATACATGGGGAAATGCAAAGAATGCCAAGATTTTATGTGGATATTTAAAAGCAGGGATCAAAGCAGTCAGAGAATGCACACCAAAAGCATTAGTTACACTGCATCTTGAAAGTATGGGTTATGGAAAATGTTCAGAAATTATGAATGCATGGGAACGAAATGGAGTGGACTATGATGTTTTCGGTAGCTCATTTTATCAATTCTGGCAAGGAAATTCTAGTAAAAATGCATTAGCTGGACTTCAGAAAATAGAAAATCTTGCCAAGTCAAGAGGAAAAATGTATGCGGTTATGGAAACAAGCTGGCTTAACAGTTTAAAAGATGCAGATGGTACACCAAATGTTATTGGTGAAGGACATGCAAATGCAAAAGTATATTCTGATGATCCACAGGGACAGGTGGATGCATTGACGGATATGTATCAGATATTGTTATCAAATGATAATGGACTTGGAGCTTTTTACTGGGAGGGAGCATGGATTCCGGTAAAAGCAGGATGGACCAATTGGAAGTACAATAAGGATATGTCTGATCGTTATGGAACCGGATGGGCAGCCCAGGGAGCAAAAGGATACTATCCAGATAACAAGATGTATTATAATGGACAGCCAGCATGGGGTGGAAGCAGTTGGGATAACCAGACGTTATTTGATTCCAACGGATATCCATTGCAGTCATTGAAGTTCTACAAAGATTCTGTATCCAAAGGAA
>OGYU01003075.1_pt1 | contig 10262 bp, 8 predicted proteins | sample 1576581 | NCBI WGS metagenome assembly OGYU01 (sample SAMEA3541547, study PRJEB24748) | human gut metagenome | biome: human gut; feature: human-associated habitat; material: faeces | place: China | collected 2012 | reverse complement strand
GCATCGTATGCTTGAGCAGCGAATTGGTCAGGTTCTTTACCATATTTAGCTACATAAGCTTTACGGAAGTCTTTAACCTTTTGGTCTTCTTTATTAGGGAACCAAGGTGTACCAACGATAACGCCGTTAGCCGCATCGCCAGCAATTTTAATAAATTGTGGACTGTTGAAGCCGTTAGAGCCAACTACAGGTTGATTCATACCCATTTCACGCATTTTTTTCATGATAAGGGCACCTTCTTGGTAAAGGGATGCAACAATAATTACATCTGGTTTAGCTTGTTGAATCTTAGTCAATTGTGCAGAGAAATCTGTATCTTTATCTGCAAATGTTTCAGTATCAACGATTTGTACACCTACAGATTCCAATGCTTTACGAGCTGTATTGTTTACAGATACCATTTGATCATTGTTATTGGAGTACATAATAGCTGCAGTTTTGAAACCTAAAGTTTTATGTGCTTCTTTAATTGCAGTATCTACTGCTAAGGATTCAGGTACAGCATTACGGAAAATATAATCGCCGATATCTGTAATACCTTCAGCAGTTGTAGATGTACCAAGCGCTACTACTTTACTTTTATTTGCTACAGGACCAGCGGCCATCATTTCACCAGATAACATTGGACCAATAACTGCTACAACTTTATCTTTTGCAATTACTTTGTTCATTGCATTGATAGCTTCGTTTTTATCACCTTTAGTATCTTCTACTAACAAGTTAATTTTTACAGCATTTGCATCAGCGTTGATTTCGCTTACTGCTAATTCTGCACCAGCTTTAATGGATTCACCATATGCTGCGGCACCACCAGTTGTTGTTGTTAATAAAGCAATTTTAGCTTCATTGCTATTTGCATTACCTGCATCTTTATTGCTACCACAACCAGCAGCAACTGCCATTACACCAGCAAGACCAAAAATGGCTGCTTTTTTCAACATGGATTTATTCATGTTACACCCTTCTTTCAAAACATAAAACTTTAAATCTATTCCTATATTATGAGAATCTAAAATACTTTGTCAATTAAAAGATAATGATTTTAATTCCCTAATAATATATACATTAAATAAACTATTCAGATAATCTTTCCCATTTCTCATACAATGAATCTAACTTGCTTTGAGTTTCTTCAATTTGCGTAGAGATTTTAGACATTTCCTCTAAATCTTGTTGCACTACAGGATTTGATAATTGCACCTCGTACATCTTCATTGTTGCTTCAAGGCGAGCAATTTCAGATTCGACCTCTGCTAATTGTTTTTCCACCATATAAGCATTCGGCTTCTTCTGATTTTCCTCGGTAGATTCTGATACTGAAAGTACTGGCTCATCGGCTGAACTAGATTTGCTGTCAACCTTATCAGCTTCTAAATTTTGCTCATTAGCTAGCGCTAATAAGTCTTCTTGCTCTTTCAGCTTTTCCTTGTAGTATGAGTAATTACCAAGATATTCAGTAATTTTACCCTCGTCAAGAACTACTGTTTTTGTAGAAACTTGATCTAAGAAATATCTATCGTGAGAAATAATGAAGCAAGTGCCTTCAAATTGTTGCAGTGCTTCTTCTACTATTTCTCGCGTAGGAATATCTAAATGGTTTGTCGGTTCGTCCAAGATAAGGAAATTATCACCTTGAAGGAATAATTTCAGCAATGCTAAACGCGCTCTTTCACCACCGGATAAATCACCGACTAGTTTAAATACATCATCCCCTTTAAAGAGGAATGCACCAAGCACGTTACGAGCCTTATCTTCGCTGTAGTTAAAGTGATTCATAATCTCTTCTACTACCTGCCAAGAATCATGTAGCTCTTCGTGCTCTTGCGAGAAGTAACCAACTTGTACGCGATTGCCAATATCTACATGACCAGATTCAGGGAATAGTTCTCCTACAATGGTTTTTACTAATGTCGATTTACCGGCTCCATTAGGACCGATAAGAGCCACAGACTCACCGCGGCGTACAACGAGAGATATATCATCAATGATAGGGCTTTCACCATATCCAACTGATAAGTGATCTAAGACTAGAACCTTATCAGCACTCATAGCCGCTGGAGGGAAGGAAAATTGTAAATGATGTGAAGTAACAGGTGCCTCAAGACGCTCTAAGCGATTAAGTTGAGACTGACGACCACGAGCCATTTTAGACTTGATACCTGCACGGTATTTATCTATATAAGCCTCTGTTTTCTTGATGTACTCTTGTTGCTTCTCATATGCCACCATATCAGCTTTCAACCGTTCATCACGTTGTTGAATATAACGACTGTAGTTGCCACGATACGTTGTGGCCTTATGATTATCAAGTTCTACAACACCTGTGACGATACGGTCTAAGAAATAGCGGTCATGGCTGACGATGAGAATGCCACCAGGATAGGCAGCTAAGTACCCTTCAAGCCACTCGAGCATATCCATATCTAAATGGTTTGTCGGTTCGTCCAAGAACAGAAAATCCGGACGACGAACTAAGGCCTTTGCTAAGTTAATACGCGTCTTTTGACCACCAGAAAAAGCGTTAGCTGGTTTATCTAGATCTTCATCAGTAAAACCTAAACCATAAACAATACGCTTTGTCTTTTGCTCATAGTCATAACCACCAAGCCATTCTAGACGATTTTGTAAATAATCTAAGCGTTGTAAATCAGCTTCACTAGCCTCTTCAGTTTCTAAGCGGCTCGTAAGTTCTTTAAGTTGTTCTTCCAATGCATGTACATCAGCCCAAGCCTTTTCAATCTCGGTAGCTAAACTATCGTCACCAAGATTCACATCTTGTTGCAAGTAGCCAATACTTGCAACAGGAGACTTAACTACATAACCTTCATCAAGCTCCTCATAGCCTAGTATGCATTTTAATAAGGTAGATTTACCGGCCCCATTAGGCCCTACCAAGGCGAGTCGATCGCCCTCTTTTATCTCAAAAGACACATTGGAAAACACTTGGCGCACCCCAAATGATTTCCCAAGGCCTATCATTCGAATGCGTTCCATTCACAACCTCCTAATCATTTACCCTTTATTATACCACAGTTGCCCGTACTAACACCAACATTTCTATAGAATCTTTTGATTTTCTGCTATGACGAAACAATTTGCCCAATAACGGAATATCTCCTAATATGGGTACCTTTTGTAGTTGGTGCTGGTCTCGATTATCCATGAGTCCACCTATGACGAGTACCTCCCCTTGTTGTAAACGCACTCTAGTATGAGCCTGCCTTGTACTAATTTTATAAGCTTTCATTTCCGATACCATAATTGGTGTGCTTACCTCAGCATGTATTTTTGCGTCTACACCACCATCAGCAGTAATAATAGGAGTATAGTTTAACTTGATTCCCACCTCTTCATAGCGAGTAGATCGCTTGCGTTCTCCATTCACCTCTGACTCTTCTATAACGGGAATACGTTCACCGATTAATATATGTGCAGTCTCCCCATTAAGAGCCATAATAGATGGTTTTGCTATTAGAACAGCTTTTCCAGAACTTTCCATAAGACTTAGTTCTGGTTTTACAAAAAACTTATAAGCTTCTCCACTAGGTGTTTTACCAAAGGTAACGGCTCCATACGAATTAGTCTTATCATCACCATGGCCAGTCAAACTGAGCCAAGACCAACGAAAGCCTTGTTCTTTTGCATAGGATTGCTCCATAGCAATAATTGTAGCTTCTAATTGCACTTGCTTAGGCTCCTTATCGATTGCGCGGACTAAGGATTCTACTCGCCTTTTTTCACCGCTTGTTACATGCATAATGACCTCATTTTGTTCTGAAAGTACGGCCATTTTATCATTCTTTACTACAGTGCCCATTACAGCTTTCAAAGATTCTGCTGGTAAGTGTTCTGGGGATAGTACATAGAGTTCTCTGTTCTCCAGTGCCGACTCATCAGATTCGATAAATAATATATTATGTTGCTTTGATACCGAAAAATGATATATCCGCCCTAGCTCTTTAATAACCTCTTCGGGAGACTCCCCTTTTACGGCGGTCGTAATATTTCCCTTTAATGACTCTACACCGATAACTGATATACCATAACTTCGACAAATGCCTAATACAGTTTCTCTTAATGATCCATTCCGTACGGATATTGTAATTGGTTCTTTAGCTTTATTATTCTCAACGCTCTTTGTTACATTATCGATTACACTATCGGTTATATTATTGATCACACTATCGGTTACATCGTTTCTTACATTATTAGTTACATTATTTGTTGCCTTTTCTTCTGTAATATTTCCTAATACAACTAATGGCCCTCCTAATAATAAATATGTCAGTAAAGCTATTAGTGTAACTACTTTTATGATCACTCGATTTTTAGCCATCGTGATGAACCTCCTTCGACGATTTCTACACTTTTTTCAGTAATAGCAGATACTGATATTCCTTGCCAACTACTTCCCATCGTAACCATCTGCTCCTCTGAGCCTCTTCGTAAAATGGCAACTTTTTTATTTCCTTCAATAATTCCCACAAGTTCAATTGGCTGTTCTAGAATCAATGTTTTAGAATTAATACCTGTTCTGGAGTGAATATTTTCATTACTAAAGTTATTGGTATCATCATGAGTAATATAGTCATTTAAACCTTTACTCTTTCTATTCGTTTTTATAGTATTATTCTTAGCCCCCCTATGTGGCCGCGTAGTTCTTTTATTACTTATTTTCTCACTATTACTAAGTGATGTTTCATCATTGCTAACAGTATCTAACTCGTTATCTAAATCGTTATTAATATCTTTAGCCTCATCATTTTGACTTAGTAAATCGGTACTCGGAATATCTTTAAAAACCTCTCGCCAAGGATGATGCCGCTCTACACTACTCACATCATATAGTAAGCGCCCTTTAACAATAGAGTCATCTTTCCCATCATGTAAGGCCTTATTATCCACCCAATCTTTACTAGATTTCCCGTTATCGTTATCATCTCTTTTTTTATTAGATCGCCCTTGTGATTGCTCTTTTATATCTACCGTCCTTTGATTATCAACACTATCCTCTAATTGAGCTGAATTAATATTGATATGTTCCTCTTCGTGAGGATAAAAAACTCCTACTCCTATCATTGCTAAAGCAAGTATTAAGAAAATAAAAATCGCAATTCTATAGTGTCGTATAAGAAAATATTGTCTACCAACCCACCCTTTGATCTGTTCTATATAGTCTTGTAAGTTCATAATTCACCTCCTTCAAACTATTTCTAGGAGGCCCTTTTAAATCCCTACAAAAAAATGACTCTACCAGTCACCTAGGTGACTAATAGAGTCATTCATTATATTGACAAATCAAAAGAATTTGTTCTTGTTTTATTTGCTTTTAAAACCATCAGGATGAGATGTATGCCATTTCCAAGCATCTTTGATAACATCAGCTACATTGCTGAATTTAGGATCCCAACCAAGTAAGTTTTTGATTTTTTCAGAAGAAGCAATCAAAGTACCAGGGTCACCAGCACGACGTTCACCATATTGAACAGGAATATCGATGCCTGTAACCTCTTTGGCAGTTTCGATGATTTCTTTTACGGAGAAGCCATTACCACTACCAAGATTAAATACTTGAGATTCGCCACCTTTATGCAAATAGTCCATAGCTAATACGTGAGCAGCTGCTAAATCATTAACATGAATATAGTCGCGCACACAGGTACCATCAGCTGTATCATAGTCAGTACCAAATACAGTTATATGTTCTCTTTTACCACGAGCTGCATCGAGCACAAGGGGAATCAAATGAGTTTCTGGATGATGGTCTTCCCCAATCGTACCAGATGGATCAGCACCTGCCGCATTGAAGTAACGCAATGCTACATATGTAGAACCATAAATAGAACTGTAATCAGATAGCATTTCTTCAATCATCAATTTAGTGCGACCATATACATTTGTTGGTTGCAATTGTGCATCCTCTCGAATTGGTACCACCTTAGGCTCACCATATACTGCAGCCGTACTAGAGAATACGAAATGTTTCACACCTGCAGCACGAGCAGATTCAATAAGGTGATAAGAACCAACCACATTATTTTCATAGTAAATAGCTGGATTTACCATGGATTCCCCCACTTGAGAGTGGGCTGCAAAATGCATAACACCAATGATATTATGGTCTTTCATAATTTGGACTAACTTAGGATCTGCAATATCCATATTATAGAATGTAACCCCATCAGGAATAGATTCTACATGTCCACGAGATAAATTATCTACAATGATTGGTGTATAACCTGCTTGTTGTAAGGCACGTACAGTATGACTCCCAATATAACCAGCACCACCTGTTACTAAAATATTCATAGTTCCCCCTTATGAATTATGTGTATCCTTTGCACGAGCTAATTTAGGACCAATGAGGCGTTTATAGACCTCAACACCTGGTTGGTCAAAGGCATCAACACCAGCAAAAATAGACTCGAAATAAACGGCCCAACAATGCATAAACATAATTTCCCCTAAATGGAATGCATTAAGCGTTGGTACAGTTATAGTCATGTTAAAGCGATTATCACTAGATAAGGCCTCTCTATTGGCATCTAAGGCAATATTTAAAATATCACAAATCCCTACATCCGATAGAGCGCGTAAGCGTTCATATTGACTATATGTACTTGGCACGATGAGATTATGTTTCCAGTCTTTAACCTTAATAAATTGAACGACTTTATTAAGACGCCCCTCTTGATGTTCCTGCACTTGAGCGTGCATATCCATAGTACCTACTGCAGGTACTGGAGTACGGCCATATGGCAAACAAGTATTACTCATCTTACCAAGTGATTCAGATAAAAGCTGCACATACCAGTCAGATAAAGAGTGAAGCGCATCACTATATGGCATAAATACTTCAATAATACGACCATACCGTTCAGATGCAATATATTTTAATAAAGCACTTAATAAAGCAGGATTTTTGAAAATATCCTCTTCTTGACATGCTACGTCCATAGACGCTGCACCCGCTAAGAAGCCTTCAATATCGAAGCCTACAAGTGCAGCCGTTACAAAGCCTACCTCTGTAAATACAGAGAAGCGGCCACCAACGCCATATGGAATACTATAAGTCTTCCAATTATTTTCTAGCGCCATAGCCCTTAAAATTGTAGGATGTTCATCATCAGATACATCAGTTACAGCTACTACTTCATAGTTAATGTTGCGATCTTGTAAAGCCTTCTCCAAAATCATGAAGTTAGCCATTGGTTCGATGGTAGAACCAGACTTGGAGGTAATAACGAGCATCACCTTATAGTCAGAGCCTTTTTTCTGAGCTTGGTATTCTAAGGTACGAATAAGACCTGCTAAATAGTCGCCATCTACGTTAAAGCCAGCAAAGTACATCCGTGGATATCCATTGCGTTCTTCTGTACTTAGATTATTCCAAAATGCACCACATTGAACGTCAAAAATAACCTTGCTCCCTAAGTAGGAGCCGCCAATGCCTACAGACACAACGGTATCAATATTGTGTCGCGCATAGTCACGCAATTCGTAAAGACGTTTCAACATATTTGGTGTATTGATACCATCTTCCGAAATATATGGAAGCTGATAAAACAATACAGGTTCAGGCAAACCATCTTTAGAAACATGGCCTTCTTCAAAGCCTGTAGAACGTAAAATATTTGTATGACGCCACACGTTTTGTATAGCTCGTTCAAAATTATTTACGTCTCGCTCTTGTATGCAACTTTCATTATATATGTTAGCGTAATCTAACTCGAACCCCGATTGTAATCGCAACATCAGATATCTCCTTCACTGACATTTTATGTACAATATTTTACCCATTATATCATAAGAGAATGAATAAAATATTAGTTTATGCAATCAGTTTACCCACAAACCATAACCGAAGCCTACTGCATAGACAGACCATAGCAACGCAATAGGAATAGCCAGTTTGAATTTAATCTTTAATGTCTTATGACGCCATAGAACCATACCTAATAAAGCACCTACACCACCAAAGGCAAACGCTAAAAATAATAAAGTAAACTCTGAAATCCGATCATATCCCTTGATAGCACATAATTTATCATATCCATACATACTAAATACGATGAGATTCCAAACGCCTACAGTTACCCAAAATTGTGTATCACTCATATCCCCAAACCTTGTATCCCTTACTTATGATGAGCTTTAAAATATTCTAATGTTTTTTGTAAGCCCTCATCTAATGTTGTGGAAGCTACAAATCCAAAATCACGTTCTGCCTTTGCATTACTTAAACGTGAATGTTTGATATCCCCTATGCGTTCGTCTTCATAATGAACCATAAAATCAGCACCACTAATAGATCTAAATCGCGTAATCAACTCATTAACAGATGTTCCCGTATTGGTAGACACGTTATAAATACCTGTACAGCTAGTATTGCCCATAGCCTTAATATTAGCTTCTACCACATCTTCTACATAAATGAAGTCTCTTGTTTGTTCCCCATCACCATATACGGTTAAAGGCTTACCTTCAACGATTAAACGATTGAAAATACTAATAACGCCACCTTCACCACCATCACCTTGACGTGGACCATATACATTGGCATATCTAAAGCATACAGTATTTAACCCGAAAGCTTCACGATAGATACGTAAATACCCTTCTGCAGTAAGCTTAGTCAAACCATAGAAGGATGATGGCATACCACTTAATTCTTCTGTCAATGGCAATACTGCTAAGTCCCCATACACAGCAGCCGAAGAAGGCATTAAGAATTGTTCGACTTTCACCTTACGACAGGCATCAAGTACATTAATAAGCCCTAACAAATTAACATCACAGTCATAACTTGGATTCTCCATAGAGGATTGAACCATAGTCTGAGCAGCCTCATGAAATACAATAGAAGGCTTAAACTCTTCAAATACAGATAATAATTTTGGATCTCGTACATCCATCTCAATAAATTGAGCAGAATCATGTACAAAAGAACGCATACCTGTAGATAAATTATCTATAACGAGCACATTGTGCCCCAATTCAATTAATCGATCAACTAGATGGGAACCAATGAAACCGGCTCCGCCTGTAACACATATATTCATAACACCCTCCTTTCTGAGAAAGTTAAATTCCCGCACCTTGTTTGGCTAGTACATCAGCCATTTCATTATATGTATCGCCCGTATGAGCAGCCACCTTGTGAAAGTGTACGCGCACACGGTCTTTTATAGAGTCATAAAACGCAGCATAATATTGAGTCAGTGCATTATTGCGTTTCCATCGTTTAGTAGCCCACATTTCTATTCCCATATAATCATAATATAGGGAACATTCTGGAATACCATGATCAACGGCATATTTCATAACATACATAGCAGCTAGTAGCTCACCAGCTACATTCCAAAATGATGTATATCGTTCATCATTAGAAGGAAATGAAAAAGTCTTCTTAGACCCATTCAAGAAGATAACGCCACCAGCACCAACTGTATTGGTACCTTTATTATAACTACCATCAATATAAGCAATAATATGGTCGGCCTTAGTAAAATCTGGTTTCACCATATTTGGAGATACCTTATTTTTAACTTTAGAACTAAATCCTATAGGTCTAGAATTCATAGATTTAGACTTAACTGCTTGTGGCGATTTAGGTTCGCTCCGTTTAGCACTCATAAAATCACTCAAGGATAATCCTGAATCATCTACAAAGGCACGTGCTTCTGCTTCTGTAGAGAAAGATTTGTAGATAGCACCGCCAAAACCCTTTACCTGTTTCTCACAGTCAGCCCAGGTAGTATAAACTCCTGGTACACGGCCTTGACGAACTGCATAAAACTTCTTTGCCATACGTACCTCTTAATGATCCATTGTAAGTACTACAAATTCAGCATTTACAACAGAGGCCAAATCCTTTGGATTTACCTTCATCTGCATGCCTCGTAGACCAGCGCTTACATATACAAATTCTTGAGGTTCCATTGTAGCATCAAAATAGGTAGGAAACGATTTTTTCATCCCCACTGGAGAACATCCGCCCCGTAAGTATCCGGTAATACCTAGTAAGTCCTTAACATGAACCAGTTCTACAGACTTATTATGACTGACACGAGCCGCTTGTTTCATATCTAGCTCTTCAGCCACTGGAATACAGAATACTACAAACCCTGTTTTATCGCCCTTACCAACTAGTGTTTTAAAGACTTGTTTTTCATCGAGTCCTAAAGCTTCTACTACATGAAGGCCTGCAGCACGCTCTTCAGACCACTCATATTCGCTAATACTATAAGGTATCTTATGAG
>OGYU01003073.1_pt1 | contig 10269 bp, 9 predicted proteins | sample 1576581 | NCBI WGS metagenome assembly OGYU01 (sample SAMEA3541547, study PRJEB24748) | human gut metagenome | biome: human gut; feature: human-associated habitat; material: faeces | place: China | collected 2012 | reverse complement strand
ATAAAGACCTGATTGAAGCCGGATGTGATGAAGCCGGACGTGGTTGTCTGGCTGGAGCCGTGTATGCGGCAGCAGTAATCCTGCCTTCCGATTATGAGAACCAGCAGCTGAACGATTCCAAAAAGCTTACAGAGCATCAGCGATATGCACTTCGGGAAGTGATAGAAAGGGATGCAATAGCATGGGCTGTAGGGGTAGTGACACCTCAGGAAATCGATAAAATAAACATTCTGAATGCTTCTTTTCTGGCAATGCATCGTGCGATAGACCAGTTGAAGGTACGTCCGCAACATTTGCTGATTGACGGAAACCGATTCAATAAATACGAGGATCTTCCTCACACGACTGTAGTTAAGGGAGATGGTAAGTATCTGTCGATTGCGGCTGCTTCTATTTTGGCAAAAACTTATCGTGACGACTATATGAACCGGCTTGCAGAAGAGTATCCTTTATATGACTGGCAGAAGAATAAAGGTTATCCGACAAAAAAGCATCGGGAAGCAATTGCCCGTTATGGGACCACTCCTTACCACCGGATGACATATAATTTACTGGGAGACGGACAACTCTCCTTTGATTTTTAAAAAGAGAAACGGTTATATTAACCAGTATTTATTAACAGCCTGTTGAAAACTCTGAAGTTATCAACAGGCTGTTAATAATTTGTAGTGATGTAATAGAGGTGAAACACCTTTGTCGTCCTATATTAAACGTATTGTCGTATATTCTTAAAATGGTTTCCGTTATTTTGCCCAAACAATAAATCAGATGTAAGTATATGAAAAAAATGTATAGACAATGGTTGGGTATAGCGGCTCTGCTTTGCCACATTACGATGCAAGCTGCCGGAAATAAGGCGGTGGTAACAGGTACTGTGAAAGATACTCAAGGCAATCCGATTGCAGGAGTCGTTGTAACAGATGGAAAGCATGTGACAGCTACTGATAGACAAGGTATATATATGTTGGATACTGATCCGTTCCGTCAGCCAATGGTTTATATTTCTACTCCTGCTGATTATGTTCTTCCCGAGAAGGAAGGAGTGGCTGATGGCTTTTATCACTATCAGGATACTTCAAAAGTGGAGAATCGTTGTGATTTTATTCTTCAGAAACGTAGTAAACAGACCGATGATTTTGTATTTATTCCTATTTCAGATCCTCAGGCTAAAAATGAAGCACAGTTGGATAGATTCCGTAAAGAAACCGTTCCCGATTTGATTCATACTGCCGATTCTCTGAAATCTTTAGAAGTTGTAGGTATGGGATTGGGCGATCTGGTATGGGATGCTATGGATTTGTATGCTCCTTACCGGAAAATTGTATCCAACTTGGGATTGACTATGTTTCAGGTTATGGGTAACCATGATTTCAATTTACTGTATTCGGATATGGAACGTACGGCAGATCCTGGAAACGGATATGGAGAGAAGAACTATTATGAGATATTCGGGCCAACAAATTATTCTTTCAATATAGGTAAGGTACACGTCATAGCAATGAAGAGTACAGATTACGGAGGAAAGAAAAAGTATGTAGAACGTTTTACCGAAGAGCAGCTTGAATGGTTGAAAAAAGATTTAAGTTATGTACCAGAAGGAACAACTGTCTTTTTGAATATTCATGCTCCGGTAGCGAATACAACGGTAAAAGGGGGCGACAATGTGCGTAATGCCAATGCATTGTTCCGTATTTTACGGTCTTATAAGGTTCATATCTTTTCGGGTCATACACATTTTTATGAAAACTCGCTTCCGGCTGCCGGTATATATGAGCATAACATCGGGGCAGCTTGTGGAGCCTGGTGGGCAGGTGATGTGAATCGTTGCGGTGCTCCTAATGGTTATCTGGTGGTGACGGTCAAAGGGAATGATGTGAAATGGCGTTATAAGGCAACCGGACGTCCGACCGACTACCAGTTCCGTGTATATAAGCCTGGCGAATTTGAAACTCAGAAACAATATGTTGTTGCCAATATTTGGGATTGGGATATGGCTTATACCGTCAACTGGTATGAAGACGGGTTGTTGAAAGGAGCCATGCAGCAGTTCGATGACGAAGACCAGGACTATCTGACAATGAAGAAGGGCAAGCGTACTGGCTATCATACCCGTCATTTATTCCGGGCATGTCCTTCTAAACAAGCAAAAAAAATAAAAATTGAAGTAAAGAATCGATTTGGTGAAATCTTTATACAGGAAGTAGAATTGTAGAAATACCTGTTTTTTATTTTGATTATTCCCCCTCTCAGTCTGTGTGAAGATAGAAAGGGGGATTTGTTTTTATTGACGGTTCTGTTTATCAGGGGATATATTCAGTTGGGATGATACATAAAAAGAGTGAAAACTTATGCTTAATACGAGGGATATTTTGTATTTTTGCATGTTGTAAAGCATACACTCGATATATCAACTTTTAAACAAAATAATATTATGGCTAAGAAAGCTCTTTTAATGATTCTTGATGGTTGGGGATGTGGCGACCACAAGAAAGATGATGTGATCTTTAACACTCCTACTCCGTATTGGGACAGTTTGCTGGCAGAATATCCTCATTCACAGTTGCAGGCTAGCGGTGAAAATGTTGGTTTGCCTGATGGCCAGATGGGTAACTCTGAAGTAGGTCACTTGAACATCGGTGCAGGACGTATCGTTTATCAGGACTTGGTGAAGATCAATCGTGCTTGTGCCGACGGTAGCATCATGCAAAACAAAGAAGTTGTTTCAGCCTTCTCATATGCTAAGGAACATGGAAAGAATATCCATTTCATGGGATTGACTTCAAATGGTGGTGTACACTCTTCATTGGATCACTTGTTCAAATTGTGCGACATTGCTAAAGAATACGGACTGGAAAATACATTTATCCACTGCTTCATGGATGGTCGTGATACAGACCCGAAGAGTGGTAAAGGATTTATCGAAGAACTGACAGCTCATTGTGCACAGTCTGCTGGTAAGATTGCTTCTATTGTTGGTCGTTTCTATGCAATGGACCGTGACAAACGTTGGGAACGTGTAAAAGAAGCTTACGACCTGTTGGTAAACGGTATTGGAAAGAAAGCTACTGATATGGTTCAGGCTATGCAGGAATCTTACGACGAAGGTGTAACTGATGAATTTATCAAACCTATCGTTAATGCAAACTTCGATGGTACTATCAAGGAAGGTGATGTAGTTATCTTCTTCAACTATCGTAACGACCGTGCAAAGGAATTGACTATTGTATTGACTCAGCAGGATATGCCTGAAGCAGGTATGAAGACTATTCCGGGATTGCAGTATTACTGTATGACTCCGTATGATGCATCTTTCAAGGGTGTTCATATCCTGTTCGATAAGGAAAATGTACAGAATACATTGGGCGAATATCTGGCTGCCAATGGAAAGACTCAGCTTCACATTGCTGAAACAGAAAAATATGCTCACGTAACATTCTTCTTCAACGGTGGACGTGAAACTCCGTACGATAACGAAGATCGTATCTTGGTTCCGAGCCCGAAAGTTGCTACTTACGACTTGAAACCTGAAATGAGTGCTTACGAAGTGAAAGATAAACTGGTTGAAGCTATCAATACTCAGAAGTACGATTTCATCGTAGTAAACTATGCTAACGGTGATATGGTAGGACATACTGGTATTTATGAAGCTATCGAAAAAGCTGTAAAAGCTATTGACGACTGCGTGAAAGATACTGTAGAAGCTGCCAAAGCTAATGATTATGAAGTTATCATCATTGCTGACCACGGTAATGCAGACCATGCACTGAATGAAGATGGAACTCCAAATACAGCACACTCTTTGAATCCGGTTCCGTTTGTTTATGTAACTGCAAACAAGGATGCTAAAGTAGAAAACGGTGTACTTGCTGATGTTGCTCCTTCTATTCTGCACATCATGGGAATGCCTCAGCCTGCTGAAATGTCAGGTAAAGATTTGATTAAGTAATAAAATACTTTTTTATATCAAAAGGGAATAATCTCACTGGATTATTCCCTTTTTTTGATTGATACATCTATATGTTCTTTTCTCAGCTCAGGTCTTCAGAGCCTTTTTTCGTGTCTGTTTTCTTTGTTGTACGACAAAACTCCTTGCAATAATCTTTTGTGATACAATAAAATTCCATAATTTTATACTTTGAAAATAGGAGCAATTGTTTTTCCTGTTATATTGATATTGCCAGTTTTGATAGCTTTATGATTTTAGTAATTAACAGGTTGCTCCAATCTTAAATCGAACTTATATAAATATGCTATGACGAATCGACAATTGAATTTTGAGAATATTCATAGAGTAGAAAATCTTACATACGAATCTCTGGAAAAGAAATACATCAACGTACAGGTCGTAGGAACTGTATTGACGTATATCGGTATGATGCTTCTTGTGCTGTTCATCCTTTTGGTAGAAAAATTATCCTATCGTACTTTCATTGTTGCCGGTATGGAAGGTTTGTTGCTTTGTTCAGCTATTATCAATCTGATTCTTCTACCCAAGGCATACGCCTATAAAGGGTTTGCTTTCCGTGAGCACGATATCACCTACCGGTCCGGCCTCTTTTTCCCTACTATTGTGACGATTCCTTTGTGTAAGGTACAGCAAGTGAGTATACAGCAGAATCCTATCAGCAAGATTTTCGGTCTGTATTCGATAGCTATAGTCAACGGAGCACAGTTTGAGGCTGAAACAGTTATCCCGGGACTGACGAAAGCGAGAGCAGACGAAATGAAAACAATCATAATGGAGTACATACAACATGGAACGATCTGACTTCTCTGTACCGCGCAGAATGAGTAAGAGTGCCTTTATCATCCTGTTGGTAAAGGAATTATTGAGTTATGCCGGTCCATTTCTTATTTGGGCTATTATCAAGCTGTTCAATTCCGGCAGGCAGCGTTCCCTTATGGAAACAATGGAGATGTTGTTGTTTCTGTTTATCTGTTATCTGGTATTCTCTGTAGTGACGGCATTTATCAGTTATTACTACAAGAAGTATTATATTAAAAACGGAAATCTGATTTTTATTTACGGATTTCTTAAGAAAGAAACAGTCATACCGTTGCAAAAAATACAGTCGTTGAGAACCCGACGAGGCTTTATGTACCGTCTGCTCGATATGAAAGGTGTTTCGTTCGATACACTTGCGTCCAAAGCAGCGGAAGTAGAACTCATTTTGGATTATAAGGACTGGGACGCCCTGATTGAAAGGATCGAACAGCAGGAACAAATGCCGGAGGAGGATAAACAGCCGACGGAAGAGAATTGTGTAATCCGAGAAGCAAAGCCTGTTGCTAATAAATACACGCTGAAACTGAGTAATCTGAATCTGATAAAAGGGGCCTTCTGTCAGAATCATTTCCGGGGAATGATTGTGTTGCTGGGTATTCTGTTTACATTTTACGATAAAGTACTTTCGGCAAGCGATAGAATATTGAATCTCTTCATCGATTATGTCAATGAACATGCCGATTATGCTTCTTTGTCGGTAACGGTATTTGTCATATGCATTATCGTATTATATCTTGTCATAATGATATTGTGGATTGTGAACGTATTTATGCAGTATTACAATATGGAGGTACAGATAGACAAAGCTCAGTTATCTTTCGAGAGTGGTTTGTTTACTCGTTTCAGCAGTCGGTTTTCGTACGATAAGGTTTGTACAGTTTACGTAAAACAAAATATTATAGAAAAATGCCTGGGCTGTTGTACGATTATGCTGAAGCAAGCCTTCAATGCAACCCAAAAAGATAATGAGAGTGATGTGAAAATATACGGATCGAACACTTCCGAACATTTTCTGAACTGGTGGCTAGGCAAAGATTATGTGTCTTCGCAGAGTATAATATCTGCGAAATCCGGTAAAGGGGTTATAGGGTATACTGTCAGGTTTGATATTCCTGTTTCGCTGATTGTCTGTATCGTATTATGTTATTACGAATTATACTCATGGCTGGCAGTACCTGTGGTATATATGCTCATATCTTTAGTAAAAGGAATTCTGACCGCTTACAGAAGCAGCATCACCTTAAAAGAGGATTATCTTGAAATAAACAACGGTAAGTTGGCCGATGTCAGAAACTACATTAAATATACGAATGTTGAGTTTGTAAGTCTTAAACAAACGCCATTCACTCCTTTCTTTCACCGGGTAAATCTTATTATTTCTACAAATGGAACTTCATTCAAAGTGAGAAGTCTGAAAGAGGCAGAAGCAAGGGATGTGTATGAGCTCCTGATAAGTAATAGTGTGGAACAAGAAAAGAGTAATGGGAATTTGAAATGATAAATAAGGTGAGTCTGATATAAAATCAGGAAACTGTAAGTAGATTCCTACTGACAGATCTTGCATTTTACACCAGACTCACTTTAATATTAGCAAATACCTTTTATTCTGTCTTCAAAGGCAGAAAGGGCAGCCTTAGCTCCTTCACCCATCGATATGATAATTTGTTTATATGCTACGTCGGACACGTCGCCGGCTGCATAAACACTTGGTATGGCTGTACGACAATTTCTGTCGGTTAAGATTTCTCCCATGCGGTTGGTATCCAGCTCTCCGGCGAAAGGCTGGCTGTTTGCTGCGAGCCCGATCTGAACAAAAACACCATCAAGCGGTAATATGCTTTCTGTTTCATCCAGGCGGTTCTTGATGCGCAACGCAGTCATAGCCTCTCCGTTGCCTTGTACTTCGAGGGTCTGTATCGAAGTAGAAACCTCGACATTCTCCAGTGAACGTAATTTATCCTGCAACACTTGGTCGGCCTTCAGTGTATCCATAAATTCCAGCACGGTCACTTTTGCACAGATACCAGCCAAATCGATAGCCGCTTCTACTCCGGAATTTCCTCCACCGATTACGGCTACATGTTTTCCTTTGTAGAAAGGACCGTCGCAATGCGGACAGAAGGCTACTCCACGACCGATATATTCGCTTTCTCCCGGCACATTCAGTTTACGCCAGGAAGCTCCGGTAGCGATAATTAGAGCGGGTGCAAGAAATTTTTCTCCACCTTTAACGGTCAATTGCTTATCACTGCCCTGCAAGGAGAATGATTCTATCTGGCGGTTGTCACATATTGTGATGTTTTCATAATGCGACAGATGGGTCCGTAAATCGGAAGATAGGTTTTTTCCAGTGGTGTAAGGAATGGAAGTTACGTTTTCGATTCCTATTGTTTCGTTTACCTGACCTCCTATGCGTCCGGCAACCAGTCCGACCTTCAGCCCTTTTCGTGCTGAATAAATGGCAGCAGAAACACCGGCGGGACCTCCTCCTGCTACCAATACATCAAAGTGTCGCTCTTCTGTTGTAGGTTGAGAAGAAGAGTCAGTTGCCATTTTACTTTCCAGCTTATCCAGCAGTTCTCCCAGGTTACTGCGTCCTACATGTATGGATTCTCCATTCAACCAGACAGAAGGAACTGCCTGAATCTTGAGTTGTTGAACCTCATTTTCATGTAATGCCCCGTCTACGATACGGTGTGAGAGCCGAGGGTTAAGCAGTGTCATTACATTGATCGCTTGTACTACGTCCGGACAGTTTGTACAAGAAAGTGACATATAAGTTGTTACCGTAGCATTTCCTTGCAGACATTCAATTCTCCGTCGGGTAGCATCGTCGGGAAGATTTTTCCCTTTGCCATCAGCATTCAGCACTGCGAGCAGCAGTGAACTGAATTCATGTCCGTTGGGCACTGCCTGAAAACAGATACGCAAGTCTTCTCCATTTCTTAAAATCCGGAACTCCAGTCCTTCGCTTTCGCGGACGGTACACGATATTTTATCCGAACACGATGCTGTATCTTCGAGTAACTCAATCAGTTCATTGCGGCTCTCATGCTGAGGATGTACTGCAATGTCGAATACATAGTCAGCTTCCAGTCCGGCAAAAATCTGTCTTAGTTGTTCTTTAAACGCTGTATCCAACATAAACAGTCCTCCCTTTCATTATCAGATTTTACCTACCAGATCGATGCTTGGCTTCAATGTTTCCTTACCTTTTTTCCACTTAGCAGGACATACCTCACCGTCGTGAGAAGCTACAAACTGAGCTGCTTCTACCTTTCTCAATAGTTCATCAGCATTTCGTCCGATACTGTTGTCCTGTATTTCTACTAGTTTGATAAGGCCTTCCGGATTCACAACAAATGTACCTCTGTATGCCATTCCATCTTCTTCAATCATTACTCCAAATGCACGTGATAAAGCTCCTGTCGGATCGGCAAGCATCGGATACTGTATTTTACGGATACTTTCGGATGCATCATGCCATGCCTTATGTACAAAGTGTGAATCGGTACTTACAGAATAAACTTCCACACCCATTGCTTTAAACTGTTCGTATTTCTCTGCCATATCTACCAGCTCGGTCGGGCAAACAAAGGTAAAATCGGCAGGATAGAAAAAGAAAATAGCCCATTTACCTTTGATGTCTTCGTTTGATACTGTAATGAACTGACCATTGTGAAAAGCCTGTACCTTAAATTCAGGTACTCTAGAGTTGATAATTGTAGTCATAATTTATATGTTTTTAGTTGATTATTTTTAAATTTGTAATTATTACAATACAAAGGTACGCTTCTCTTACCGTACGGGCAATACCTACTTTTAGGTATATTTCTTTGTTGAAAAATCTTGGTTGTGACTGTTATAATTCTGCTATTTGCTTCTTTACCATACTTTTTTGTAATTTTGCAGCATTAATGACTAACCGATATAGATAAAAAGAAAATGGTACAGATAGATGATGTAATAGTCAGTTTGGATGTATTTCGTGAGAAGTTTGTTTGTAATCTCGATGCCTGTAAGGGAGAGTGCTGCATTGAAGGAGATGCTGGTGCTCCTGTAGAGCTGGAAGAAGTAGAAAAGCTGGAAGAGGTACTTCCTGTTATATGGGACGAACTTTCTCCGGAAGCTCGTGCGGTAATCGATAAGCAGGGAGTCGTCTATACCGATTCGGAGGGAGATCTGGTTACTTCTATCGTGAATGGCAAAGACTGTGTGTTTACTTGTTACGATGATAAAGGCTATTGTTATTGTGCAATAGAGAAAGCCTATCGTGAAGGCCGCTGTAATTTTTACAAGCCAGTATCGTGTCATTTATATCCTATTCGTGTAGGCGATTACGGACCTTATAAGGCAGTGAATTATCATCGCTGGGATGTATGCAAGGCTGCGGTTTTATTGGGAAAGAAAGAAAATGTACCGGTTTACAAGTTCTTGAAAGAACCATTGATAAGAAAATTTGGCGAAGCATGGTATGCCGAATTGGAGAATGTCGCTGAAGAATTGGAAAAGCAGCATATCATTTAATCGGATATAAACGAGGTGTAAGAATATTGGAGTGATACGTCCTATTTTCTTACACCTTGTTTATATATAAGGCACTATAAAATATTTTGTGTAAATGGAAAATACGGGATTCAAGTTTGCGAATAAAATTAAGTACGATTTCAGGAGGAGCCCACGAATAGATAGGAAATACAAAACCGATCTTTTCACCTGCCTGCAAACTAAACTCCAATGCTTCATTCTTTAGCGCATCGGGAATAAAAACCAACTCTTCTTTTTGCTCTTTGGAAAGCTGATTTGCAATCCACTTAGAATTACCTGTACCGGAGAAATAAAATATCATAGAAAAGTATATAAAAAAAGCCGCATCGACGATGTGATGAAACTCTGATAGAACAAGATTTGAGCGCTCGCCCTCTTTGTAATCCACCGGCTTAAAGCTGTCCCGAAGGATGTGGCCCGCCATTGAAGAACGAAGCTTTCTCGGTGCATCAGATTAATTTGAAGAGTTTCCCGATCCAGTCGATACGGCTAATATTTTTCTATCACAAATGTAATAAGATTCTCTGAGAATAGCAAGAAAAAGAAAGAATTTGTTCGTCCACTAACATTTTTTTTCATCCTTTCTCTCCGCCTAACAAAAGAAAAGTGCCAGTTATCGGATCGATAACTGACACTTTGTAAATCCTAAACTATTGAAACTTAAGCAGCTTTTGCTTTAGCAACTACAGCTTTGAAAGCTTCCGGATGATTCATAGCTAAATCAGCCAAAACCTTACGATTTATTTCAATACCGGCTTTGTGCAAACCGCCCATCAATTTAGAATAAGACATTCCTTCAAGACGTGCAGCAGCGTTGATACGTTGTATCCAAAGAGCGCGGAAGTTTCTTTTCTTATTTCTACGGTCACGGAACGCGTAAGTCAAACCCTTTTCCCAAGTGTTTTTTGCTACTGTCCATACATTCTTTCTTGCAC
>OGYU01003069.1_pt1 | contig 10278 bp, 13 predicted proteins | sample 1576581 | NCBI WGS metagenome assembly OGYU01 (sample SAMEA3541547, study PRJEB24748) | human gut metagenome | biome: human gut; feature: human-associated habitat; material: faeces | place: China | collected 2012 | reverse complement strand
TAACATCCAGATATTTCCTGCCAAAATATGTTTTTTCTTTAAACGACGTTTTAACTCTTCCTGAAACACGGCATCTACAGGGATAATATCAAAGAGTTCATTCGACAGCGTATTCATAAGCTGTGCCATCTCTCCCAACTGTTCTGCAACCGCCATCCGATTTTCCAGCAGTTTATTATTCCAAATCAGGATTTGCTTCTGTCGTTCCATCAGCCTCTGCATCTGTTCCGTCATTTTCCCCTGATTGATACAAAACTCTGTTAAATTCGCTCTTGCCGACATAATTTTCTGTACATCCTGTTTTTCCATCAAACGAAGCAGATGATATAAAATCTGATACGTCTGCAAAGGATGTTCTTCCCAACAGAGTTTTCCCGCCGTACAGCTTCTGCAGGGTCCCTCCCGAAGCTGTCGAATCATGTCTTCCAGCTCTCCATTGCTGATATAGTCTTTTCGATAAGGAAGTCCATAAAAACTATCCGCAAGCTTTTGAAATGCAGCGGCATAACGTCTCATTCTCTCTTTTTGCGGATGCTCTTCATAAATTACAGTTGCCGCACTTTTTCTCATATCTGAAAAAACAGTTTTTGCCATGTCCCTCAGTATTAACAGGATACTGACTATGAACATGGCAATCATCCATTCCTGCATCTTATATCCCTCCCTAAACAGCCACTCCTGTCCAAAGAGTATTATAGATGTTTTTTCTTTTAAACTTTGTCAAAAACATGTTCTGGTTTTCAAAAAATTTTAGACAAAATTATCACTTTTCTTTAAAAATAATTTCATCTCCTTCCACCAGTCCAAGTTTTTCTCTTGCTACCTGTTTTGCATATTCATCACTCTGCATATATTCTTTTAATGCTTCAATCTCTTTTGTGCGCTGCTCCTCTGCTGATATCTGTGCCTTGACTTCTTTTCTCTGGCTTTTATAGTCACCTATTTTTTCTTCTAATGCATAACTTCTTGCCATTAAAGAAATCGAAAGTGCAGAAGCAACTAAAATCACACTAATCATCGCCGTTTTGCTTTCCGGCTGTCTATTTTCATCTTTCTTTAATTTTTCTCTTCGTTTCCGACTGAATTTTTGATTTTCTTTCTTTCTCATTCTGATTCTTCCTGACTTTTTGTATCGACTTTTGTTCATACAAAAAAAGTTTAACTCTTTTAATACATAATTTCAACCTTTTTCTTCCCCTGTGTAGAGGAGTCAGCAAGATTCCAAATAAAGTTACGATTTTCAACAATAAAAATCCAAACAGTCTCACAATCCATCTGCTTATTGTCGCATAATAGAAAAGAGCTCCTGCTGCCATTCCAGCCAGCGCATAAACACGTATCTGACCATTATTTTCCATATATATAACATAAAAAACAAAAAGACCCGCACTACTCCAATAAATTAAATCCTGTAAATCAATCCAGAAACGGCTGTTCGTCATCACACTGCGCCAGATTCTAAGGCAGTCATAAAGCAGACCAAGGAAAATCCCCGTCAGGAAAAGTTTCAGAAGAAGCAAAAATTCCTGTTCCATATATTTGCTCATCTTTATTTAAAAAACCTCTTTATCATTCCTTCTTTTCCCTGCACACTTTCTCCCCTTGCCCGGTCGTAAATAAGGCTGTCTACTTTCCCTGCAATGTCTACCTCTTGTTTTTCCAAATCAAGCCGTGTCACATGCAGTTCTTTTCCCTTTACACTTAAAATACCCAATTCTGTCACCAAACGAATCTCTTCTTCATCAAAACAGAGCACATCACTGACTCCGGTTATACTCCCCTTATTTCTTGCACGAAGTTCCAGTTTATGTGCTCTTCTTTCCACCACTTTTTCTTCCAAAATAAAAAATCCCCCAACTCTCTTAAAAAGATTATATGGGGGATTTTTCTCTAATATACACAAATTTTAAAGGTAACGGAACAGCTCGCTTGCTGCTTCTTTTTTCACCGTTTCCTGCACATCCAGCACTTCCACTCGAACATTCTTGCTTCCGAACTGGATTTCCAGAATATCTCCTGCTTTTACCTGCGCAGATGCCTTTGCCGGTTTGTCATTAATCAGAACACGTCCCGCATCACAGGCTTCATTTGCAACAGTTCTGCGCTTAATCAGACGGGAGACTTTTAAATATTTGTCTAATCTCATTTTTTATGCGTTTACCATATCTTTTAATGCTTTACCAGCTTTAAATTTTGGATTTTTAGAAGCTGCGATTGTCATAGTTTCACCAGTCTGAGGATTTCTTCCTTCTCTTGCTGCTCTTTCAGCTACTTCGAAAGTACCAAAACCAACTAACTGAACTTTTTCACCTTTCTTTAATTCAGCAGATACTACATCGATAAATGCTTTTAAAGCTGCTTCTGCATCTTTTTTTGATAACTGAGTTTCTGCTGCCATAGCTGCAACTAATTCTGTTCTGTTCATGAATATTTCCTCCTAAAATAAATAATCTTATTTACAATGTTGATTCTAACTGTGGCTGCAAAATACAACCTCAACATACTGTTATTTATACCTTGTTTCCTATAGTTTGTCAAGCGTATTCAAAAAGCCCCGGACATCTTTTTCTCTTATTTTTCCAATGTGTTGATACTTTCTACAAATTCAAGCCACTTTTCGTACTGAGAAATCAGCTTTTTAAGTTTTTCCAGATTTTTTTTCGGAATCCAGACTTTATTGTGCGTATAATAATAATTTGCAAGTTTCCAGAATTTTTCCGGATAAGCAAATCGGACGGCAAGATTTTCCCTCTCTTCTTTTATGAGCGGGCGAATCTCGCAATAGCTTTGAATCATCTCTTTTCCCAGTTCTTTGTCCCAACCGTGTTTCTCTAATATCTTTCTCATAAACTGATACAAATCTGCCATCTGCACATCATAATTCCAATTATCAAAGTTGACAACCGCAGTTTCTGAATCCCACATCAAAATGTTATGCTGATGAAACGCTCCATGGCAGACACAGCCTCTTTCCAGGCTTACGGTACGCAGTCTGTCATAAGAAGATTGACTGATACGCTTAAAAGCCTCTTCTGCACAGCAAAGATAACGGTCTGCATGTTCCAGATAACAGCGTTCAAATTCATTTTTCTGATGTTTTTGAAATATAAACTTTTTAATTTTTCTCAATTCCCGATTGTGGCGTTCATATTCACTCAAAAGAGATTCCCTCACATAATGCTCCCAGACCGGCATCTGCATTGTTTTATGTAAGCTGGCAAGTGCTTTTACACTGCGCATGATATCCTTGCGGGACTGTGTATCACATTCTTTTCCATCGTACCAGTTCTTTACCAGATATGGAATATTTTCTTTATCAACTGTAATATAGTTTTCTTCTTTATTTCGTTTTAGTGTATCTACATGAATTTCTTTTTGACCTGAAATTTTTTCAAGTAGTTTCGCCTGATATTCTAATTTTCTTATTGAACCGTAATACTCTCTGATTAAAACAAGCCCCTGCCCGGTCTGGCAAATTAAAGCACCACGACCTCTGCTTGCAGCCGATGCTTCTAAATCATACTTTTCTAAAATGCTAATCCCCCTGTCATGCACTCCTTTTTTCCTCCCCCTTATTTTCCATACATACGATAGGACTCTTTCTAAAAACCAAAAGAACTCACTCATACATTAATCTGTCTTTTTATTGTATGCAGTTTTTTTGAGGACTAGTATAAGAAAGAATACGAAAGAAACGGAAACCAAAAAACAGACAGAAAACATGGGCATCATGCTTCCTGTCCGATTTTATTTTTCGCCAGTTCAAGTAAATATTCTTTTGTATTATGAGACGGTTCTTCTAAAACATCTTCTAAAAGTATATTTAAGATTTCTCCTATCTGTTTTCCCTGCGTTACTCCAATTGCAATCAAATCTTTTCCATTCACTGCAAGATTACGAATAGAGAAACACTGTTTCTCTTCAATAATCTGTTCATAAATTACTTTTACTTTATGAATCCGTTCCAGTTTTTCCTCTCTTTGATAGGTACTCTGCGCCATTGTATCGGCATACTGTACCTGTAGAAGCAGAGGATACAATTCTTCTCCCAGTTTATTCATGGCTTTTCTTACTGCTTTTGGTGTCGGCTGGGTTCTCACATCATGCCATTTTACCAGTTTGGTCACTTTCTTTATCGTGTCATTATCCATTTTTAGCCGATGCAGCACTTCATTTGCGATTCTCTCGCTTTCTTCCCCATGTCCTTTAAAATGATCTCTTCCATTTTCATCGGTAGTTTTCATTTTCGGTTTCCCCATATCATGAAGCAGCATGGTATAACGCAAAACCTTATTTGCCGGAATGAGTTCCAAAGCCTTTAATGTGTGTTCTCCCACATTGGTAAAATGATGTGGTGTATTTTGTTCGGTCTGCATTATGGCATCAAATTCCGGAAGTACTACTTCTGTAATTCCAAGTTCATAAGCTGTTCTTAAAAGTTCCGGATGATTTGATAACAAAAGTTTTCGAATTTCTGTCTCGATTCGTTCTGCACTGATTTTCTCAAGATTACCTGAAAGTTTCGATGCTGCCTGTTTTGTTTTTTCTTCAATTGAAAAACCAAGCTGACCGGCAAAACGCACGGCACGCATAATCCGAAGGGCATCCTCTGTAAAACGTTCTTCCGGATTTCCCACACACCGAATAACTTTCTTATTCAGATCATCAATCCCTCCAAATAAATCAAGCAGTCCTTCTTTGTCATTGTACGCCATCGCATTAATGGTAAAATCTCTTCGACGTAAATCTTCTCTTACCTCTCCGGTAAAAGTTACTTCTTTTGGATGACGTCCATCCTCATACTCTCCATCAATACGGTAAGTTGTTACTTCAAATCCTTCTTTGCCAAACATAACAGTTACCGTTCCATGCTGGATTCCAGTATCAACGGTACGACGAAAAAGGTGCTTTACTTCCATCGGTTTTGCTGATGTTGTAATATCCCAGTCTGCCGGTGCTCTGCCAAGGAGACTGTCCCTGACACAGCCCCCTACCGCATAAGCATCATGCCCATGTTCCTGCAAGACGGAAATGATTTCTTGAACTTCTTTCGGAACATTTATTTTCATTTTTTCTGTTTCTCCTTTTAGCCGTTATCTCAAAACTCTCTCTTTCATAGAAAATACAGTTTTTCTCACCAACTATAGAAGGGGGAAAATTTTTGCTGATTTTCTTTTAAACATCAAAGCTGATTTTTCTGCCTGTATGTGTATATTGATAATAACGGACTCCGGCTGCATCTAACATTCGTTTCGATGCTTTTACTGCCGGTGTATCACTGTATTTATCGCTGTCATAAACAATTGTCTTGATTCCCGCCTGAATGATTGCCTTTGCACATTCATTACAGGGAAACAGGGAAACATACAATTTTGCGCCCTCCAAAGAACCGCCTCTGTAATTTAAAATCGCATTGAGTTCACTGTGCGTTACATACAGATATTTGGTATTGTAAGGCTCGCCTTCTCTTTCCCATGGAAATTCATCATCAGAACATCCACTTGGAAATCCATTATATCCCATAGATAATATTTTATTATCTGAACTTACAATACATGCTCCCACCTGAGAATTCGGGTCTTTGGAGCGCATTCCGGAAAGCTTTGCAACTCCCATAAAATACTCATCCCAGGATATATAATCTTTTCTCTTCCCCGTCATTACTTTCCTCTGCCTTTATTTATTCTCAGAATCTTCACTGTAACTATTTTCGTGTCTGAAACTTCGAAAGTATGTTTTTTTATTTCGTACCGAAAATGCGGTCTCCTGCGTCACCAAGTCCCGGTACAATATAACCATGTTCATTGAGACATTCATCTAATGCACCTACATAGATATCAACATCCGGATGTGCTTCGCTTAGTGCTTTTAATCCTTCCGGTGCAGCAAGCAGACAAAGGAAACGGATGTTGTTTACTCCTTTTTCTTTTAACATCGTAATCGCAGCAATCGCAGAACCACCGGTTGCAAGCATCGGGTCTGTTACAAATACTTCTCTTTCTTCACAGTCTGCCGGAAGTTTACAGTAATATTCCACCGGTTTTAAAGTCTCCGGGTCACGGTACAGACCAATGTGTCCTACTTTTGCAGCCGGAACCATAGCAAGCATACCTTCTACCATTCCAAGACCGGCTCTTAAAATCGGAACAACCGCAAGTTTTTTTCCTGCCAGCTCTTTTACTACTGTTTTCTGAAGAGGTGTTTCAATTTCAATGTCCGTTAATTTTAAGTCTCTGGTTGCCTCATAAGCCATAAACATTGCAATTTCACTAACCAGTTCACGAAACTCTTTTGAACTTGTCTCTTTTCTTCTGATGATACCAATTTTGTGCTGAATTAACGGATGTTCCATAATTTTAATTTTCGCCATTTTCTTATCTCCTGTTTTCTTTGCAAAATTTTTAAGCCTACTGTCTTAATTTTCCTGAATTCAATTTTTTTAATTTTTAATCTTCAATCTGGTTGATTCTTCTCTGATGTCTTTCTTCGCCTGAAAATTCTGTATTTAAAAAAGTATCTACGATTTTGATTGCAAGACCAGGTCCTACGACTCTGCCTCCAAGTGCAAGTACGTTAGAATCATTATGAAGTCTTGTTGCCTCAGCACAGAAGCAGTCTGTACAAACTGCGGCACGGATTCCTTTCATCTTGTTTGCTGCAATCGAAATACCAATTCCCGTTCCACAGATTAAGATTCCTTTTTCACACTCTCCAGACTGAATTGCTTTTCCTACTAATTTTGCATAAACCGGATAATCCACAGATTTATTATCGTAACATCCAAAATCTTTATACTCGATTTTACGTGCTTTTAAGTAAGCAATAATCTCCTGTTTTAATTCAAATCCCCCATGGTCGCACCCTAATGCTATCATAAGTTTTCCTCCTGTTTTTTATACTTTTATTACATGATGTCCCGCTGCCTTTAACAGACGGTTCATGATTGCCTGACCCATATTCGGTGTATCAAACGATTCCGAAAAAATCAAATTGACATTTTCACTGTCAAACTCTCTTAATATTCTAAATAAATGCAGACCGATGCTTTCTTCATCCTGTCTGCTTCCGATGCTTTTTACAACAGATGCATGATAAAGCATTTTTGTCTCATCTGTTCCGATAACACCAACGCGAAGACCTTCGGCTTCTGCTTTACGGCATTTCTCATTAATTGCCGCTACAACTGCTTCTGTTTCTCCTTCAATAATGGTCAACTCCGCTCTCGGGGCATAATGACGATACTTCATTCCCGGTGCTTTCGGTCTCACAGAGGCATCGGTAATCAAAAGCCCTTTATCCATTCGCACTTCTCCGATTACCTCTGCAATCATCTTCTGATTGATATACTGCCGTCAGAACCGTATAAACAGCCGATATACTGCTGAAATACCAATCTTTCTGCTTCGTCCCGTCTATTTTATGCAGCAAATGCACATGAATCACTTTTGCCATATTCGTTTCTATTATGCTGCAAATATACCAAATAATACTTATTTGGAAGAATTTTAAGGCAACATCTTTAAAAATAGGCACAAAAAAACGGCCACACAGCCGTTCACACCATCATATAACAAAATCCATCAACCCAGCCATAAAACGGCCACACAGCCGAAAATAAAACCCTTCCAGGCCGTTTTAGCCCCATCTGCAAGCCCGATGTAAAGCAATCCCCCGAATATCCGAAGAAAAGCCCCTCAAACGTAAAGCAGATGTAAGCCATGTAAAGAGAAAAACCGCTTCGAAATATTCAGCCCATTTTCCCGATCATGCCTAAACCCTTTGGTTTTCAAAACCTTTCGCCCATTTTTCCCGACCATTGAAAAAACCGCTTCGTTCTATGCCCCATATATCATTACCAGAATTATCTATCTAAAAAAACAGAAAAAGATTTCCGATGAAAAAACTCAATTTTTCATCAATACCGCACATGACTTGCGCACGCCGCTAACCCTGATCAAAGCTCCATTAGAAGAGTTGAGTGAAAAAGCACAGTTGACGGCAAGCGGACTCAACTGTATGAAAACTGCTCTGAAAAATGTGGACGCTTTGTTACGTTTGACCACCAATCTTATCAACTTCGAACATACCGAAGTCTATTCCCCTAAGCTATACATAGCTGAATTTGAGCTGAATACTTATATGCAAAACTTATGCAATGGTTTTCATTCTTATTCAGCCACAAAGAATATAGATTTTACTTACGAAAGTAATTTCAAGGAAACGAAAGTATGGTTTGACAAAGAAAAGATGGACTCCATCTTAAAGAATATCATATCCAATGCCTTGAAATACACCCCTGATTATGGTCATGTAAGCGTCTGCGTCACCGAGACCAAAGACTCTTGGAAAGTCAAGGTATCTGATACAGGAATTGGCATTCCTGCCAAAGAAAAAAAGAAAATATTCAAACTGCACTTCCGTGGCAGCAATGCCATCAATTCTAAAATAACCGGTAGCGGAATCGGACTAATGTTGGTATGGAAATTGGTAAAGCTTCATGGAGGAAAAATCAATATCGACAGTACCGAACATCAGGGAACAGACATCAGACTTATTTTCTATAAAGGTTATGAGCATCTGCGTCATTACAGCATCGTAGAGCCGAATCAAGAACTGCCGGTCAAAGAAGTTGTCGAACAAGCGAAAGTTACAGAAACGCCCGAAAAGCTACAGGAAATGATTGAAGCCGCATTATTACAACGCATTCTCATCGTAGAAGACAATGATGAATTGCGCAGTTATCTCGCCACATCACTTGCAGGAGCTTATACCATACAAGCTTGCAGCAACGGAAAAGAAGCATTGATTATCGTTAAAGAATTTTGGCCTGACTTGATCCTCTCTGACATTATGATGCCCGAAATGCGCGGAGATGAACTATGTACAGCTATTAAAACAAATATTGAAACATCACATATTCCTATCGTATTACTCACTGCGTTAAACGATGAGAAGAATATTCTAAATGGATTGGCAACCGGTGCAGATGGTTATATCACCAAACCATTCAGCATCAAAATGCTAAAGGCAAGAATATCCAATATACTGTCCAACAGAGATTTATTACGGCAAAGATATGCGATGGCCACTAAAATGGATTCAGAAAAGCCGGGATTGTTGCCTGCTGAAGCCAACACACTGGACTGGAAGTTCATAACCGACGTAAAGAACAATATAAAAAATAATATTGACCTTTTTCACGTAAAGTTATACTCCCTGACGAAGAAACTCTCCGTCTTCTCCAAGAAAATATGACAGGGATTCGACATTGTCATTTTTATAAATTGTAACATACGAATATCGGTTATATTCATCTACCAGTTCATTCCAGCCATTTACCAGTGCCCGAATATGCATAGCGCCTTTTTGGGTTCCTGCAATGGAAAAGTAGCTGTCCCGGTATTTTTCTTTTCCAAGAGCCCGTTTTTCGTAGGAAATCATCGCATCGAATCCGCTGCTGATAAGTTCCCGGATAAGCTCATTATCTCCTTTAATTCTTATAAGTAAATCACAGATCGCAAGACTGCAGTAATACATCCGGATGCCGGGGTATGGATGATCATATGATTCTATATCTTTTTCCTGATAATTCGAGAAATCTCTGTTGGAGTTTTTTGCAAAGACATCGAAGCATAAATAAAAAGATAAAAACAAAAGATCAAAGGTTGCACTTAATACCTTTCTGTCTTCTTTCCAATATCCAAGTGTAATGGCCGTATTCAGCATTGCGGCATAATAATCTGCGTCAAATTCTCTCAGCTGTGTGAGCCAGTTATCTTTATTTGTTGTCTCGTCTTCTGAATTTGCCAGAACATGTCCATGGACAATATGTCCGAATTCATGGGCAATGATAAAATTCAGCATGGACTGATACAGCTCTTTTTTATAACTGTCTTCTTTTTCTTCTGACAGGTGAAATACTTTTCTGAAATTTTTATTACCGATGAATTCTTCGACTTCTTTCCAGAAAGCGACACAGAGTCCTATTGTCAGTACTATGTAGTTTTTTCCTTCGTATTTCTTTGCAAATGCATTTACTCTGATGTCATTTACGATCCAGACGGAGACCTGCATTTTTTCAAATACGTCTTCGGATACCCATGTCTTGATTCCTGGTCTCATTTCGGATAGCAGTGGGTTGGTGATTTCTGCTATGGAGTAGAAATCCGGGATGTATTCTAGAAGTTCGATTTCGGCTTTGTTTATTTTAATTTTCTCCATTACTCTTTTTTTATCTCCATTAAACTTTTCGTAATTTAAAAGTTATCTTTTTATTAA
>OGYU01003061.1_pt1 | contig 10290 bp, 4 predicted proteins | sample 1576581 | NCBI WGS metagenome assembly OGYU01 (sample SAMEA3541547, study PRJEB24748) | human gut metagenome | biome: human gut; feature: human-associated habitat; material: faeces | place: China | collected 2012 | reverse complement strand
TTCCAAAGTATTTGTAATAGCTTCTGGTGTATCTTTAAACAAAGCAAGCATTTCACCGCCAGAGCACCGCCTGCCGCAAAACCAAAGATCATACCATATTCTTTCTTCTTTGAGGTCAGACTTCCGGTTCCACTCTCCCCGGCAGTTTCCTGATATCCATCCTCACCGGTATCCATCTGTGAAGTCTCTTCCGACTCTGTATAAGGCTCTGCTTCGAAATCCCAGCCGCCGGAATTCTTATCCTTTGATGACTTACTGTTCTTTGATTTACTGTTTTTAGAATCCTTTGAACCGGAGCCACTATCCTTTCCTGAGCTTTCGGAACCCGTGGAGCTTTTGCTGCCGGAAGACTTACCACCCAGAGATTTCCCGGATCCACCCGGCGTTTTCGTATTGCCGCCTGACGGTGTTGTGGCAGGAACCGGCGTCGGGGTAGGAATCGGCGTGGGTTCTTTCAGACCGGTACCGGAACCATCTCCCTTGCCACCTTTTTTGATACTCACATCTGACATATCATAAAGGCTCGTCTTGCCATCCTTCAGGCGCTGGTAGGCAACCAGTGCGTAATATCCCTGCTCCGTAGCCATCCCGTCCAGAGTGCCTGCTGCCGCCCCGCCGTTATTTCCGGCACCCGCCTTTACATGCATAAATCCACTTCCATCGATATGATAGGAAAGAAGATTCTCTATTGTCCAGTGGCCGCCCTTGATGAAACGCGAATCCGTCTCCGGGTCAATCCCAAGGCTGCATAAAGCCGTGATGATCTGTGCACAGGACTCCTCTGTCTCCACACCCATCGTGGAATATCCACCGCTGTCGTTCTGCATTTCCGACAATTTATTCAGCCCTCTGTCAATGGCAGCAGTCACATTCTCATAACCTGATTTATGATAATACGGTGCCAGCGCCTGCAGTGTCATGCCGGTAATATCAGAATCCGCATTACTTCCCATCAGCGTCCATCCGCCACCCGGGAGTTCACTCTGCAGCAGGAAATTCACCAGCGCAGATTCCGAATTCTGCTCCTTCGCAGACGGGTTCTCCGGGAAAGAATATTCCGGGTGGCAGTTAAGGGCAAGGAGTGCCCAGATCGGACCGTTTAATCCCTGTTCCTTCACAAGGCTGAAATCAGAGATATATTGAAACAGATTGTAACCACCCACATTGCGGGCATCCTTCCCCTCTGAGGTCAGGACCAGGATTCTCTTGGAATACTCTGTATATTTGGAAGTATTGGTAAGGATTCCCTTCTTTTCCTCGATATAATTTGCCGTGTGATTATAATAGGTAGAGAAATATTTCTCCTTCAGGCTTAAACCGCCTCTCGCCAGTCCAAGCACATACCATTCGCTGCCAACAGAAGGATTGGTATCTGTTGCACGCATATAGGCACTGGTCTCTGCCATAACCTGACTGACAGATTTCTTCAGGGCATTTGCTCCCTGCATGACCGTTACCTTACAGGAGGCCGTCATTTCCGGGTGTTGTGTTACAGAAGCGGTAATCGTAGCTTTGCCATTCTTTACTGCTGTGACAACTCCCTTTTTGCTTACTTTCGCAACAGAAGTGTCACTGCTTTTCCATGTCACTGTATACTCTTCCGTAACCGATTCCGGTATCGGAACCACCTTCAGGGTGTATTTCTGCCCCCGGTTGATCTTAACGGATTTACTGTTAAGAGAGATTCCCTGAAGTCCTGCGGGAAAGTCAGCAATGATCAGATGGTTTAAAGTTCTGGCACTGTCCAGATAGAAGCGGTTATCTTCTGTCGTCTGAGGGGTCAGTTCCATAAACGAATCCCCGGTACTTCTAAGAACCCTCGGTTTCGTCAGACTCTCATATCCATCCGGGACAGGAAATGTCAGAGAGATCATCGTCATTGGCTGATAGCTTTCTCCTGTACGGATATCCGTATAGGAAATATTTATATCATAAAGAAGCTGTGGAAGAGTCCCCGGATATGCTTCGGAGAGCTCCTGTATAGTCTGTTCCTGATCCGGGTTCTCCTGCACATGGGTCTGCACATACCAGGGATTTCCCGTGGCGGTCACTCCACTGTCAGAAGAAATCAGTGCCGCAATACGGTTTCGGACAGTTTCAAGAGCCTCTTTGACTCCGGCATCAATTTCTGCCTGCTCCTCTTCTGTCAGACTGTCATAGGTGTCACTGGCAAGAAAGAACTTCGAGACCGTTTCTGAGGACAGATCAATTTCTTCGAGCGCCGCTGCTTCCTGAATACAGGAAATCATGGCTGGTATATCCAGCTTTTCTTCACCGGCTTCATTATTTTCTTCTTCATTTCCGGCCGCGCCATCGTCTGTCTCTGACTGAGATGGTTCGGTGTCAGACTGGAATTCATTCGCAGTTTCTCTGTCGTCAGAATCATCATGCTGTACAGGGACAGAAGTTTCTTCTGCCTCCCCATGTATCTGCTCAGCCGGTGGCATCTGGGCTGCGGGTACAGGACATGCGGTCACAGCAATTCCTGTACTGAGAAGCAGTGCCATCCATTGTTTATTCATTTGTTTCCTCCGCGTTTTTAATCTAAAAAATTACATCCGGGTAAAATAGCACCCGCAATTCCTGAAATTACAAAATGACAGATGACTCTCCCCCTGTCATATAGCAGGTAGAAAGGACATCTGCCTTATTTTTTTGTATCATTCTTTCCAAATTTTGCAGCAATTATCAGAGCGATTATTACATTTATCAGAAAATTCCATCCATAAGTATCTTTCCATATGTTTAACAGGCAGCTCAAATCTGAAATTTTATTGTGGAATATAAATTCTCTTGATATAAATATAGCTGCCAGGCTCGCCAAAAACATTAATGAAATAGTCAGCAAAAATATTTTTATTTTATTCATATATATAAATTATACAGGATAGGAATCTGTAGACATTTTATATTCAGAAACTAATTTTGTTCTTGCTGAATCTGAATATATTGATATAATCACGCGCAATTTTGAACCATACATAGCTGTAATTGAAGTACCATATCCCTTTTTTTGAATTTACTGTAATGTTCCTCTATACAATCACTCGCATAAGAAGAAATTCCCGCTCCAATTGCTGTTCCAGTTGCAGTTAACACAGCACTACATAATGCCTTTATAGTTTTCTTTTCGGTAGATACATTAAATGAAAAATTATACTTAGCGCGCTTCCATTGATTAAATTCCCGTGATTCATAATTATCAGCGCTTACAATATTTACATTGCTATCATTTGCATATACAGTAACTGTAAAAATTTGCAAAATCATACATAAAATTATAATTATAAATGCTTTTTTCATTCTCTTATCTTCTTTTGGGGTATGCAGTGTGTTGATAACACACTGCATACTGATTTTATTATTTAACAGTTACTTTTTTAATCTTTGAGAAAGAACCATAAACTGCTTTTCCGTTTACTTTTCTGTAAGCACGTACTTTATAGTAACGGGTCTTTCCGGTGAGGAGGCTCTCGTCTGTCGCACCTGTACCTTTGGTGATCTTTATGCGGGTATAGGTACCATTTTGGGAATCGCTGGCATATACCTGATAGCCATCGGCACCCTTTACCTTACTCCATTCAAGCACTGCTGTCTTTGAAGTTGAGCCTGCGGACAGGGTCGGAGCAGAAAGTACTGCCTTTGCTTTCTCTGTTGCTGAATAGCTTCCGTATACTTTCTTTCCGCTTACATTGCGGTAAGCACGTACTTTGTAATAATAAGTCTTACCGGTAACTGCTTTCTTATCTAGGAATGTAACTGCGCTGTTCTTTGCAGTGGAACCAATCGCTGTATACTTGCCATCCTTTGAAGTGGAACGGTATACTCTGTATCCATTTGCACCGGAAACCTTATTCCATGTTACGCGGATCGTACTGTAGCTTTCAGAATTTGCCGTAGCAATCTTTACTTTGCCAAGTCTGGCTTTTCCTGCAACACCATCTTTGTCATAGCTGCTTACAGTCATCTCGCCCCATGCGTAAGAGTACGCCTTAACAGTATAATAATAGGTTGTTCCTGTAACTGCTTTCTGATCCTTATAGGAAATGTCTGTTACCCGGGATGCGATCTTCTTCCATCCGCTGTCTGCAGTTCTGCGGTATACCATGTATCCGTCTGCGTTATCCACGCTGCTCCAGCTGATCTGGACAGTCTTATAGTTGATTGCCTTTGTCTGAAGATCTGCAGGCATATCTGCCTTAAATGCACCCTGTTTGCCCGCAAGTTCAATGTGGTAATCTGCCACGATCGTCTTGATCAGCCCTAACTGCTTCGCATTCCACATATAGGACTTGCCTTCCACACTCATGCCGTCGATCAGCTTCTGAAGTGCTGCAAGCTCTGCTTCTACATTTGCAATGTTCTCTTTGGTAACAGCAGTCGGAAGATTGCTGATCCACTCATCTGCCTGCTGTGCATCTGAAATGTCCTTACCTGCCTTGTCAGCCTGTGCCGTCAGTGCTGCGATAACCTCTGCAAAAGTCATCTCCTGACTGCCGACTTTGACTTTCAGGCCTACCATGGCATCTTCCTGTCCCTGATAATCCTTAGCATAACGGTCAAGGAAAGCCTTAACATCTGCGTAGGAATCTCTGTCTACCGGGTGATCTTTTACTGTTGCATAAATCTGTGCTGCTTCATCTGCGAAGAACTGCTGATATGCACTCTGGCCTTTCTCATAAGTCAGTGCCATGGCAAGAAGCTTCTCCATATTCTCAACCAGTGCGGTGTTCTCGCTTCTGAATTTCTTCTCTTCTGTTTCTGTTAATCTGTCATAAGCATTCTTGGCTTCTGCAATCTGTTTCAGCTCTGCTTCTGTAAGTTCACGCTTAGAGGTATCACCTGCTGCCGGAACTTCTTCATCAGAGGAGAAATCAACATCTGTCTGGACATCTTCAGTATCTTCAGCTGATTCTGCCTGAGGGATATCCACTGTCTCAGCTGCCTGCTCATCAACTTCATCACTGCTGAATGCGTCCGCACTTCCATCTGAGAAATCAGATCCCTCAGACTGTGCCGGTACCGCCTGTTCCTCTTCAACAGAAGCTGCCTCCTGTGCTGATGGAACTGTAGTCGGCTGAGGTGCCTCATATCCTCGTACTGTCTGCGCATCCGGGAGTGCTTTAAGCATTGCCTTGAGCGCATCGGCTTTCAGCTGGTAAATATAACCTTCTGCTTTCTCCAGAGAAGCTGTATTTGTAACCTGGGCTTTCTGCTGGTCATCAAGCGTATCATACAATGCCCTTGCATTTACCACATAAGCCTTCCAGTCATTCCAGATCTTCTCTGTTGGAACATTGTTATTCTTCTCTGTCAGTCTCAGAGGTCCGTCAGAAAGAGCACCTGAAGATGAAGTAGTGATATTCAGTTCATCGATAAAGGAGATCACATAAGCAACCTTCTCATCCGTACTCTGTCTGCTGATAAACAGTTCTGCTTTTTCAAGCTCTGCATAGTTTGTCACACGCTTCTTCTGATCTGCTGTCAGGGCATCATAAGCCGTTCTGGCTTCCACTACAAGAGCCTGTTTCTTCAGATAATTATCGGAAGTAACCTCACCGATCGCCTTGATCTTATCAACAACTGCAGCCGCAGCCTTCAGATCAGGGATCAGATTTCTCAGATACTGTAACGTACTGTAATTCGTAACCAGAGCCTTCTGCGCATCCGTAAGAGCATTGTACTCTGCCTGTACGCGGTCAAGAAGCTGCAGAACATACGGATCAAGAGTCAGTTCAGAAGAAGAAGGAAGCGCATCAATATCAGCGATAACCTTCTCTGCTGCTTTCTTATCCTTATCTTTCTGCTCCTGCTGTTTCTCAAGTTCTCTGATCTTAGCCTCTGCTTCAGTCAGCTTAGAGTAATTTGTAATTACAGATTTCTCTTCATCATTCAGTGAATCATAAAGAGTTCTTGCCTTCTCTACAGCCGCCTTGTCATCCAGTGTCAGCTTATCCGCTGCCGGAATCGCTTCAATGGCTGCCATAGCTTTTTCAATAGAATTACCTGAACCAGTCTCTGCTGCAAGAAGCTTTCTGAGTGTATCCTTGTTAAAGATTGCCTTGTGAGTTTCGTCTAATTTATCGTAAGCCTCTCTCGCTGCTTTGATGTCTTCTTTCGAACTGTTATCGTTAAGGGCAAGGATCATGTCGTTAACGGATCTGGTTGGAACGGTTACGTCTGTAAATTCCCAGAAGCTGGATGTTTTTTCATATTGTCTGATAAATGCATCCAGACCACGTGCAATCTGCGGAACATCATAATTTGTGAATCCATGAATACTTCCGTCAAAAACACCATCTACATCTACCAGATCAAAAAATGCATCCAGGATATTATTTCCATTTTTCGTATATCCACTGGAAGAATCTAAAACATTTACACCAAACGTTCCTGCAAAAAGCATTGCCTGTGCATCATTCCATGCGTTGTTTCCATAAGACATACATCCTGTTTCAAATCCTGGTGTACAGAATGAACCTGTTGAACGTTGTGCAATTGCTGGAAGCTTATGTAATGCCTTGTCTACAGCTTCTGTTACATCATTGTAACCAGGCTTTTTGTACCAGAAAATAAGTGGCTGCCATCCTATGGTATTGTCGGCATTTGCAAAAATTTTGTCTTCGGCATTTGACAAAGCTTTTGCTGTATCATGTGCCCATTGGTTAATTTCTGTATCTTTAAAAGTGTCAGCGGTATACCCACCTGCTTTTATTGCATTAATAGCATATACAGTTGTATAAGTAAGTTCTGTGCTTTTTCTTGATCCAACTGCCGAAAGAAGGTCTACAGACGAAATGTCCCTTGGATCATATCCAATAGCTTCAATAGCTAAAATTAATTTTGAAAGTTCTGTTGTCTTCCATTGAGAAACATCAGTTCCCTGATTTTTAAGTAACTGCAAATACTCTTTGGTATTTGCAAACCATTTGTCAAAATAATTTGTATCTCCATATGGAATATAGCCGCATCTAGCTGCTGTAAAAATGGCCCAAATATCTGTATTTTCATAGGATGGGGATTCTTTAGATCCAAAGGCATTTTTATTTTGGCAATAGTTCATAATAATGTTACAAGCCTTTTTAGCTTTTTCATAGTAAGATGGCCAATGACTTGGATTACTTGAGTTTCCCTTAGCTCCATTGTCTACAACTTCACCAGTACCGTCAACTACTTCAACTTTGAAACTATACCCATCTTCTTCTGCTTGTTCTTCTTTTCCATCTTTAAATTTCAAAATAGGCATATTAATCCATTCTACGCTTAATGGACGTTCGCCTAAAAAACTCGTATCAATTGTAGCAGATTTTATATCTTTCTTTACATCATCAGATGGCAAAACTACTTCTATACCATATTTTTCAATAATAGATTGTTGTTCATCAGTTAAATCTGTAAATTTTACACCTATCACATTTACAACATTATTATTACCGTCATCGTAAATATTCTTTTTTTCACCATCTATAATATCTACTTGATATGGGAAATGATAATTTTTAGCATAATCAACAAAACGATTATAATCTCTGGGTACGCTTGTACTCCATACTTTAGGTTCAGTGGAAGCCTGAACTTTAAGAGTTATTTCTTCGGTTTGTAGATTATAATATGGATAGCCATTATTATCTTCTGGGGAAATAGTCCATTTTTTATTAAAGTCAAACCCTTCATAAGTTCCCTGGTTTTTCATTTCAGACGTAGTTTTGCCAAAATCAGCATAATTAGGAAACTCTTTATTATTATCTCTATTTGCAATATATTCAGACCTGATTTTAATGTCTGGCATATTTTCTTTATCATAATAACAATTGGTTGCACTTGCTGACGTACTAAAAAAACTTTTTCGTGTAAATGAAACACATAGATATCCCCATGTATTATCTTCTATTTTGGGTTCCAGTTCATCTGCTAATGACTTTATTGCTTCCGAATACTGTCCATATCCTATACAATTTTGGTAAGTTATTCCAGTATTAATTGTTCCTAATTGACAAAATTCAAATCCTAAATCATTCTCAACAATATCCTCAGCTATTTCTTCGATTGTTTTTTCACTCTGCAAATCGTAAGTTATCGCTATGGAAGAATCCATTAAAGTTCCATTTCCCTCGATTGCACCTATTGAAACATCTTCATCTTCATCGTCATAAATACAAGTTACGTTTCCTTTAATTGTTATTCCTTTTGCAATTCCATCACATTGCGAAAAGACAGTTTGAAATTCATCTGTTTCGCTATTATATGCATATGATTCATCAATTTGTACATTTATATTTTCTACAATTCCATTGTCATTTATACGAAAAGGAAATACAGCAATGTTTTCTTTTGCTTCTTTTGAAGCATATGTAATGGTGTGTCCTTTTCCGTTCAATATGCCGCCAAAACTAGATGTTGCTTCTGGAACATCTGAAATGTCAATGTCATTACATAGTATAACCGTTTTATTATTATAATTTTGTATATTTTCGATAAAATTATAATAATCTTGTTCTGTATTAATACAGTATTTCCCTGTTGAATCTTGTGATAATATATCTGAATTAGCTTTTACAAGATAGGCATTACTAAATAATAGAAAAGCTGAGAATATTAACTGATATAAGATTTTTTTTTCTTTTTTCTTTTTCTTCATATCTATTTACACCCTAAAATTAAAATAATATGAAAAAGACGAAGAACTAATGCTTTATAAAGTGAAACTTTATAAAGCATTAGTATCTTCATCTTTTTATTTGCTATTAAAATTTACTTTATTTCCAACCCGGAACCTGAATCCACTGATCTCCCTGCTGAACATAACTGGAAAATCCAAGATCTAATCCCATCATCATAGAAAAATCTAAGCATACAGTGTGTTCTTTAGTGTCGGAAAGTACAGTATCAACACCTAAGTTATCTGTATTACCATCAATAATAGTCATCCAACCTGAATAATTATTATAGTCTTTCTCAGAAAGCCAATCTGTTTTATGTACTATATTGTTCCAGGTTGAATTTTTTGTAACCTTCATGCTTTCTGTTTCTGTTGTATTAAGATTTGATAATTTGAAATATTTTCCTCTTCCGTTAGCAAGAGAGTTTGCTGTTTTATTTGCTGTACCATCATCTGCAAATACTTTCCCTAAATCGCTATTAGCATGATTTTCCATTTTAACAGCTGGAATATAATTTCCATACTGACTATCATACCAACTTAAAACTCCTTGATAATGATAAGTTTTACCATTTAAAGTCTCTTTTGTTTCAGTATCAGATCCCGAAACTGCTTTCAGAACATCTAGTGCAGTAACAGAACCGTTGGAATTTGTTACTGTAACAACTTTTTCTGGCACAATGTCTGGTGACGCACTATTTTTTCCTGTTAAACCAGTTGTCTTTATAGACACTTTTGCAGTTACTGTATCTGCCATAGCCGGTACTGCTGTGCTTCCTACCATTGTTGTTGCCATTAAGAATGCAATCACGCTTTTTCTTACTTTCATGTTCATTTTGTTTCCTCCTTAATTAAATGTATTATTTTTTTGCAGGTTATCCTGCAAAATATATCATTTCGCAGCCTTTTCAGACCACGTTTGATACCTGTTTTCCATAAGAAAGGGTATAAAAAATAAACCTCCGTTATGCCTACAGATATTTGTTTTTTATTTTTACTAAAGTCCGTCTCCTGACTTAAAGTTCCAACCTACTTGCTGCCCTTCTCGGAAAGGATCTTTCCAATGGTTTCGCAGTGTTCGTCCTTATTACAGTGGGGATGAAACCGTACCGGTATCTCACCGGATTTCCAAAAGCTAAAGATAAAGAGATAACGTTACTTCCGATATTCTGTTATCAAAGTGCAAAAAAAATCCCTGCCGGATTCGGCAGGGAATATCAATGTACAAACCAAGAATCCACTCCTATCCTTTATATTAAAGTATCCCTTATGAATACTTCTACAAGAATACAGTGAATTGCAGACTGAATATACTACAAGGGACGAAAGCCCTGTTTGGGATTCTCACCCAACGATTCTTCAATCATTACCGTAGTAATGAGCTGTACATGTGCGCTAAACGCTATTCGTTTTTTACGAAACCATCTTAACATTTTGTCCATAATTTGTCAATATCCCGATTACAAATAATTACTTCCCTTATTATCCCCGGAATACGTCTGAGAAAACACTCTTTTACAGAATCTCCACAATGCGGAATATACAAATCAAAGGAATGATCTTCCACACCTCTGTTGTGAATTACTCGGCAACTGAGTTACCAGAGCATCTGAATTAAGGCGGGATACCGC
>OGYU01003060.1_pt1 | contig 10291 bp, 9 predicted proteins | sample 1576581 | NCBI WGS metagenome assembly OGYU01 (sample SAMEA3541547, study PRJEB24748) | human gut metagenome | biome: human gut; feature: human-associated habitat; material: faeces | place: China | collected 2012 | reverse complement strand
TTTTATAATATTCAAATAATTTACGTGATTCAAACCACTACACAGTGTGTATGTTTTATTGTATTGACTGATAAGTTTGGTATTCGTTAACAGAAGATAAAGGAACTCTTAGACACCGATTTATCGAGATGTTTGAAATTTCTCTTATCTTAATTTCTACGAAACCTTAAATTGCGAGAATTTTCAGCTATCGATTACCTAAATATATAAACAATACAGTAAAACATACACACCACCTTAAATTTTCCAATCTTGTGAATTGTCCACTCTATAGACTTCAGGTATATGATAAAAAATAAATAAGCAACCGAAAGCGATGCATTGGAATTCTGCTTTTTCTTCGTTAACATCCAATTGATTATGTACCCTTTTACAACATTTCTACTTCACAACTATGCTTCTTAGTTTTCTTGTCATAACTGATTCCAACTGCTAATATACTTCCTTCATATACTGGAATTTCTCCAATTTTTCCTTGGAATCTTAGTTGATAATTCTTCTCTTTAATCTGCTCTATCGCTTTTTGTGGTGTATGATCTATTTTAAGTTCCAGAATAATTCCAGGTATATTATTTCTTTTTGGATAAAAGATAAAATCCACAAATCCTTTTCCTGCTTTGTCTTCTCTCTCAACACGGTATTCATCTCTTGCAGAGAGGTAAACTAAATTTACAATTGCTGATAATTCCACTTCGCTATTATATGAATAAATCGGAACTTCTGTATCATGGACGTATTCAAGAATCTCTTCCATTGTATCCGTATCCCCATGAATTGTTGCCTGAAGCATTCGTTGAGATTCTCTTGCCAATCGGTAAACATATCCTAATTGCTGGTTTGATAACAGCAATTCATCAAATTTGTCCATCAACTCTTTGTTCGGAATAAATACCTTCCCATTCTCATAGGTCAACAATCCATAAACGACCATTGCTGAATAAATCTGGTCTTTGGTATGCAACGCATTTGCTGTTGCTGCATATTGTTGCATTTTTGCTGGAACATGTTCTCCTGCGACCATTAGCACAAGATCATTTCGCACATCTGCTATATTCCCTTTAATATAGTTGAAAATAGAATCATAAGTTCCAGAACTTGTCCAGTAGTTTGCCAGTTGGTTATCTCTTAATGCACAAACAACCGATCTTGGATTATACAAATAATCTCCTGCTGCCGCCCGATAACCGTCATACCATTCTTTTAATTCACTTCTTAAAATCTTCGGATTCTTTGTTATCTTTTTATAAATGTCATAAAGCTGGTCAACTTCTTCATCCAAAAAGCCAAAATATTCACTGTATTTTTCTTTACATGCCATATCATACTCATCAAACATATTTAATTCTGATCCATCAGAATATTTTGCGATTGGAAGGATTCCTGTCATATAAGTCATTTGAACATATGGACGGTCTTTTAATAAATTACTTAAGAACTGGATATACTGTTTTTTATTTTCTTCGTTAATAAAATCTTTATGAAAAATAAAATCCCATTCATCCAGAACAAAAACAAAGCGTTCCTGGTTACATTCTTCAAAAATCGTTTCTAATACATCCGCTGCCGAATCATCTTCATACACTTCAATCTGTGGATATTCCTTCTTAAGATCTCTGATCAAAGTTGTCTCGATTTTTCCTATATAATCAGAATATGAGTCACAGGATCTTGATATCTTGCTAAAGTCGATGGAAATTACATTATATTTATTTCTGTATTCTTTATATTTAAGATTACTGGTAATCTTTAGTCTGCTAAAAATCGAATCTGAATCCACTTTTTTACTCAAAAATGCAGCTATCATATTGGCCATGATCGTTTTTCCAAAACGCCTTGGTCTTGTAATACAAATATGCTGATTGCCTGCATCCAAAACAGGAAACAATTCTGCCAGTAATAATGATTTATCTACAAAATATGGCTGATTTGTTTCACCTTGATATAATGCATATGGAGTTGAACTATTTAGATATCTTCCCATGAGTTGGATTCCTCCTTATTTTGGTTCTTATTATACATTATTTTACCGACTTCGTCTATTCAAACCACCACACAGTGTGTATGTTTTACTGTATTGGTATTTATAATAAACACTGTCTACCATTACAAAAATTGAAAAATAATAACATTTAACATACACCCCCCACTCAAGTTTTCCAATCTTGTAATTCAGTGCTGAAATCGGAATCTTTTGTAGTGATCGTCCATGGTTTTCTCAATAAGGGGATGACGGGCATAGGGATAGCCCGTCGTTATTGGCTATTTTTCTACATCATTGAGGAGCCAATATATTATCCTCATATTCTAGATAAAAAGATTCATACAATGGACTCTTAACAGTTCCGCCAAAGAAGTAACCTCTGTAACCTGCAGTTGGCCTTTTATAATATTTGGGTTTTGCTGTTATATGATAGTTTATACAAATTGTTGTGGCATTTTTTAAAGAAACCTTTCTACCATTTTTTATCTTTTTGGATTTATTTTTATAAAAGATTTCAATACTGTCCACCTTATAATTCTTGACAGTTTTAACAGTAATCTTTACTTTTGATTTTGGAGCAGTTCCTTTATCCCTTACCGTCCAATGGCCTTTTGCAAGAGCAGCATAATTTTTGGAGCCGATCTTTACACTTTTAAATACTCGAGAGTGCTTTTTGAATGTTACGGCACAAGACAGGTTATAGCTCTTTCCATTCTGTTTTACTGTAAAACGGAGTTTTGTTTTTTCGCCATCTTTTACATCATGTATGGAATCGGAATCTGATGTCGTTTGTACAAAAACAGCGTTAAGACCAGCTGCTTTTGATGCGGTATAATATTTGTTAGATGATTTTACATTTGTGATTACAGCGGACCTGGATAAATTCTTTATATAAATATATCCATCTCCTTCTGTGGGCATTTCATTTCCACTAATATAAGCATTATAAAACTCCAGAGTCTGTTTCTTCGGGCACTGAGGTGCCTTTGCTGCTGCGCTTACTGCTGTAGGTACTGCCAGGATTACGAAAAGGCATGCCAATAAGCTTACTAAAACGTTTCTTGTCTTTTTCACTTTGATTTTCCTCCTGATTATTTGGTTTTTTCATTTTGTGATGCTGTTAATTTCTCTTTTTCCTTCTACTCCTTTCCCATTATAACGTGTCCAAAAGTTCTGCTTCAGCTATATTGTCAGACTTTCCCTTTGAGTCGTTATATTTTTACATCATTATACTAATCTTATTATAAGCGGTCAATATTTTCCAAGATCATAATTCACGAAAATCTTTTTCGTGGTTACCGTTCACAGTAACACGCTTCGCGCCGCAATTCTCGGGTTTTCTGTGAACTTTGTTCGCAAAAAAAACACCTCGCGGAATGTTACAGTGAACAATAACTTTTCGTGTTAATTGCAATTCAAACTTCCACTTCAGGAGCGTGTTTTAAAAGAACAGACGGTTGTGGAAGAATCCGGTACGAGACGGCTGAAAACCAAAGAAGATGGAGCTATGGGTTCCCAAATTCTGCAGAATCCCTCTGACCCGGATGCAACTTACCGTGAAAAAGAGGGAAAACAAAACCGTGGTTATACAACAAACATTGTGGAAACTGTTGAATCCATGGAAAAAACAGAGGAGCCAACAGTGCTTATAACAGATGGGGCCTATAGCGGCAGAAACAGTGGTGTGGGTTATTACCCCCCCCCAAAAAAAAAAACAGAGCTAACAATGGACATTTGTTGTTTTATAAGAAATTTTCAAGGAACATAGATTTCTATGGGAGATAATTATTATGTTTTGACACCCATATCAAATTTATAATTTATAGTTGGCCAACTTACAAATTAAAATTTCTTCAAAAGCATCGGTATTTCCGCCACAAGCATTCCAATCCATCCGGCAAGATAAGAAAACGGTAATGCTTCAATTTGCAATGAAAAATGGAACACAAGAATAGCAGCAAAGATCACACGAACAGACATATTCACAAAACTACTGATCAACGTAATTTTGAGATTCCCGATTCCACGAAAATATCCCTAAACCCCATTTATAACCGCAGGAAACAGATACATTAAAGAAATCAGTTTTAAATAAGTCACTCCATGTTTACATACCACAGGATCACTTGAGAAAAGCTGCATCAATGGATGTGCTAAAAAGAAACACAGCAAAAAGATAAAAATTCCATAAATCAGTTCAATCTTTATTCCGCAGAGAAAAGCGGCTTTAATTCGATTTGTCTTTTTTTGCACCCTTATTTTGAGCCATTAAAGCAGTCATTGCATATGCAATGGTCTGTTTTAAAAGAGATGGGTCAAAGAGAAGCCATTTCTTTCCGAGTCGTAAGATAGGAATCTTCTTTTGAATATAAATGATGCAAAGTAAGCAGGAGATTACTGTCTCCAAGAGCGCGGAGTGTACTGGCAAAACAGTTATACATAAATGTAAAAATAAGGCCAGAAAAAATAATGCCAGAGATCATTGTTGTGCTGATCTGTTTGTGGAGTTTATCGTATTCCTTAGCTCCAAACATATTTCCCATCAGGATACTAGCACCCATACAAAGTCCATTTAGAAATAAAATAAATAATGTAGAAATCGGATTACAGATACCAACAGCAGCCAAAGCATGACTTCCAACAAAACGCCCGACAATGATACTGTCGATTGCGTTATACATCAGCTGAAAGATATTGCCAAGGACGAGCGGTATCGTAAATCGAATCAGTTGTGGTGTGATATTTCCAGTTGTTAAATCTTTTTCCATTGTAATAATTCTCCGTTCGTATGTAGAGTTTAAACTGTAGACTATTGTACCATGTTTTTACTATGTAGTACATATGTGATACTTTGGTGATTCTATAAAAGAAAGAAATTTGAGCATTTTATTCTTTTCAAATGATTTGATATCACTTAAAATATAGAAAAATATGACTATAAGAAAATAATAGGAAAGAAAAATGACGATCAGAAATGGGAGAAATAACAAATGAGCCAAAGAAAAAACAAAAAAGTATACTATCACCTGCCAGGATTATTTGAATTTTATGAATTATATTGTGCCTTTCTGCCATTATATAAGGAACACAGAGAATACTTTTATGACTGGTGTGAGATCAGTTCCATCTATGGCTCTCCTGCAGATTGTCTCTGGGGAGGCGGACGCGCAGGATTTGGATCTGATAATCCAGAAGAAGTCTTAAAACTTACACAGGAATATGGAATTTCAGCCAGACTGACTTTTAGCAACAGTTTACTTAGAAAAGAACATTTAACAGATAAAAAATGTAATATCCTATGCAAAATGTTTGAAGAAGTTGGAGAAAAAAGAAATGGTGTGATCGTCCATTCGGATTTATTGCTTAAGTATTTGGAAATAAATTATCCAAAATTATATTTTGTATCTTCTACGACAAAAGTGTTGACGGATTTTAATGAATTTTTGCAAGAAGTAAAGAAAGAAGATTTTCGGTATGTAGTACCAGATTTTCGGTTAAATAAAGCATTTGATAAATTAAACATGCTTTCGGAGCAGGAGAAAAATAAAGTGGAATTTTTATGCAATGAATGCTGTTGGTTTGGATGTAAAGACAGAAAGCAATGCTACGAAATAGTCAGTCGAAAAAACTTAGGAGAAATGATACCAGATCACAAATGCAACTCGCCAGATGCAAAGGAAGGCTATCGTTTTTCAAAGGCAATGAAGAATCCAGGATTTATCAGTGCTAATGATATAAAGAAAATTTATCTTCCAATGGGGTTTGAGAATTTTAAAATTGAAGGACGTGGATTGGGAAGTGCGTTGGTTTTGGAGTTTCTACTATACTATATGGTAAAACCAGAATACCAAATATGCGTTAGAGAAGAAGTTTATTTGGATAATATGCTTGATTTATTTTAATGTATAATGCATTTTATACAACACATAAAGCAAAACTGTTTATTAAAAAATGCGAGGAATCTAAGTTAAGAAGTTTAAGAAAAAGAAGGGGTTTCTTTTTCTTGTATGATTTAGTATAATAGAGAGATACAGTGAAATATATATTGAAAATAGGAGAGAAAAATGGAAAAGAAAAATGACTTTAAGCCTTTTATTTCCGCAGATAAAGTATTACCAGAGTTTACAGTTACATCAGTAATCCTTGGTATGATACTGGCGGTTATATTTGGTGGTGCAAACGCTTATTTGGGGCTAAGAGTTGGTATGACTGTATCAGCCTCCATTCCAGCGGCAGTTATTTCCATGGGTGTGATCCGTGTGATCTTAAAGAAAGATTCCATCCTTGAAAATAACATGGTACAGACAATTGGTTCAGCAGGTGAATCATTAGCAGCAGGAGCAATCTTTACAATCCCTGCTATTTTTATTTGGGCATCAGAAAAGGGAAGTGGAGTTACTGCTCCATCTTTTGTATCTATCGCATTGATCGCGCTTTGCGGTGGTATTTTAGGAGTACTTTTTATGGTACCTCTTCGTACAGCCCTCATCGTAGAAGAACATGGGGTACTTCCTTATCCTGAAGGAACAGCTTGTGCAGAAGTGCTTTTAGCTGGAGAAGAAGGAGGAAGTAAATCTAAAGTTGTATTTGCAGGACTTGGAATTGCGGCAGTTTATAAATTTATTGCAGATGGTTTAAAACTTTTCCCTAGTGAAGTTGAATTTTCAATGCAGGGACAGTACACAACATCCGTTGGTATGGATGTTCTTCCGGCATTAGCAGGTGTAGGTTATATCTGTGGTGTGCAGGTATCAAGCTATCTTTTTGCAGGTGGTGTGTTATCTTATCTTGTATTAATTCCTGCAATTGCTTATTTTGGTGGAGATTCTTTATCAAAAGTTGTCGATGAGACAGGAAAAGCACTTGCATTTAATCAGTTAGGTGCAGGCCAGATCTGGAGTAACTATGTCAGATATATTGGTGCTGGTGCAGTAGCAGCTGGTGGTCTGATCAGTCTGATCAAGACATTCCCAACAATGATCAAGACATTTGGACATGCTATGAAGGGATTCGGTAAGAAAGGTGACAGCCAGTTAAGAACACAGCAGGATATTTCTATGAAAGTAGTTCTTGGAGGAATCCTGATCATTGCAGTTTTAATCTGGTTATTACCAGAGATTCCAGTAAGCTTCTTAGGAGCATTGATGATCGTTGTATTTGGTTTCTTCTTTGCAACGGTATCATCTAGAATGGTTGGTATTGTAGGAAGTAGTAATAACCCAGTATCAGGTATGGCGATCGCGACACTGATCGTAACAACATTTATCTTAAAAGCAACTGGGAATACAGGTGCAGCAGGTATGGTATCAGCAATTTCTATTGGTACTGTTATCTGTATCGTAGCAGCTATGGCAGGAGATACTTCACAGGACTTAAAGACAGGTTATATCGTAGGTGCGACACCTAGATTACAGCAGATCGGAGAATTGATCGGTGCGATCGTAGCAGCATTTGCGATCGGAGGAGTTATGTACCTTCTGAACGCAGCATGGGGATTCGGTTCTGATCAGATTCCAGCACCACAGGCAACATTGATGAAGATGGTTGTTGAAGGTGTTATGGGTGGTACATTACCATGGGTATTGATTTTCATGGGTGTGTTTATCGCAATCGTTGTTGAAATCCTTGGAATTCCAGTGTTAGCATTTTCAATCGGTCTTTACTTACCAATTTACTTAAGTACACCGATCATGGTTGGTGGACTGATTCGTTGGTTTATTGACAATAAGAGAAAATATGACAGTGATGCGGCAAGAAAAGATGGATCAGATCGAGGAGTTCTTTATGCTGCAGGTATGATCGCAGGAGAAGGTATCGTTGGTATCCTTCTGGCTGTACTGGCAGTATTTGGTGTTGCAGATAAGATCAATCTGTCATCTGTATATGGAAATGCCTTCCAGAGTGTAGGTAACTGGGTAGGTTTAGCAGCTTTTGTAGTATTGTTAGCTATATTATTCTACTTCACAAGAAATAAAAAGACGATTGAAGTAGACGCAAAATAATAAAAATAAATATGTATTTCAGTGAGAAGAAAGCACTGCTGCGATCCTGCAGTAGTGCTTTCTAAATAAAAAGGTGAATTGATGAAAGAAAAAAAGAATTATATTGACAACATCCCGAAGATCAATGATATGAAATGGGAAGTGCTAGAAGATGGAATTGTAGAAATTACAGTAGAAAATACTGGATTTTATAATACGATCGCGCAGAAAATATTTAAAAAGCCACGTTACAGTTTTATCAAATTAGATGAATATGGAAGTTTTGTGTGGCAGAAAATTGATGGAAAGAAAAGTATTTATGAGATAGGAAAAGAACTTCAAACAGTTCATGAAGGTGCAGCAACACAGTTATATGAAAGATTATCACAGTATTTTGCAATTTTAGAAAGAAATAAATACATTGTTTTTGAAGAATAAATATTATTAGAAGTGAAAAAGGATTTAATATGAAAATATCAACAGTGATCATAGGCATTGTTTTATTTGCCATAGTGACGATGATCCTATATGGATGGGGAATCGTAAAACAAAAGAATCAGACAAGTGACCTGATGAATTTGCTTTTTAGCAAAGGACAGGATAAAATAAAAAAGTATTTAAAACAGCATGAATATGTTACAATTTCACAGGTAGAACAGATTTGCGAAGGTCTTGAAGCGAAACAGCCGTTTTCAAGAAACAGAGCGGTTGTGAAGGATAAACGAGACTATGCGAAGAAACTTGTAGAATATATGCTGAAAACAAATCAGCTCGAACAAGAGGGCAGTCGTTACAAAATGCATAAAAAATAAGGAGGACATAAAATGTCAGTATTAGGAGAATTACAGCCAAACAAAGTATTTAAATATTTTGAGGAGATTTGTTCAATCCCTCACGGATCAAGAAATCTGCAGCAGATCAGCGATTATCTGGTAGATTTTGCAAAAGCACATGAATTAAAATACAGACAGGATGAAGACCTGAATGTGATCATCTGGAAAGATGGATCCAAAGGATATGAGGCTTCTGAACCAGTCATCCTTCAGGGACATATGGATATGGTTGCAGTCAAAGAAGCAGATTGCGATAAAGATATGGAAAAAGAAGGATTGGATTTGGAAATCAATGGAGATTATATTTCAGCAAAAGGAACTTCTTTAGGTGGAGATGATGGAATCGCAGTTGCATATACACTTGCAGTGTTAGACGATGAAGAAATGGCACATCCACCAATCGAAGCAATCTTTACAGTTAACGAAGAAATCGGTATGCTTGGAGCAGCAACTATTGATGTTTCAGATCTTAAGGGACGTTTATTTATGAACATGGATTGTGAAGATGAAGGAGTATTTACAGTCAGCTGTGCAGGTGGAGCATCCGTGATCTGTAAGATTCCATATGAGACAGAAACTGTCAATGCATCTGTCATTGAAATCAAGATGACTGGATTCACAGGTGGACATTCTGGTGTTGAGATCATCAAAGGGCGTATGAACGCAAACTGTGCAATGGCAAGAATATTGTTAAGCCTGTTTAATGAGGTTGAAATGCAGCTTGTTTCCGTAAATGGTGGAGAAAAAGACAATGCGATCGCTAAGTTTAGCGAAGCATCTGTTGCAGTACTTCCAGAAGAATTAGAAGCAGCAAAACAGATCATTGAAAATACATTTGCACAGATCAAAGAAGAATATAAAGTGACAGATCCTAATGCGAAATTAACAGTAAATGTAAAAGAAGCAACAAACGTAGAAACATTTACAGAAGATACAACATTTGCTGTAGTAACAGCAATGGTTCATATGCCAAATGGTGTTCAGAGAATGAATCCAGAGATTGAGGGATTAGTACAGACATCACTGAATATGGGAATTTTAACAACAGAAGAATCTGAAGTACAGATGACATTTGCAGTTAGAAGCTCTAGCGAGACAGAAAAACAGTATCTGATCGATCAATTAACATCTCTTACAGAAACATTAGGAGGGAATGTAGAGATTGCAGGACCATACCCAGGATGGGAATACAAAGCAGATTCCAGATTACGTGAGGTTATGGTTGAAACATATAAACATTTATACAACGGAGAAGAACCAGTTGTTGAAGGTATTCATGCAGGACTTGAATGTGGGATCTTTGCTTCCAAATTGCCAGGACTTGATGCAGTATCCTTTGGACCACAGATGGAACATATTCATACAACAAATGAGGTGTTGAGTATTTCATCTACAGAACGTACATGGGAACTGGTTGTGAAAACGTTGGCTGCTTTGAAATAAATTGTGATTTGTAGTTTGAAGACGGAAATTATTGGTGGAATATTATAAAAAGA
>OGYU01003047.1_pt1 | contig 10302 bp, 8 predicted proteins | sample 1576581 | NCBI WGS metagenome assembly OGYU01 (sample SAMEA3541547, study PRJEB24748) | human gut metagenome | biome: human gut; feature: human-associated habitat; material: faeces | place: China | collected 2012 | reverse complement strand
GGCCGCCGCTGCCAAGGAGGTGCTGGGCTTGAGACTTCAGAGCATCTCGATTTTCTTTAGCGTAATCGGTATCCTGAGCATTAGCGCGTCCGTACATACCGCCCGCGTAACCCAGCATAGCACCGCCCGTGACGGCAGCCGTCGTTCTGCCGAAACTTTGCAGCATACCTGCCACCGAGGCAGCCTGAAGCGCAACACCTCCGGTAAGACCGGCGGCAAAAGAGGGAATGGATTTCACAACGGTCGCTATGGCGAGAACGACAACGGCAAAAACGCCAAGGTTTACAAGCAAGACACCGTAATCTTTTCCACCCTCAGCTGCCGAGGCAAAATCTGAAACTTGTTGAACACGTTCTAGAAATATTCCGTTAATTAACATGAGGGTTCCAGCCACCGCAACCAGCGTAAATGCCCAGCAAACCACGGCCCTGAGCCATCCGTCGAACCACGTCCGAGTCACAGTGAACATCAATGTGCAAATAAACAGCGGCCCGAAGGCTAATCCCATCACTAGAAAAATTTCGTAGAGCAGCAGGTAGCCGACGGCAAGGAACATGAAGTAGATGCAGACAGCCAGCATGAGAACCATCAATAAAATAATGAAGAGGCTTGTGGCTATGCTTTCACCGATAGACCAAACGCTCCAAGAGCTGTTCGACCAAATGTTGTAAATAGCCTGAAACCCGCTCATAAAAGTTTCCCACGTTTGATCTGCGGCACCCCATGCATTACTGATGCCACCTCCGGTCGTGGCGTGGGATATTGCATTCAAAAGCAGATTTTCGATGCCGTAAACTGCCGGGATGACGTAGGTGACAAAATTCGCGGCATTCAGTCCGAAAAAAGCGACCAATACGATTTTCACGCACTGTGTTATCAGATCGGGGATTGCACCTTCGGCACGTCCTGTTGTGATTTGATAGGCCCGGGCAAAAAAGTAGATCATGATGCCGGTGTAAATAATCGGACTGATGCTCGAGATGATTTCGCCTGAAACCGATTCGGCAAATCCCGCCATCGTGCTTCTGACCTCATTGCCGAACGCTTAAAAAGTCCCCGCCATAGGATTCTCCTTTTAGTTTTTCGGCGGACGAATGGCCCGTTGAATATCCGCTTGCGTCATTCTCGGAAACATCTTTTGATGCGCTTCTCTTTCAGCTTGTTGACGTACCAGCTCGTTTTGCTTATCCATCTGAGCCTGTTGGAACTGTGCAGCCAATTGAGACGATTGCAGCGCAACCTGTTCAGCCTGAATGCGGGCGGAAAGATCGGCAATGGATTTGGCATCCGTTGCAGTGTTGATTCGACTCATCAGTGATTCAATGTTTTGAAGGCGCTGATTGGCAGTATTGGCTGCTTCTTCCAAAACTGCCTGTTGCTCCGCTTCAAATTCTCGTGCCTTAAGACAATTTTGCTTGACTTCACCGTCAAGATTGCTGCACGCGTCTCCGAGCTTTAGCCGGTTAAAAATATCCCGGCCCAAACTGCTGAGTGACGAGGTGCCGTTCATAATTCCGTTCAACCGACTGCGGGCGGAGGTCGGTATCAGACTTCTCAGGTTCAGGTTGTAATCCACCAGTCCCAATCCGCGAGTTCCGGTGAAGTTTTGCAGCGTGTTGACCGCTGTGTTGTACTGCTGAACCATGTTCGAGTACATCTGCTGCATCTGCGTAAGCTGCTGCACCATCTGAGCAATGGCAGCCGCATCAACAGTTGGAATGCCGGACGCCAAAGCGGAAGTGCCGGAATACATACCGGCGGACAGAGCGATTGCTAAAACGATTTTTTTATATTTCATAATCATCTACCATTGGATTTTTGAAATTGAAGAAGGAGAACCCATGTACTCCGTGAGAGCTGGTAACGGCCGCATTTATCCTCTGGAAAGGGAAACGATTGTTGATCTTTTGACGAACACCCTTAAAAAAGACTGTTACGTTAAAAAAGAGAATCGAACGGTATACAGATTGTGGTGCCCTAGCTGTGGGTTGCCAGTCAGAATCAGCAATGTTTTCTCGGATAATCGACCATATGCAAGTCATTGGAATGACGGTTCTGAAGAAAGCAAGGATTTTGACTATCGGTTCAAGAAGTGCCCATTGGCAAAACCGACTAAATTTGATATTCGCGCTAGAGTTTCCGGTCAAACCCCGGAAATCAAAGAAATCTATGAGATTATTTATCGTTATTTCGACCGAATGATGGCCGCTCTTTCGAGAACAGCCGGAATATATATAAGCATTCCTTTTGCTCAACAACTTTTGGAAGATGCTTTGAAGAACAAGCAGCTTTACTATTTTTACCAAACAAAAGAAACATTGCCTTGGACTTTTGCCCTTGGTACGACCCGATACTATTTGGCTGGCAGAAGAGTTAGAACAGATGATGCAGGGAAAAAGTTTTTTGAAAAAATCAAAAAAATTTTTCCTGAAGCACAAATTAATACTGCCGAGAGAAGAAAACTTGAATTGGGACGTCGGGATATCCAATTCTGTTTTAACGCTCACTGGACTCAGAAAGTTGCGAATGGCATTGAGGAATATATTGGAATGGATATTTTCGATTCTCAAAACCATTCTCTCGGAGTCATTCCAATTTTGGTAGATCGAGCATTGTTTTCTAACTACCTGCATAAAGCTGACTGGATCGATAATGTTTCCCTGAAAAAAATTGCTGAAACTCATCTTTCTCCTCCCTCTGGGAAAGAAGCTCCCGACTGATAAAGAGCACCCAATAGGTCTTCGACCGTAAACCAGAATTTTTCGGCAGGGTGTTCTTCGGGATTAATTTGATTGGCAAAATAAAATCCCATCGGAATATCCGAGTCCGAGATAGGGATGATGTCGCTGATGCTTAGATCATCGGTTACGACTACAGACATCTTCGTTGGAAATAATTTGTTTAATTCCAAATACAACTTCTCGTCGTCTGAAATGAATCCGGCGACCACTGCTCTTTCCAAGATGATCAACACTTGTTTTGCAGCGGCATCAAGCTCTGCCTTTGAAAGATTCCTTAATCTGCTGGAAATGTGGGAGCCTATGCTTTTTTTCATGCCTCCTCCTTTTCGCTAGTCGGAAGAGGTTTGTCCCCGAAAAAATAAGGAATCCAAACTTCAGGGGCGTCCCCCACGAGAGAAAACAGTTTTTCTCCGAACTGGGTAGTTCCGGCAGTCCCGGAAAAAATCTTCAGAGCGCGTTTGAAATTTCCGAGATCAAGCCGAATCATCACGGACACAGACCCCTGCTTAATCAGCATCAGACGGCTTTGTGTATCGAGGCCCTTGATGATCGAAAACTCGTCCTTTGTACACTTGAACCCTTCCGTGTAATCCTTTTCATTCGCATAGGGATTGGGCAGATAGATTTTTGTAGCGGTGTTGTCCACAAAAGCAGAACCTCTTTCACTTTTCAGAACATCCTCGGGTGACTGAGAGGCAAACACAAAAATACCGTTCTGCTTACGAATCGTCTTGAGCTTGTCGAACGCAAACTGAGCCGTAGCCGAGTCGGAGAGATACTTCCAGAACTCATCCATCACAATGATGGTTCGGCGCTTGTCCTTCATTACCTGAGTTTCAATCAGATAAAGGAGAATTTCCGTAATCGGGCCGCGGACATCCTCATTTTCCAAAAAGTCCGTACCGTCAATTCCGAAGTTGGGAAATTCATTGAGATCGAGCGTGTTGATTTCATTGTCAAAGGCCCATGCGAGAGGCCCCGTCTCAATCCACTTGGACAGCCGCATCGTAAGCGAGTTCTGCGCGTCTTCCACTCGGTCTCCGGTCTGAAGACTTTGCGGCAGCACTGCGAGTCTTCGGTACTTGGCGGGCATGGACATGACCGTCTCAACTGCTGTTGCGATCCGCTGCTCATCCAACGGAGTGATCTGAAGTCCGTCGCGTCCAATCAGCCGCTTTGTCCATCCGATCAAAAACTGGATGTTTTCTGCTGTATCCCAGACTTTTTTCAAGAGCTCTGCCCCATCCTCTTTATACTGCTGATAGCAACCGGAAGGGATTATATGCCTTGTCAACAACCGATCAATCGGATTTCCCGGCTTATAAAGACTTGCCAATGCTTTTCCAGCTTCTGTAATCTCTTCTGCAGAGAATTTCATCGCTTCCACCCGCTCCTGCGAAGTTTTTGCCTCATGCAAGCGTTCTAATTTTTTCAGCCCCATTTTCTTCAAAACAGGGTCATGACAAATCATAGAATCTACTTCACCAAATTCACGCAACAGAGCTGTAAAATAATATGCTTTATTCTCTATCTTCTCTACAGAAATTAAATGGTATTCTCTCTGAACCTGTGCATACGAGCATAAGGAAAACAGTAAACCCAAACAGCATATACCTATCTTTCTCATCGTCTGCCCTCCTCTTTTAAATATTGCAGTAACTGCACAGGACGGTCTGTCTGAATTAATGAAGCTCCTTTTTCTAACAACCATCCCCAGCTTTCATCTTTCTGATTCAATTCCACAGCACGGTCATCATCATGCCCACCATTCAATGAAGGCCACAATCCGTTCAGCCAAATCTTAGAACCATTATCTTTCACCTTTTGAAGTAAACGTAAAACTTCCGGAGTTACTTCTGAAAAGCAGCATTCCATTGCCACAGGTTTCATCTGTCTATACCCCTCTATAAACGCCTCTGCATCAGGATTGTTCAAGTCTACAATCGGCATATAGATAACTTTGTCAAGTACATCCCCATTTTCAGCCTTGACTTTTTCATAAGCATATCCGGATTTTATTACCACCTGGTCTATAGTCTGTGTTTTTACCAATAACTTATACACCTCTTGAAAATAATCATAGCCCTTATCTATGTTTATCAGAATTTTTCCTTTTGTCAGTTCCAATACCTCCTCCAAAGTCGGAATTGGATGAAAAGTAACTCTTCCCAATCCATTTTTCAGATGAAACTTTCGCAATTCTGCCAACGTATAATCCGAAACTTTTCCCTTTCCGTCGGTCGTACGGTCTATAGTATTGTCGTGCATAATTACCAGCTGATTGTCTTTTGTCATCTTCAAATCAATCTCAATCATGTCAACTCCCATCGCCATACAATTTTGAAAGGCCTGTAATGAGTTTTCAGGTGCATTTCTCCAGTCGCCACGATGAGCCACTACCAATACTTTCTTCGTTTCATGACTCTTCAAATCTACCACAAGAGTCTTTGCACTCTCCTGAGCAGAGAGTACAAAGACTGTGCAGAGAAGAAAAATCATACAAGTAATTCTCTTCATCTTCAAATTTTATTTAATGATTAATATCCTTCGTTCTGATACATTCCTTCCGGATTCAACTTCCACTCATCATAAGGAATCGGATAATAAATATCTTTTTCATTGAAGTTCTGCAAATTGGAGATACCATAACAATTCGGATCCTTTGCATGCATATAAGTTACTAATTCATCAATCGTAAAGAAACGGAGTAAATCATACCAACGCTGATTCTCAAAAGCAAGCTCTACACGGCGCTCATGAAGAATAGCTAATTTCAGTGTCGGATATTTACTTCTGTAGTCGGTATTTTGGATAGATTCAATATAACCTGGTAATCCTGCCCTTTCACGTACCTCATCCAAATAAGGGATTGCTTTTGTTTCTTCACCCAAAGCTTCATAAACCTCAGCCATCATCAAGATAACATCGGCATAACGTAATATAATCCAATCATTGCCTCCATAAGCTAAAGTACCCGCAGCGTCACTAGTATCACGGAACTTTGTAATGCAATAAGCCATTGCTTTAGGATTATCAGCATAAACAACTGAGAATGCTTTTCGCTTATCAGTAGCTTCATATTCATTTATCAAATCCTCATTTACATAAGTTCCCTGACCTTTTGAAGGATATTGCGAATTACATGTAATACCAATTGACTGATTATCTGCCGCAATCGAAGAATGGTAATCTTTATCCCCTTGTTTATATACAATCTGGAAAAGAATTTCAGGACAAGTAGACTTGTTAGCAACAGCAAATAAACCAGTCTGTGCATTGTCATCATAAGTAACTTCATTCAGGCGATTAAACTGCTTCATTCCTAAGCACATTTCGAGATACGTTTTTGCAGAGTTTAAATATTCTTTCCGATTCTGGGTATCCAGCACATGGGCCATTGTCAAATATACTTTTCCAAGTAATCCTGCCATAGCTGCTTTATTTGCTCGCCCTTTATTACCTTCAGGCTGATGATTTGGCAAGGTACTTTTCTCAATTCCAAACTCTAAATCTTCTACTATCTGCTCATAAATCTTCTTCTTATCCTCACGGAAAGTATGCGCTTCAATTTCAGCTGGAGTAGCAAGATAAGATGTTACTAATGGAGCATCTCCCCACTTACGCACAATATCAAAATATACTAGCGCACGCACAAAACGGGCCTCAGCTTCATAATTATCTTTCTCTTTTTCATCACTAAAAGTCACAGTCTGAATACCTTTTAAAGCAAAATTTGCATTATTGACTGTTTTATACATCGCCTGCCAATGACTTTTCAAATAAGTATTACTAGGGAGTAATGAAAAGTCTGTAAACTGAAAAGGCTCACCGGCAGAAGACTGATTATCCAAACGTCCTGTATTATCTGAACGTTCCTCTGTATACATAGTACTTCCTTCGCCCATACAAGACCCTGAACGTAATGCCATATAAGCACCGTATACAGCACGTTCAACATCATTCTCAGTAGTAAAATAATTCTCTACTGGTATTTTATTAGGATTATCTTCTGACAGAAAATCTTCACACGAAGTTAAATTAAGTCCAACTGCCAGAATTGCAGTAAATAATATTGTTTTTTTCATTGTGTAATCTCTTAGAATGTTAATTGAAGTCCCATATTATATGCTCTCACCAATGGATATTTTCCATAATCTACCCCCGGAGTCAAATTCGCACCGTCATTATAATCTACCTCTGGATTGTATCCCTTATATTTGCTAATAGTAAACAAATTATCAGCTGCCACATATACTCGTAAGTTGCTAATTACTCCTTTTGACCAATTCTTTACATTGGAGAATGTATAACCTACGCTAATGTTTGTACATCTGAAAAACGAACCATCCTGCAAATAGAAAGTAGACAAACGAGTACTATTACTCTGTGTTCCTCCACGAGATGCTTTATAAACCCAACCATTTCCTGGATTTTCTACATCACGATAACGCTGGTCTGCTTCCACATATTGATTACCAGAACCTTCCATATTAAATAAATAGTAATCTTGTCCATCCAATACTTTATTTCCGTATGAGCCATTGAAAGAAGCACTCATATCAAAATCTTTATAACTTCCACTCAGGTTTAGTCCATAAGTAAATTTCGGATGAGGATTACCAATCACTGTTTTATCATTGTCATCTACAACCCCATCTCCATTTACATCTTCAAAATAAATGTCGCCCGGTTGGAGCGCAATAGATTGTGACAATGAACGAGCCGGACCTTTTAATTTATATCCTTCAGGGAATTTATTTCCATTTGCTTTATAAACAGCATCATCGGCCTGAATTCCAGCCATATCTGCTTCTGTAACCATTCCAATTACCTTAAACCCATAAAACATTCCAATAGGCTGTCCCTCCATTGTAATATGAGTTTTATAAGAACGTTCTGCACCATTAGTAATAATGGTATTGCCACCATCTAATTCCAATACTTTATTACGGTTAACAGAAATGTTACCACTAATATTAAAACTATAATCTTTTCCACTCAATACTCTACCATCTACTTGAATATCACATCCCGTATTACGAATCTTAGAATTCGGAAGATTTGTGAGCATAGAAGTTGCACCAGAAATTGCAGATACAGGCTGCTCGAACAACAAATCTTGAGTATGACTCAAATAATAGTTGGCAGAAATCGCCAAACGATTATTAAACAAGCCCAAATCCACACCTACGTTATATTGAGAAGTTGACTCCCAGCCAATCGCATTATCTTTTACTCCACCTGGATACATAGCTGATACAATCGTTCCATTTCCAATCACAGTCCCAGATGGAGAATTCATTACTGCAGCATATTGATAATTACCAATATTGTTATTTCCACTCATACCCCAACTTGCTCTCACTTTCAATGAAGAACTATCACCAAAAGCAGCTTTATAAAAATCTTCATTTGAAACAGTCCAAGCCGCAGAGATTGATGGGAAGTATCCCCAACGATTTTCAGGGCCAAACAAAGAAGAAGCATCACCTCGGAATGAAGCAGTTAAATAGTACTTATTTGCAAAATTGTAATTCAAACGTGTAAAATAAGAAATCATTGTCCAGTTTGATTTTGAAGTACTATTTAATGTAATATCACTAGGATCAGCACCATGACCTGTCACTTCTGTAATATGATCATCCTGATAACCAGTAGCTTTTACTCCCAAAATATCATACATATTTTTTTGAATAGAATAACCTGCAACACCACTGAAATTATGTACCTGATTCCAGCTCTTATTATAGTTTGCTGTAAATTCAGCCAAATAATCTGATTGCAAAGAAGTTCTTGCTATAGAATTAGCCGCAGCTTTGGCCTGATCTGTTCCTGGTAAATTTGCCCCGGATGATAAACTGGTAGGACGATAAAACTCGTATTTTTCACTATAATTATACATTCCTAAATTTGCCTTCAAGAATAAATCTTTCAACGGTTCATAACTTGCTGTCAAATTATATGTATTACGTACTCCGTTTCTTCTGATTTTTGTTTCCGTAGCTAATGCTACCGGATTCTCAATCTGCTGGAATCCATAATTACTTGAATAACTTGTCATCTCACCTTTTACCAATTGACCATTTTCATCATAGCAACGGAAAATCGGTGCATAAATCAAAGCCCCAAGAATCGGTCCATAATCAAAACGCCCTTTGTAAAGTTGTTCAGGAATAAAACAACTGCAAATGTTAAAAGCGCAATGAACCAGTTCTTTAAACCACCGAATTCCGGATGTCCGGAACCGCCTGCCATATAACGGATTGCCGTCGGATACAGGGAAAGACCGATGGTAAAGATAACCGTACCGGTAACGATGTCCGGGAACAGTTTCCGGATCTGCTTTACAAAGACCGCGAAAACGATTGCGACAACACCGCCAACAATCTGCGCGCCCATAATCGCGCCAATGCCAAACTCACCGCCGATAGCAGTCAGAGTCGGTACGTAAGCAAAACTGGTACCCATGATAACCGGAAGTGCCGCACCAATTTTATGGAACAGCGGAAACAGCTGCAAAAATGTCGCCAGCGCGGTGAAAATAAGCGCTGCCTGGATCATCATGGTCTTCTCCTCATCGGTCAGACCGCATACCCCTGCGATGATCATGGACGGTGTGATAACACCGACGATTGCTGCCAGAACGTGTTGTAAACTTAACGGAATCAGCTTGGATGTTTCCGGTGCTTTTCCATAAAAGTCAAACAATACGTTCCCGTTTCCGGTTTCTTTTGTCTTCTCCTTCATGCTTTTTTTGAGGTACAAACGAACGGGACTGTTCATTCTGTCCGTAGCAACAAAAGAAACAGATATTTAGCTTGAGCAACGAGTCCGGCCCCCAACCAGACTTCAGTCCGTCTGCGCCTCCCCTCCTTACTTTTTTTTATTTTTGCTAAATATATTTTTGTTAGTTTCATCATAACATATTATGGGGGAAATGCAAGTGTTTTAGATAATTTTTTCTCAAATCTTTGATTTTTTTTGTGCTCATTGTATACTTTCTGTTAGATTTTCTTTTCTGTCCTGACACAAAACCTTACTTTTTGTGTGATTTGATCCTATTTTCTGTTTTGTGCAGTGATAAGCATCCATAGAGCCCAAAAACGATGATACAAAAACGAGGTCTTCCCCCGATCTGTTCTGAAATAAAAAACAGGACAAAGAAGACGTTCTTCATGGTCAACTTCTTTGCCCTGTTTTCTGCCTTTATTTCAGCGTACCAATCGATATTATGTTGTTATATTTTTAACCAACCGCCAGGATGATTCCTCCATCCCCGGCATATACCGTTGCAACTCCGGCGGTATCCGTGATCACGATATCCCGGTAGTTCCCGCGTTTTTCCAGCTCTGCCTTTACCTGGAGTGCACGCTCCGGGCAGTTCACGTGGGCAATCACCGCACGCTTTTCTTCTGGATTTCCGGCACGTTTTGTGGCAAGTTCACACATACGGGCCAGACCTTTTGTGATGCCTCTTGCCTGATCCAGTTTGATGATCACACCATGATCAGCGCCCATGACCGGCTTAATGTTTAATGCCGTTGCAAAAAATGCCTGCAGC
>OGYU01003043.1_pt1 | contig 10311 bp, 9 predicted proteins | sample 1576581 | NCBI WGS metagenome assembly OGYU01 (sample SAMEA3541547, study PRJEB24748) | human gut metagenome | biome: human gut; feature: human-associated habitat; material: faeces | place: China | collected 2012 | reverse complement strand
TATAAACAAATAAGTCTTTATAAAATGAGGTTATATCGTCATCAAAATGTGGTAATTCGAATAGTTTATAACCTGAATTTGTGGCAATCACATATTTTGTCTTATCATAAGTTGCTGTCGTAACTTTATTTAATACATAATTAGGCTTTGATGTATCTATACTATCATACACCACATCAAATAAAACACCCGTCTCAGCATTAAATATATGGCTTCCAATCGAATCCTTTAATACAAAACTACGATCACTTAATCTTTCATAAGAATCATAGTTCATTGCAACTACAGTTTGATTTAAGGAATCAATAATACCATACTTATTTTTTTCATTAGATACAATAAAATAAGAAAATTCTTTACCTAGATGTTGTATAGATTTATATTTCGCAGGAATTACTATTTCATTCTCACTCGTTCTCAATCCATACAAAGTATTTCCTTTTTTATCTATTTGAGTAAATAATTGATAAGTATCTGATGGTTTTCTACTATATAGACTTTCATCTGAATATCCATTCGTCCCTTGTCCAGCCCCTGTTGTTGACTTTTCATAGTCATGTGTATGAATAAGATTTAGTGCTTCATTTTCAGTCAGTAAAATGCCCTCTTCAGTAACAAATTTAATATAATCATCCGCAGTATGTATTTCAAATAAATTTTTCTTGTCATTTTTTGACCAGTAAAATTCAATATTATCCCAACCATCCTTTATAGGATTTCCCATAATTTGAACACCATTAGTTTTATTATATAGATACCAATAGTCACCTTTCTTTCCCAATATTAAATTTTCATTTATCGTACTATATTGATTTACTACATCATTAATAGCATAGGTACCATTGGAATTAACTAGTTTAAACCCTCCATTAGTCAATGCCTTAGCCAAATCATAATCAAATTGATATTCATAGCCTGCTGGTAAATAGGCTAATTCAACTAAGTTTACATACCGCTTTTGTCCATTTTCATAAAATGATCCATATACGTATTTATTATTATATTCGTCTATATATTCTACATGTAAATTATCATAAGGACCAAGTATCCAAGTCCCTTTTTCATCGACGATAGTATTACCAGCTGGGGATTCTAATGTAATATATTCTTTTGCATATGTTATATTACATGCAGCCAAGACTATAGCTAATCCTAATATAAACTTTCTCATATATCTCTCCATTATACAAAACAATAATAATTAATCTCATAATACCACACTTAACTCTTTTCATTAAATGATCCTTTATATACGGTTAAACATTATAACTATCTAATATAATTTTACGATATAATCAAAACTATATATTGAATTTTTTAGAATTAAGATGTAAAATAAGCATATAAACTATCTAATTTAATCATATCAACTCTTATGGAGGTATTATATGTGCTGGTGCGATATTGTAAGTAAAGCCAAAATTGGCGGTTTAAAGCATTTAGGTAATGGTATGGAAAGTTCCTTAAGATTCCTTGCGGAAATGGTTCTTGCTCTAAGTATTATTCGTGTACTTGTAAACTGGATCTTTGGTATTTAACTCTCTAAACTAAATCAAATACTATAAAAGGCGCTTAGTTATCTAAGCGCCTTATTTACATTCAATTATATTTGATGATCAGTTGTATCACAGCTAATATATTCTACAACTATTTGGCAAATTTCTCCACCCTTATCAATACCCCAATATACAGGATAAAGACCACATCCGTATCCTGAGCGTATCATAGGAAATGATAAATTGGTATCTGGAATTTCAAAAATAATCCAATCTCCGAGAGGTTGTTGATATTGAGGATTATCTAATGCATTTTGTTTAAACTTTTCCTCTAATAAATCTAAGTAAATATTACCATTTGGATTGTTTTGATACCATTGATCTTCAAATTTTTTATAAGCCTCTGCCGTAGCTACATCAACAATGGTTGCCAAGGCACTATCTACAGAAAAGCCCACAAAACTTTCCTCACCGGTTAATTCAGAAAGGTCTTCATCGCCAATAAGCGCTAATTCATATCGTACTGGTTTTGTGCTTTTAAATAACACTCTAGTTAAAACATAACCATAATCATTAGAATCTAATTCAGCAACTAATGTTTCAACTGGATATGTCCCAGGTTCAACACTCCTAAAATAAGGAAGATTTTCTAAAGTACCTAGATTTACTACGGGATCACATGCAAAGATATGTCCTGTTGTAAATGTAAAATCACCCATTGGTAATCTATATAACTTTTTATTAAATAGTTCTTCAGCATTAAATATATCATCATAATTGACAGGCGCCTCTAATATTCCTTCACTATTTAATCGATCATATATAGTTAGCCATTCTTTAGAAAGCTTATTCCTCATTAGTATTTTCTCCTAAAATTTATGAAATACATTATAAATTAGAGATTACTGATACGCTTCGCTACAATCAATATATTCCATGATAAGTTGGCAGATTTGACCATCTTTATCAAATGCCCAGTATACAGGGTATAAACCATCACCAAAGCCAGATTGAATCATTGGCACAGTCAATTCGGTTTCAGGAATTGTAAAGTTAATCCAGTCCCCTTTAGAGCGTTGGTATTGAGGATATGCCATAGCATTTAATTGGAATAAATCACTATAGTAATCATCATAGATATTCTTATCAGGATAGTTAGTATGCCATTGATCGTAGAACTTTTTGTAGGTCTCAATCGTTTCAGCATCTACAACTGTTGCAAGACCAGAGTCTACTGGGAAACCGATGAAGCTTTCACCATCATCTAGAGTTTCAATATCTTCTGTACCTTTTAAGGCTAATTCGTAATTTACCGGTTCATTGCCATTAAAGATAACGCGGCTCGCCACATAACGATATTGATTGGGTTCCATTTCAATGATTTTAGTTTCCAATAGATACGTGCCTGGTTCTACCGTTCTAATATAGGTATCAGGTTTGCTCGGTAGCGTTACCAATGGATCACAACATGTAATATGACCTGTTGGGAAGTTTACGGTCCACATAGGCAATGTATGTAATGGATAACCTTTTAACTCTTTACGAGAAAACAAATCGTGATATGGTACAGTAGGTTTTAACTTACCTTCAGAACCTAATCGGTTAAAGGTTTGAATCCATTCGCTAGTTAATTTAGATTTATCCATATTACTCCTCTGCTTCGTATTTACAATGAATATATTCGCCCTCTAATACCTCGTAGGCTGCTGTTTTACGTATAATTTGCTTCACCAAGGTATCTAGCTTTGAACCATTTGAATAGTCTGCTGGTGCATAATACCGGATACGGTGATGACGCATCATTTTATAGACCTTATCTTTATCCTTTTTAATAGGATCATAGACACCTATAGAATGACCACCATTGGCATTTACAAGGCTCATGCATGGAATATCTGTATCGCTATCTCCAATATAAATCATATTGCGGAACGGCACTCGTTGATTTTCAGGCTTAATATAATCATTAACGCCTGTGTCATTAATATCTAGAATCCCTTTTTGTATGCGGAATAAAAACTGTGTTTTATTTGTATAGTTAATAGCTTGTGCAGGCCATACAGCTACGCCTTTATCATCAAACAAGAATGCACTAGCATAGATTTTGGTGAAAGCCCCTTCTTTAGCCATTTCAGTGCCTTCAATCATTTCTTTTAAGCCCGAGGAAATGATGTAATGCTCAATGCGTACACCATGTTCTAGACCATAATCGCGAATACGTTCAAACCAAGTACGAACGCCTTCGTATAGTTCTACTTGATTGCCATATTCCATAAGCTTTTCTTTCGTTACATAGAAATGACCTACTGCTTCTTGAATCATCTTGTACATATAGGCTAAGTTATTATCCATATCATTCTTTTTAGCCAATTCATTCGATTCTTGCCAGAACTGTTTAATTTGCTCTTCGTTATAGCCAACAGATTGAATAAAACCTTGTGCCTGCATATCATCAGGGGTTAAGGTTTTATCAAAATCGTAACACATAGCTAGTACTGGCATAGACGATTCAGCTGATTGTAAGGATGCCTTACTGTCAGTCTTATAGGTGATCATAATCCACCTCCTTGTGATAATAAAAAAACAAACAAAATGTCATTTCACTCTCTTATATTCCTGAGATGTCCCTTTGACAACCCTTTTGTTTATATTTTACACGATACGTCAACGATTTGAGTTTCGTAATTCCTCGTAATTCTAGTTAAAATAGGCTCTCTTGTGTAAAAGTTTCGTCTACAACCCAGCTCTTTTCTGTACTTTCTTTAATAATTGCTGTTTTTGAAAGTGTGCCAATCAGTAAGCTAGAATTTGGATCATGTTGCATTCGATGTTGACGAACTGCAGCTTGATTCGTATTGGCATAACAATAACGGCAGAAGTGACTACAGCTATCATAAGCGCCAATATCCCCATGTAAATAACAATTACACTCAGGTCTAGCTGGTGTTCGTTTCGGTGCTTTTAAGGTTACGTTCCAAGCTCGTTCATAACAGTCTAGTGTAAGACAGCCTTCCGTATTAACACCTAATTCTTTGAAAACATCTCCTTCTCCACATGTTTTAAGTATCATATGATGTGAATGAGCTATAGATACTAATTCTTTAATGATCTTCTTTTGAATATCTAAACTTGGTCTATAGCCTTCAGGAAAATTATGAGCTACTTTATCAAAGATATCTAAAAAACTAACAATAACTGTATCGGTATAGCCTATTAAGGACTTTGCAAATTTATAAAAGCTTTCAAAATGAAAATCTATTGTATAGTCATTAGTTAAAATAATTGGATCATAGCGCCACACCATAGACTGAGGATTTAGGTTATTAGAAATATGTTTAAAACCTTCTATTACAGCCTCATATTGCGGTACATAGGGCTCAATGTCACGCCCATAAGGGGTTATGGTCATATGCCAATATTGTCGATAATCTTTAATTTCATTTAGTAATGGTATAAATGGCAATGGATTTTTCGTACAAAAAGCAATACCATCTACTACTTCGTGATTAATAGTATAACGCGTTACTTGTAGTGGGTTATAAGGATTTTGAACATCTACGTAACCTTCATGTATGCGATTAATTAGCCACTGTCCATAAAAGGCAGGTATATCTGTACGTTGTCCAGTTTGTAATATCATAGCTCTGCCCTTTCATTAAACAAAATATAAAAATATTATAACATATCAAACCCTATGTATTTATAGTATAAATGTGATTTTTGCTGTATAGTTTATTCATATTTTATGGTACTATAAACACTATAGAATATGAGGAGATTTTACGTATGAACGATATTTTTGAACACAACCATCCTATGAAGGACGATAAAGAATTTATTACATCCTATTGGACAGATCGATCTCACGATTTTGGAGCCTTACGAGCTAAAGAATTAGAGAGCCCTAAACTTAAATTATGGAGAGATGAACTAACGAGTCATATCTTTGATTCTGATCGCTCTTTACGTATATTAGATATTGGTTGTGGGGCAGGCTTCTTTAGTATTATCCTCTCTCAACTAGGACATACAGTGCACGGCATCGATATTACACCTAATATGATAGACGAAGCAAATCAACTGGCAGAATCCCTTGATTGTGATGCCACCTTCTCCGTTATGGATGCAGAAAATCTCAGCTTTGATTCTAATACCTTTGATATCGTTGTAGCCCGCAATGTAACATGGAATTTACCACATCCAGATAAAGCCTATGCAGAATGGTTACGCATCATTCGTCCAGGCGGTTTAATCCTCAATTATGATGCGGAACATGCTCGCAATCACCATGACTTACCGCAATCTGTTCATCATGCCCATGAACATGTAAGCAATGAGTTAAAAGAGCGATGCCATACTATTTATCATATGCTTGAAATTTCATCCTTTACACGCCCTCAATGGGATAAAGAAGTGCTCACAAAATTAGGTGCTAGCTCTGTCACCATTGATTCTACAGTAGGACCTCGTATTTACAGTGAAGAAGATGAATTCTATATCCCTGTACCAATGTTCTTGGTGAAAGTAATAAAATAACATTAAAAATAAAACATTACAAAATAAACCCACTCCATATGATATATCCCCCCTTTATTAAGTATCTAATAAAGGAATATATCATAATAGAAGCGGGTTTTCTTTTATAAATCATTTCTTATTGTCTTTAATGATAGAGTCATCAAAGTTATAGGTTGTTATAAATTTTGTTTTAGGATTTGCTGCATTTCCAATATCTTCTAAATATTTATTAGAAGCTACTTGAAGATCTTTCTTATACGCATCGGCCAATGTTTGTAAATTGTTCGTATCGCTTACTCGTTTAAAGGTTTGATCCATAAATTTAATAGTATCTGTTTTTGAATCATAAATAAGATCAGTATTGGGTATGTCCCTAATATCCATCTTAATTGTATTTAAATTCAAGCTATCTGCGTTACCTACTATATCGTTAGCACTCATTACAAGTGTAAGTGCTGTAATATAATTTAGACGAGCTTCCTTTATATCCCCTACCATTTGAGTAGATTCAATTACAGGTCTCTTTTCAGGCGTCGTATATTGATAATTATAAGCTTTCATATCTGCAGTATAAATCGTCTTACTATCATTTCGAGCTGTAAGATTCATCGTAAAAATAGGCGTGTCAACAGCACTCACTACATTTTGAACGGTATAGCCTGAGTAAGCAATCCATTCCCCTTCAGGTCCTTTAGACTGAGAAGACGCACTATTACTACTACAACCAGCTAATATCAATAAACTAACTAAGGTGATACAAAGTGAAAGGTATTGAAGTATTCTTTTTAGCATAGCAGTACCTCGCATACAAACTTATATTATTTAAATACAAACCTGAAAAATACTACAATAGACAGCAAAAAGCAAATCTGTTACAGATATAATTTTCACTAATATACTAGTTACTAAAATACGCTTGAGCCTTAGTGATTTCTGCGCGAAGTTTTTCTTCATCAATAGTAAGCAATTCTTTGTCTTTCATAAGAACTTTGCCACCTACAATTGTAGTATTTACATCAGAGCTGTTTGCAGAGTATACAAGTGCTGCTAAATCGTTGTAACGAGGCATCCAATGCATACCAGATACGTCATATAGCACGATATCCGCACGATAGCCTTTCGCTAATACACCAAGGTCTATATAACCAAGTGCTTTCGCTCCTTCTACAGTGCCCATATGCCAAGCTGCTTGAGCAGGAATGGCTTTAGGATCGTAGAGACGTGCTTTATGTAAGGTTGCAGCAAGGCGTACTTCTTCAAGCATATCCGCATTATTATTAGATGCGGAGCCATCCGTACCAAGCCCAACCGTAATACCTTTACCAATCATTTCAGGAACGGGTGCAATACCACTTGCTAATTTAAGGTTAGATTGTGGATTATGTGCTACTGCTACATTATTTTCAGCCATAATTGCCATATCTTCATCTGTAACATGAACACAGTGTGCGGCCAATGTAGTATTCCAGAATAAACCTAGGTCATGCATATGAGCGATTGGAGTTTTACCCGTAGCTTTCATAACATTCTCCACTTCCCCTTTAGTTTCGGACAAGTGCATGTGAATGCCACAGTTTAATTCATGAGACAAGGAAATAACCTTCTCCATATAAGCATCTGGACAAGTATATGGCGCATGTGGTCCTAATAATACCTTGATGCGGTCATTATCAAAGCCGTTCCAAGTGCGGTATAAATCAGCATTCTCAACTAATGCTTGATCTGCTGTTGGAGAAACACCTGCTAAGCCACGAGATAATACAGAACGAATGCCAGTTTCTTTTACCACCTCAGCGGTAGTATTCATAAAGAAATACATATCGCTGAAAGTTGTAGTACCAGTGCGCAACATTTCAGCAATGCCAAGTTGTGTGCCACAACGAACATAATCATCGTTTAATTTTGCTTCTGTTGGCCAAATTGCTGTTTCAAGCCATTCCATAAGCTCAAGATCATCTGCATAGTTTCTAAATAGGCCCATCGCAATATGAGTGTGCGTATTTACAAGACCTGGTGCTGCTAATTGGCCTTTACCATCTAGCACTTCTTTAGCAGTTTCTTTTGCCTTAATAGCTTCACTGTCATTTAAAATAGCTGTAATATAGCCATTTTCAATTTCAATGGCATGGTTTTTAAGAACGCCCTCATCGGTGAGGACGTCTACATGAGTAATCAATAAATCAGACATAGTCTTCCCTCATAGGTATAACCAAGCCATAATAGCTCGGTTATAGTTATTAATTCTGAAAGTTTATAGTAGTAATAATACACATAAGCCTATCATTTACTATTACATTTCTATTCAATATTAGTTTACTTTTGTTAAGTAATCGATTTGTTCTTGTGTTAAAGAGTCTAAATCATAGCCCATGGAGTTCAATTTAAGTTTTGCAATTTCCGCATCTAATTCATGAGGCAATACATATACCTTAGGTTCCATATCTTTACCATTATGTAAAATATGCTCTGCTGCAAGCGCTTGCATAGCAAAGGATAAGTCCATAATTTCTGCAGGATGACCATCACCAGCTGCAAGGTTAACAAGACGACCTTCGGCTAATACGTAAAGCTTGCGACCATCTGCCATAGTATAGCCTTCGATGTTTTGACGAACACGTTCATGACTTATCGCAAGCTCTGTAAGATCAGCTACATTAACTTCACAATCAAAGTGACCAGCATTACATAAAATAGCTTTATCTTTCATTACTTCATAATGTTCTTTTACAATAACATCTTTACAACCTGTTACAGTACAGAAAATATCCCCTACTTTAGCAGCTTCAATCATAGGCAATACTTTGAAACCATCAAATACAGCCTCAATCGCTTTGATTGGATCTACTTCTGTTACATATACATGAGCACCAAGGCCTTTTGCACGCATAGCAACGCCTTTACCACACCAACCATAACCAGCAACAACCACGTTTTTACCTGTTACTGTTAAGTTGGTAGTACGCATAATACCATCCCAAACGGATTGACCTGTACCATAACGGTTATCAAAGAGATATTTACAGTAGGAATCGTTTACTGCAATCATAGGGAATGTCAATTGTTTAGCGTTCTCTAACGCATATAGACGATGTACACCTGTTGTAGTTTCTTCACTACCACCTAACAAACGTTCTTTTGCATCTTGGCGTGTTGTATGCAACAAGTTTACCAAGTCACCACCATCATCGATAATAATGTGTGGTTTATGATCAAGAGCCTTATTAAGGAAGTTGAAATATTCTTCATCAGTACAATCATACCAAGCGTATACAGTTAGGCCCATGTCAACGAGACCAGCCGCAACATCATCTTGTGTAGATAATGGATTGGAACCAGTTACGATAACATCAGCGCCACCGCGTTTTAATACAGTAGCTAAATATGCTGTTTTTGCTTCCAAGTGAACGCTTACAACAATAGTTTGACCTTTGAAAGTTTGTTCTGCTTCAAAACGATCGCCTAAGGTATTCAATGTAGGCATAAAGTTAGAAACCCAATCAATTTTTTTACGGCCTTCTGCAGCTAAATTAATATCTTTAATTAAAGATTGCATAATAACTCCTTTTACTAATATGAGTTGATATAGTTAAAATAAAGATTTGATAGTAAACCCACTTGGATTTGTTTGTTATTTAGATTCTACAATTTGACGCAGCTTATCAATAGACTCTTCATAATTTGGTTTTAAAACACCTTCTTCAGTAATGATAGCAGTCACTAGCTCATGTGGTGTAACATCAAAAGCTGGATTTAGTACATCAATACCATTAGGTGCTATTTGAACACCATGTAACGATGTCACTTCATAATCATCGCGCATCTCAATAGGAATATCGCTACCATTTTCTAAGGTAAAGTCAAATGTACTATACGGTGCCGCCACATAGAATGGAATGTTATGGAATTTAGCTAACACAGCCACACCATAAGTACCAATTTTATTTGCTACATCACCTTTAGTAGTGATGCGGTCAGCACCTACGATAACTGCATCAATGAGGCCATGTTGCATCGCATAGGCCGCCATATTGTCGGTTTCTAATGTTACAGGAATGCCATCCTCATGTAGCTCAAATGCGGTAAGTCTAGCACCTTGCAATAATGGTCGTGTTTCATCAGCATAAACTCGTTCCAATTGACCATTTTCATGAAGCTTACGGACAACGCCAAGAGCAGTACCTAAACCACCAGTAGCTAGTGCACCAGCATTGCAATGGGTTAAGATACGAATATGTTTCTTGCCTTCAAATAATGTAACCCCTGCTTCGGCCATACGACGGTTCAAAGATACATCTTC
>OGYU01003040.1_pt1 | contig 10314 bp, 10 predicted proteins | sample 1576581 | NCBI WGS metagenome assembly OGYU01 (sample SAMEA3541547, study PRJEB24748) | human gut metagenome | biome: human gut; feature: human-associated habitat; material: faeces | place: China | collected 2012 | reverse complement strand
AATAATTACAATATGGAATATAAAGCATTGCAGACAAATTTCTTGTTACCTAAACATAACAATACCATGACATTTTACCGTTGTCTGCTCTGAAAACCTCACCTCTTAGCTGGATTTACAATCAACGCATTGATTAGTTAGCTAATGTTGCTACTTCCTTCCCTGACTATTGATGATCTGAATGAATTGTCGCGGTAAAATAGCCCCGCCAGGGGTTTCCGGCATGACGACAATTATCTGGAGGAGCCTGATAAAACAATGATCGCTGAACTGTTTACAAATAATGCGCTTAATCTGGTCATTATTTTCGGTAGCTGCGCAGCATTGATTCTGATGAGCTTTTGGTTTCGCCGCGGAAATCGTAAAAGAAAAGGATTTTTATTCCATGCGGTGCAATTTTTAATCTACACCATAATTATCAGTGCTGTTGGTAGCATCATTAATTATGTTATAGAAAACTATAAACTCAAATTTATCACCCCAGGCGTTATCGATTTTATCTGTACGTCCCTGATTGCGGTTATTCTGACGATTAAACTATTTCTGCTGATAAATCAGTTTGAAAAACAGCAGATTAAAAAAGGTCGCGATATCACCAGTGCGCGGATTATGTCGCGTATCATCAAAATCACCATTATTGTGGTGCTTGTTCTGCTTTATGGCGAACATTTCGGCATGAGCCTTTCTGGCTTGTTGACCTTTGGTGGTATTGGTGGTCTGGCTGTCGGTATGGCCGGTAAAGATATTCTGAGTAACTTCTTTTCCGGGATTATGCTCTATTTCGACCGTCCTTTTAGTATTGGCGACTGGATCCGTTCACCGGACAGAAATATCGAAGGTACAGTATCGGAAATTGGCTGGCGAATTACCAAGATTACGACTTTTGATAATCGTCCGTTGTACGTACCGAACTCGCTGTTTTCGTCAATCAGCGTAGAAAACCCAGGACGAATGACCAACCGGCGCATTACCACGACCATTGGTTTACGTTATGAGGATGCGGCAAAAGTGGGCGTTATTGTCGAAGCCGTACGTGAGATGCTGAAAAATCACCCGGCCATTGACCAGCGACAAACCTTACTGGTTTATTTCAACCAGTTTGCTGACTCCTCATTGAATATTATGGTTTATTGCTTTACCAAAACCACGGTATGGGCTGAATGGCTTGCTGCACAGCAAGACGTTTATTTGAAGATTATCGATATTGTACAGTCACACGGCGCGGACTTTGCCTTCCCCAGCCAGACGCTGTATATGGATAACATTACACCGCCGGACCAGGGTCGCTAAATCAGACATCACTGGCGTTATCCACAAGGGTAACGCCAATTCCCATCACATCAATGCTTCACAATATACATAGTCCGACTGTACGCCACATCTTCCGGGTTATTAATGGGATAACCTTTCAGCCACGGCTTGATTAATCGTCCATTGGTATATTGATAAATTGGTGCAATCGGTGCTTGCTCCATGAGGATTTTTTCTGCCGCATTGTAATCGGCATTACGCGCTTTAACGGTATTTTCCGTTGATGCCTGGGCCAGTACTTTGTCGTATGCCGGATTGTTAAAGCGTGAAATATTCCCTGAATGCGTTGACGTTAACAACGTAAGGAAAGTGGAGGGTTCATTATAATCCCCTACCCATGAGGCGCGGATAACATCAAAATTGCCGGTGTTACGGCTATCGATATAGGTTTTCCATTCCTGATTCTGCAATTTAACATCTACGCCAAGGTTCTTTTTCCACATCGATGCTACAGCAATCGCAATTTTTTGATGGTTTTCTGAAGTGTTATACAAAAGCGTCAGCTTCAGCGGTTTTTGCGGACCATAACCAGCTGCGCTCAACAAAGTTTTTGCCTGCGCATTCAGTTCTTCCTGACTCATTTGTTCAAACGGCGAAGGCTCCGGCGTAAAACCGGCAGTAACATCTGGTGTAAAATGCCACGCTGGCTTTTCCCCCGTCCCCAACACTTTTTCGGTCATCAGGCGGCGATCTATCGTCATACTTAATGCCAGGCGAACACGCTGATCGGCCGTCGGCCCTTTTTGCGTGTTAAACGCATAATAATAGGTCCCGAGCTGCGGCGGCGTATAAACCTGCCCCGGAATATCCTTCAACAGCTTCTGATACATATTTTTCGGGAAGGATTCGGTGATATCAATATCCCCCGCGAGATAACGCTTAGTGGCTGCGGATTCCTGATTAATTGGCAGGAAGGTCACTTTTTGCAGCACCGTTTTGGCGTTATCCCAATAATGGGTATTCGGTACCACGACCAGTTTTTCATTGACTACGCGCTCTTTAAGAACATAAGCGCCATTACCGATCAGTTTTCCGGGTTTCGTCCACTCTTTACTACTTTCTACGTTGGCTTTTTGCACCGGGAAGAAGGCAAAGTTAGCGGTTAAATTCACAAACCACGGCAACGGTTTATCAAGCTGGATTTTCAAAGTATGGGCATCAACTGCGGTGACGCCAAGCTGGTCAGGCGCGGCTTTACCATCAATAATCGCCTGTGCGTTGTTGATTCCCGCCAGCGCGGCAAACCATGCAAATGGCGACAATGTTTTTGGGTCCACCAGACGTTGCCAGCTGTAGACAAAATCTTGCGCCGTTACCGGTGTGCCATCCGCCCATTTTGCGTTATCGCGCAGGGTAAAAGTCCAAATACGGTTGTCATTACTTTTCCACTGAGTCGCAACGCCGGGGACAATCTCCCCTTTCTCGTTCTGATTCACCAGTCCTTCAAACAGATCGCGAATGACCTGAATCTCCGGCAGGCCCACGGCTTTAGCGGGATCCAGAGACGCTGGCTCATCTTTAATGTGGCGCACCAGCTCCTGCTTCTCTGCCAGTACTGTGCCGCTCGGAACTTCAGCAGCATACGAAAGAGAAATGCTGCTGACCAACAGCGCACAACACGTGACTGAAACAGAGTGCTTCATAAGTTTCCCTCTAACCGACATTAAAATTGATGCGTAATTATTTGTTTCGCCTTAAAGAAATGCAAACAACTTCCATCAAAAAAGTGACAAAGGAAGCATCAAATGTTTTAAGTATCAATATATCAAATCAGATTTAGTGTAAATAATAGTCTCCAAAATGCGGTAAAGCACATAGAACTCCGAACACTACGTTCGGGCTTCGCACGTTCAAACCCGTTTTCGGTATCATAATCAGCATCTGTCGCCATTGTACGAAGAATAAAAAATGACCAAAACGTTGAAAGGAACTGAGAATACGTTAAGAGAAGAATTAAATTAATGTATCAGCAAGTAGTGCTAAACAGCACCTTTATACTTCAGCCTATCTATAAATAATGAGAATGCCGAGCCAGCATGTCGACGGTGTGGATAGTACAGGTGATAACCGGGTAAATCTGGTGTGAATTTATCCAAAACACGTATCAGTTTTTTTTCTTTAATAGCCCGCTCAACCTGATCATAAGGTAGATACGCCAATCCATGCCCATCAATTGCAGCATCAATGATCAGGTCTATCGTATTCAGTAAAAGCTGACCTTCCATGCGAACACGAACTTCACGTCCACCGCGTATTAATCTCCAGCGATTTGCTGTACCCGATGTGGGAAGATACAAATTAATTGCCTGATGATCTATTAATTGTGACACTGACGTTGGAGCACTTCGACGAGAAAAATAATCCGGTGAGCCAACAATAGCCATTGGTATATCTGGCCCGATTCGAATGGCGATCATATCTTTATCCATCTCCCCACCCAGACGGACGCCTGCATCAAAACGTTCAGAAACGACATCGGTCAAACCATAATCAATGGTAAGCTGGATATCAATTTCAGGATGCGATTTCAGGAATGTGCGCATAGCTGGTAACAATATCGTTTTTGCTGCATGTTCTACAGTAGTAATACGTATTGTCCCGGATGGGCGGTTCTGCAGATCGCTCAGGGATGTCAGGGCAGAATCTATGTCATGCAACATAGGGCCAAGAACAGACAAAAGATGCTCGCCCGCTTCAGTGGGTACAACGCTGCGCGTGGTTCGTGTCAGAAGCCGCAATCCCAATCGTTCTTCTATACGGCGCACTATCTGGCTTAAAGCTGACTGCGCCATGCTCAGGCGGGCTGCTGCGCGAGTGAAGCTACGCTCCTCTGCAACGACGACAAACGCCATCAGATCAGCGATTTCTTCACGCTTCATTCAGTATCTCCATACAATCTATTAATCATTTAAATGATAGGTCTAATCATGATTTTGGGTCTAATCAACTTAATGATCAATATCTATAGTGATATCACCAACCGTTAAAACGAACCGACAACTCCATGAGGAACGGAATGATGAATAATAAAGTCAGCTTCACTAACAGCAATAATCCAACCATCTCTTTGTCTGCAGTGATCTATTTCCCTCCAAAATTTGATGAAACCCGTCAGTATCCGGCAATTGTGGTATCTCACCCAGGTGGGGGCGTTAAAGAGCAAACGGCTGGAACCTATGCCGAAAAACTGGCGGAAAAGGGATTTGTCACTATTGCTTATGACGCATCTTATCAAGGTGAAAGCGGCGGCGAGCCGCGTCAGTTAGATGCCGTAATCCAGCACCTTGCACACAAACCCATACATTCGTACTGAAGACGTCAGTGCCGTGATTGATTATCTGACAACGCTTTCTTATGTCGACAATAGCCGAATTGGTGCGATGGGAATTTGTGCCGGTGCAGGATATACAGCCAATGCTGCAATTCAGGATCGCCGCATCAAGGCCATCGGTACTGTTAGTGCGGTCAATATTGGTTCGATGTTCCGTAATGGTTGGGAAAACAATGTGAAATCTATTGATGCCCTACCATACGTTGACGCGGGTTCAAACGCCCGAACCAGCGATATTAGCAGCGGAGAATACGCCACCATGCCACTGGCACCAATGAAGGAGTCCGATGCGCCGAACGAAGAACTGCGTCAGGCCTGGGAGTATTACCACACCCCTCGCGCGCAGTATCCAACAGCACCGGGTTACGCTACTTTGCGCAGCCTTAACCAGATTATTACCTATGATGCTTACCATATGGCGGAAGTGTACCTGACTCAGCCGATACAGATTGTGGCGGGCAGCCAGGCAGGGAGCAAATGGATGAGTGACGACCTGTACGATCGAGCATCAAGCCAGGATAAACGCTATCACATTGTTGAAGGCGCAAACCATATGGATCTTTATGACGGCAAAGTCTATGTGGCTGAAGCAATTTCAGTATTAGCGCCGTTCTTTGAGGAAACTCTGTAATGAAACATATTCAAATCCGTAATAGTGATATGGCCTGGCATATTGCTGCCAATAATCTGGGAAAAGTTTCATGAAAAATGTACTGATTCTTGGTGCTGGCGGTCAGATAGCCCGCCATGTGATTAATCAACTGGCAGATAAACAAACCATTAAACAAACTTTATTTGCCCGTCAGCCAGCAAAAATCCACAAACCCTATCCAACTAATAGCAAGATTATTATGGGGGATGTACTGAATCATGCAGCACTGAAGCAGGCCATGCAGGGACAGGATGTTGTGTATGCCAACCTTACGGGGGAAGATTTAGATATTCAGGCAAATTCAGTGATCGCTGCGATGAAAGCCTGTGATGTTAAACGTCTGATCTTTGTTCTTTCCCTCGGTATTTATGATGAAGTTCCAGGAAAATTTGGCGAATGGAATAATGCAGTTATTTGTGAGCCCCTAAAACCATTCCGCAGGGCTGCGGATGCAATTGAGGCTTCTGGACTGGAATATACAATTCTTCGCCCTGCCTGGCTGACCGATGAAGATATTATTGATTATGAGCTTACCTCACGCAATGAACCATTCAAAGGTACGATCGTATCACGTAAGAGTGTCGCAGCATTAATTACAGATATCATCGATAAACCTGAGAAACACATTGGTGAGAATATAGGCATCAATCAGCCCGGGACTGATGGCGATAAGCCATTCTTCATGTAAATCAATTATATAGCTACCTTCGTACTGTACTATGTGCAGTACGATTTATTAAACTTATTAAGGTGAACTGATCAATCAGATGCGATTAACATGTGTAGAACCAGTAAGAATAAAATACGCCATGTATATAACATTACGACAATTCTAATATCTGCACATCAATGAAAATGCAAACAACTTCCGGCAAAAAAGTGATACAAGATCGATGACATAGCGTTGAAGAAAAGGATTTGATAATCCGCAAAATTTGCACAACACTGCCTGTAATACTTCCTGAACCAGAGACGATCATGACCGTAACCCGCCCACGCGCCGAACGCGGCGCATTTCCGCCCGGAACAGAACATTACGGACGTTCATTATTGGGCGCGCCGTTAATCTGGTTTCCTGCCCCTGCAGCCAGCCGCGAAAGTGGTTTGATTCTGGCTGGCACTCACGGTGATGAAAACTCTTCGGTCGTCACGCTCTCCTGTGCTCTGCGGACGTTGACACCTTCTTTGCGCCGTCATCATGTGGTGCTGTGTGTGAATCCTGACGGCTGCCAGTTGGGGTTACGGGCCAATGCTAATGGTGTGGATTTAAACAGAAACTTTCCGGCGGCGAATTGGAAGGAAGGTGAAACCGTTTATCGCTGGAACAGCGCCGCTGAAGAACGTGATGTCGTATTGCTGACAGGTGACAAACCTGGCTCTGAACCTGAAACCCAGGCGCTGTGCCAGCTTATACACCGCATTCAACCCGCCTGGGTGGTCTCATTCCACGATCCGCTGGCCTGTATTGAAGATCCCAGACACAGCGAATTAGGTGAATGGCTGGCCCAGGCGTTTGAATTGCCTCTGGTAACCAGCGTCGGTTATGAAACGCCTGGCTCTTTCGGCAGTTGGTGTGCGGATCTCAACCTGCATTGCATCACCGCAGAGTTTCCACCCATCTCCTCCGACGAAGCCAGCGAAAAATATCTCTTTGCGATGGCAAACTTGCTGCGCTGGCATCCTAAAGATGCAATTCGCCCGTTGTGAACTGAAGCGCCGGTTCCACATCTACCGCCAGCCAGGTCGGTCCGTCAAGATCGGCGAAACTGACCTGCGGCACCAGCGGTAAAGCGGCGCTAATGGCACGAGAGGTACACAACATGCAGCCCAGCATCAGACTGAAACCCTGTGCACGCGCTTCAGTCGCCAGCGCCAGCGCTTCCGTCAGACCGCCGGTTTTATCGAGCTTAATGTTAACCATCTCATAGCGCCCTTTCAGCGCCTTCAGATTGCTACGAGTATGACAACTTTCATCTGCACAAATCGGTAACGGATGAATAAAATTCTCCAACGCCGCATCGTCCTGCGCAGGAAGCGGTTGTTCAAGCATTGCAACGCCTAAATCCGCCAATAGCTGGCAACGCGCCGCCAACCCTTCTGCACGCCAGGATTCATTTGCATCAACGATCAGCGTCGCATCGGGCACAGCGGTGCGAATTGCCACCATCCGCTCACTGATAAGATGGTTATCCAGCTTCACTTTCAGTAATTTCGCGCCAGCCTGCCAGAGTGTTGATGCACTATTGGCCATCTGATCAGGCGTACCGATGACTACCGTCTGTGCAGTGATAACTGTCCCGGGAAGCGTTATGCCGATCAAATCAGCCAGCGATTCCTGCTGTTTTCGCGCCGCGAGATCCCACAATGCACAATCCAGCGCATTACGTGCTGCGCCGGCAGGGAGAATTTTTTGCAACTCCTCCCGTGTCAGCCCTTTCTCTAATTGCGGTACGACGCTCATAATTTGCGCCATTACCGAGGCATCACTTTCTCCATAACGCGGATACGGCGTGCATTCGCCGGTGCCTTTAATACCTTCTTCTTCCAGTTCAACCACCACCACGCGCGCTTCACTGCGACTTCCCCGAGCAATCACAAACGGGGTATGTAAGGGCCAGGCTTCCTCGAATACCTTAACGGTTCTCATCTTTACTCCTTGTTGTCGCGGTGGTCTGCGGATTAAGCGCAAATAGCGTTTGCTGTGTTATTGACAGTTAGCATAAACTAGGTGTGACGTTAACTATATGTAAACAGGAAAGATAATCATGTCACAAACCGTTCATTTCCAGGGCAACCCGGTTACAGTCGCCAATTCCATCCCGCAGGCGGGTAGCAAAGCGCAGACTTTTACTCTCGTGGCAAAAGATCTGTCTGACGTCACCCTCGGTCAGTTTGCGGGTAAACGCAAAGTGCTGAACATTTTCCCGAGTATTGATACCGGTGTTTGCGCCGCATCAGTACGTAAGTTTAACCAACTGGCAACCGAGATCGACAACACCGTTGTGCTGTGTATTTCTGCCGATCTGCCGTTCGCCCAGTCTCGTTTCTGCGGCGCAGAAGGTCTGAACAACGTTATCACCCTCTCCACTTTCCGTAACGCTGAATTCCTGCAAGCCTACGGTGTGGCAATTGCTGATGGCCCACTGAAAGGTCTGGCAGCGCGTGCCGTTGTGGTTATTGATGAAAATGACAATGTGATTTTCAGCCAACTGGTGGATGAAATCACCACCGAGCCGGATTACGAAGCAGCTCTGGCTGTACTGAAAGCATAAGTTAATATGCCTGATGGTGTTGCACCATCAGGCATATTCGCGCTTACTCTTCGTTCTTCTTCTGACTCAGACCATATTCCCGCAACTTATTGGCAATCGCGGTATGCGAAACGCCGAGACGTTTTGCCAGTTTGCGCGTGCTGGGATAATTGCGATAAAGCTGGGTTAATACCGAGCGTTCAAAACGGCTGGTGATTTCGTCCAGCGAACCTTCCATCGCATCTTCGCCCACGGCTACCGTTGCGGCGTCATAATCCGGCAACAAAATATCCTGAGGACGCAGCTCATAACCGTCCAGTTGTGTTAGTGCGCGATAAATAGCGTTCTTTAACTGCCGCACATTTCCCGGCCACGCATAACGCGTAAGTACAGTATTCAGGTCAGCGGCCAGTTTCGGACGCGGCACGCCCTGCTCGTCGGCAAAGCGGGCGACGAACAACTCGGTTAACGGCATGATGTCCTGCGGACAGTCACGTAGCGGCGGCAGATTGAGCGTCAACACGTTCAGACGATAATAGAGATCTTCACGGAACACGCCTTTTTGCACCAGTTCGACCAGATTCTTCTGCGTAGCGCAAATCACCCGCACATCGACATGCACCTCATGGTCTTCGCCAACCCGACGGAAAGTGCCATCATTAAGGAAACGCAGTAATTTCGCCTGCATCCGTGGTGACATCTCACCTATTTCATCCAGCAGTACCGAACCACCGTTCGCCTGCTCAAAGAACCCTTTCTTCCCTTCCGGAGCATGACCAAACAGTTCACTCTCGACCGCATCTTCCGGGATAGAAGCACAGTTCAGCGCCAGATAGGGTTTGCCCGCGCGTGGGCTTGCCTGATGACAGGCATACGCAAAGAGATCTTTTCCGGTGCCGGTATCACCGGTTATCAGCAATGGCGCGCTTAGCATCGCCAGTTTCTGCGCCTGTTCGACAACATGCTTCATTTTCGGGCTGACGGCGACAATTTGACTAAAGGCGCTGACGTCCTGGGCGGCGACATTTTGCAACTGACGACCCATACGAATCGTTGATCGCAACATCACCACCGCACCGGTCAGGACGTGTTGATCATTTTCATCCTGAAGATAAACAGGCGTAATCTCCATCAGGAAATTCTGCCCATTAATAACGACATGCTCGTTATGCGAATCCTGCGGTTCGCTTTCCAGCCAACGCAAAAAATTAAAGCCGTTAATCAATTGCGCGGCGGTATGGTTGCGCAGGCGATCCAATTTTTGCCCAAAAAGCTGACAGCTCGCCGGGTTCGCCATATCCACTTTGCTTTTCATATCGACAGAGAGCACAGGTTCAGGCAACGCTTCCAGTAACGCGCTCAACGCCAGATGCTCACGTTCAGAAGGCATCCACGGGACAGTACGGACATCGGTAACACCTGCAATACGGCGTATTTCGGCCATCAGACTGCTGAAACTCTCAAACTCCAGTTCAGCAAAATTGAGGTAGATTCGCCCAATGGGGTCAATCTCAATACCGCGTAAATCAATGCCTCTTAGCACGAGTAGATCGAGTAATTCGCGGGTCAGACCGAGTCGGTCTTCACAAAAGACTTCCAGACGCATGGGAACCTTCACCTGAAAAAAGAACAATTAATATGATGATATGACACTATTTGGATAGCAGGAAGGTTTCTGTCAACAATCATTGACACAAAGACGGAAAAACGGGCACTTCGGCGGTCGGCGGGTTTTTTGATAAAACTATTATATAACGAGTATTTAAAGG
>OGYU01003031.1_pt1 | contig 10349 bp, 10 predicted proteins | sample 1576581 | NCBI WGS metagenome assembly OGYU01 (sample SAMEA3541547, study PRJEB24748) | human gut metagenome | biome: human gut; feature: human-associated habitat; material: faeces | place: China | collected 2012 | reverse complement strand
ATTCTTGATTTATTTCAGTCAGACATGACTGAACTTGTTCATTTGGGAAAGTTAGATCAAAAAGCTTATGGCGAGTATCTTGAGCAATGGTTACGGTATCTTGCCTTTGGGCTATCTGCCTTTAAAGACAGTAAAGACTATGACCAATATTTCCTAAAGCTCCAAGAAGCTCATAAAGAGTTGTTTGCGGAGTATATTGGAGATATGGAAGATAATAGAGACTGGGTTTCGTTGTTGTAATCATAAGTTTAGCAATTCAACTTTCAAATTGTTTTTTTAGGTATGAGGAGAATATATGTCTAAAAAAAGGAATGTGTTACAAAAAATAAAAATTATGATAACTGAGGAAGAGTCAGTTTATTGCGGAAATATTTTGAGGTCAAAAATAAAGACAGAAGACTTTCCCCTACGTTATCCTCAAAGGAAGGTAGGATATGATTTTAAATAGATAGCAAACAGTTCTGAAATCAGAGCTGTTTTTTCTTTTGAAAAAATAAGATGATGGGAGGTTAACAGATGACTGATAAGGAACGATTGTACATCAAACTCTTAATCTTTTCACTGAAGCGAACAAAAGAATTTATTCTCAGTCAGTATGATGACGTCTTAGCTGTACAGATGAGTATTTCTGGTCAAGAAGACTTTTACATGTTAACGTTTTGTTTTAGGAGCTTAGAGCCTGATTTTTTGGGAGAAACCATCATTAATCCTGAATTGAAAGCTTGTTATAGAAGGCTTATACAGAAAATGAAGCAGCTAACAACCTCGAAAAGCTTATACAACTTTGCCAAGAATGATATTGATGACTATATTTTACAGTTACAATCTCAACTTAAGAAAATTTCTCAGTAGATATAGAAAGCCCATTGAGGTATAAGAATTGTCCGATTTCATAAATATATCCAATATTTTCATGAAATAATTGTTGATTAGTTGTTTTTGCAAGAAAGCCAAAATACAGAAAATTTAATTTTTAAAAGGAAATATTCATGAAAAACGTCAATCCAACCAATACACAAGCGTGGAAAGCCCTTGAAGCTCACCAATCTCAATTGGCTCATACCACGATTACTGATTTGTTCAAGCAAGAAGAAAATCGTTTTAACGATTATTCTTTAACTTTTGAAAATCAAATCTTAGTGGATTTTTCAAAAAATAAAATTAATCAAGAAACCCTCAAATTGCTTCGTCAATTAGCTAAAGAATCTGCATTAGATGAAGCAATTAATGCTATGTTTACAGGTGAGAAAATTAATCGTACAGAAAATCGAGCCGTATTACATACCGCACTTCGTAACCGTTCAAATACACCTGTATATGTAGATGGCAAAGATGTGATGCCAGAAGTGAATGCAGTATTAGCGAAAATGAGCGCGTTTTGTGATCGTGTGATTTCAGGTGAGTGGAAAGGTTATACCGGAAAAGCAATTACTGATGTGGTGAATATCGGTATCGGTGGTTCGGACTTAGGCCCTTACATGGTGACTGAAGCGCTTCGTCCTTATAAAAATCACTTGAATATGCACTTTGTTTCAAACGTGGACGGCACACATATCGCTGAAACATTGAAAAAAGTCAATCCTGAAACTACACTTTTCTTAGTCGCATCTAAAACCTTTACCACGCAAGAAACCATGACCAATGCAAACTCTGCACGCGATTGGTTATTAGCGGCAGCGAAAGATAACAGCGCGGTGGCAAAACACTTCGCTGCACTTTCTACCAATGGTAAAGCGGTAGCGGAATTTGGTATTGATACAAACAATATGTTTGAATTCTGGGATTGGGTTGGTGGCCGTTATTCTTTATGGTCTGCAATCGGTCTTTCGATCGCACTTTCAATCGGTTTTGACAATTTTGAAGCGTTATTAAGTGGTGCGCATGAAATGGATAAACACTTCCGTACTGCGCCATTAGAAAAAAATATTCCTGCAACATTAGCGTTAATCGGTTTATGGAATACCAATTTCCTCGGTGCACAAACTGAAGCAATTTTACCTTATGATCAATATTTGCACCGTTTTGCCGCTTATTTCCAACAAGGTAATATGGAGTCAAATGGTAAATATGTCGATCGTAATGGCAATGTTATCCGTGATTATCAAACAGGTCCAATTATTTGGGGTGAACCGGGTACAAACGGTCAACATGCGTTCTACCAATTGATTCACCAAGGTACAATGTTAATTCCTTGTGACTTTATCGCGCCAGCACAAAGCCATAATCCATTGGGTGACCATCACAGCAAATTGTTATCAAACTTCTTTGCACAAACTGAAGCACTTGCTTTCGGTAAAACCAAAGAAGAAGTTGAAGCAGAGTTTGTGAAAGCCGGTAAATCGTTGGATGAGGTAAAAGACATTGTGCCATTTAAAGTCTTTACGGGTAACAAACCGACCAACTCTATTTTAGTGCAAAAAATTACACCATTTGTTCTTGGTGCATTAATTGCGATGTATGAACACAAGATTTTTGCACAAGGTGTAATTTTCAATATCTTTAGTTTCGACCAATGGGGCGTGGAATTAGGTAAACAATTAGCGAACCGAATTCTTCCTGAATTGGCAGATAAAGAGAAAGTCTCAAGCCATGATAGCTCAACCAATGGATTGATTAATCAATTCAAAGCATGGCTATAATATAAAGTAAAAAGTGCGGTCAAAATTTGCCGCACTTTTTTATTTTCATTAAACTGATTTGACTTTCCACATACAGCCTACGCTGATAAAAATTAATGCCACAGCGACATAAAAAACAGAGTTGTAATGCCAAATTTCCGCAATAATACCGGCAATAGGTCCTCCGATAATCCAACTACTTTTTGCTGCATTACTGAATAGTGTGGTGGCCGTGCCCATTTTAGTCGGCATTAAGTCTTGGAAATACACCATGCCAATGGTAGCGGTAATACCGATAAAAATCGCATTAAGCATTTGTAATCCGATAAGCTGCCAAGTTTGAGCTGCAAATAATAAGCTTGAGTAGAAGGCGAGACCTGAAACTAAAGCAATCATCATTAAGCGTTTTTTACTGAAGTATTTGGTGAGATAGCCCGCAAAAATCATCACAGGGATTTCCAATCCAGCAGCCGTTCCCATCAATGTTCCTGCTAATTCTTTGCCTAAATGTAACTCATTAATCACAAATAATGGCATATTGATGAGATACATGCTGTTACAGGTCCAAAGTAATAGGTTAGCGATGAATAAGTAAATCACACTTTTTCTTGGTGGCGTATTGTCTAAAATCTCTTGATTTTTAACCGCACTTTGACGAGGGATTTTCGGCAATAATTTGCTGACGCCTGCACACAGTAAAAAGGCTGACCCTGCCACCAAATACATGTAATCAAAGCCCCAGTTTAACGCAATGAAAAAAGAAAGCGGTGGCCCAACAATCCAAGCCAATGAGATTTGAGTTCGCATAATTGTGGTAAACATCACCGCTTCACGATGAGTACTTTCAGCATATTCTCGCGCTAAAGCAAAAGATTGCGGATTAGCGGATGAACCTAACCCTAATAGCGTTGTGCCGATAATAATCAACACATAATAATTTCGGCTATAAGCAAAAATCAGACAGCCAAGCATAGCAATTAAACAGCAAACAATCATCACTTTGCGACGATCATCTTGCTTATCAGAATATTTCGCCAGAATTTGGCTCAAGATAATGCCAATAATGGCATTGACGGAATAGAACAAGCCCACAAAAAAAGGTGAAACTTGAATCTCTTGAGAGAGATACAAACTTAAGGTCGGCGTTTGAAACGCAGATGCAATTCCCGTTAAAAAGGCAATCAATAGAAAATTGAAAGCCACAAGATTAGATGGTGTTGCGTTTTGTTGTTGAACAAACATAGTCATTAATTTTAATAAAAGAGTGTAGTGGAAATAAAAGTGCGGTTAATTTTAACCGCACTTTCATTTATGTTCTATTTTGTTATGTTAGAACGTTTATCTAATTCGGCTTTGATCTTAGCTATATTTTCTTGCGTGAAGAAATTATCAATATTTTTCCAAACAGAATGATAGCCGTAAGGACCTTGTTGCATTTCACGTTTGGCTTCATTGAGATCCCAATGTTGAAAAATCACACGGTAGCTTGCAACAATGAGGCCTGTTCTATCTGCACCATGATAGCAATGCACTAAAACTGCACCATTTTTTTGATGTTGTTTAATTTGCCACAAAATATCAGCAACTTCCTCTGGGCTGATTGACCAAGTTAGTAATGGGGTATTAATTAAATTGATCTTAGTATGACCAAATGCTTGTTTATCATCATTACGGTCAAAAAAGCGTAAATTCACAATCGTGTGAATATTCAATTTATTTAATAATGCTTCAGATTGTGGCTCTAATTGCTCACTACGGTAAAATTTATTATCCACCTGATATAAATTTTCCTGTTTGCTAATTAGAGTAGCCCAATGTTCTGTATTTTTTGGTGGTTCACTAGGTGTTGTCGTACAGGCGACTAATGAAAAAGCTGTTAAAGCAAAAAGGACATTCTTGCTCATCTTGTATAAATTGAAATGAGTTTGTTTCATAAAAGCCTTTTAAATATATTGAATAGCCGGTAAATAACCGATCATTAAATCTAACGGACGATTGCTGGCTATTGTATTCTCTCTGTTCTCAATAAAAAATCTTGATGTCATGGCTTTTTCACCATGATTAAAGAAAATTTCAATAATTGAGCGATCAAAGAAAATTTCAACAGTTTGCAGATTTTCAATTTCACAGAAACGTTTGGTATCGAATTTTTCCATTAATTCCGTTTGTTCGCTTTGACTGCGATCTAAGCAAACCAAGCCATTTTCATAAGAAAGTCGTAATGATTGTCCTTTTTCATTTTGGAAGAAGGTTAAGTCAAAAGCTTGGTTATTTACTTCAAATTTAATATACGCACGATCTAAATTAGCAATATCCACTTTTTCATCAAGTTGAAGTGATGAAAGTTCGGTCAGATTTTCGTATATTTTAGTAATCGGACGTTGATAAATTCTTGTGCCTTCTAAACGCAATTCTCTTGGCAAGGTTAAAGCAGAATGCCATTTAAATTTGTCTGTTGGGTAAGTTAAATCAGGCAAACCAATCCAACCGAAAAGCACTGCATGGGTTTTATTATCCAAACCGCTGAAGGTTTGTGGGGCATAGAAATCAAAGCCCTGATCTAATTCGCTAATATATTCTGCTTCAAAGGTTAAATCTGTTAATTTACCCACAGCATAAGTCGCATGATAATTATTTTGGAATTGATGCGCTTCCCGATCTTTACCTTGTGGCGACCAAATAAAGACATCTTTATCACCGAGCTTCAATAGGTCAGGGCATTCCCACATAAACACGTTTTTATTGTCAAAAGCAGGTAAGGAAAGCTCACCTAATAAACGAGGCGTATCTTCAAGATTGTCCATTTCAAAAATAATGCCTGTTCCTGTGAGGTTTTCTCGCTGTGCGCCACAGATAAAACGGATTTTTCCGTCTTCAGTCAAATACGGTTTAGGATCACGAACATGCTCTGTATAACCTTCAGGCGCATTTTCAATTAATGGACGTTTGCTAAGCAATTTCCCATTAAGATCGAAAATCGCTAAATTTTGATAAGGCACACGTTGATTATCACTTGGACGACGCGTATTGCCGGTATAGAACATGGCCAATTTATCACCGACTTTTAAAGCACCACCCGAATAACAGCCGTGAGACTCAAAAAGCTCACAAGGAATCAGATCATCCGCTGATTGGTAATGTTGGAAGTCTTTAGTGATTAAATGCTTCCAATGTTTCATCCCGTGAATTGCATCGAATGGAAACCATTGATAGAATAGATGATATTTCTCTCCATCGAAGATCAAACCATTCGGATCATTCATCAAACCAGTTGGTGGGGCAATATGAAAGTGCGGTCGAAAATCTTTGTCTTTTTGCACGGTTTCAGCAATTTCTGCGAGTTCGTCTTTTTCTGCAGCTAGGATACTTTTGTATTTGCCATTATTGAAAATAATCATAATTTAATCTTATTTGGGTAAGGTGTTTTTTAAGCAATCATAGCGTTGATTCATTGCGTCAGCCCATGTTTTTAATGATTTGATGGTTTCATGTTGTGACGCATGAGTCCAAGCATCGCGAAATAATAGAAAATCAATTGCACACACGGCATTCAATGTGCCGATATTTAATTCTTCACCAAAACTATCAATGGCTTTTTTTAGTTCAATTAAGCTTCGCTCAGTGCGGTCAAAAATTTGCTGATGACGTTCAAGCCACCATTGCTCTTGTGGACGAAGGCATTTTTCAGGTGCTACGGATATTTCATTCTCTAAAATACCATCGGCTAAATAATGTAAACGGAGAATTTCCCAACGTGTCTCGCTGTTTCCATAAAGTGAAGGTTGCGTACCAATGTGATCGAGATATTCTGCAATGAGTGAACTGTTATAAAGCCATTCACCATTTTCTTGTTGTAATGCCGGTAAACGACCAAGAGGATTGTCTAAATTATGGGGGGAATTCTTATCTAAGCCACTGGTTGCGAGGAGTAATTCAACATGATCTTGTAATTGATGATATTGCACTACAGCACGAGCTTTTCTAGCATAAGGGCTAGAGTTGGAATACCAAAGTTTCATAAATATCTCCTAAATTATCTTCATAAATAAAAGGTGTGGTTATTCGCAGCCTTACACGCTAATTCGCTAAAAATGCTGCTAATTGTGTTTGATTTGGTAGAGCAGACATCGCCCCTTTTGCTGTCGTAGCCAGGGCTCCGCAGGCATTAGCCTGACGGATGATTTGCACTAGCACATCATTTTCTTTCCAGTTTGGATGCTGTGAAAGTCCAGCAAGTAGGCCACCAACGAAAGCATCGCCAGCACCTGTTGTATCTACCGGCTGTAAGGCTTTTCCAGAAATCACATCTTTCTTACCTTCTAAGTGATAAAGTGCACCATCTTTACCCAAGGTCACGATAATCAATTTTTCAGGATAAAGTGCGGTCACTTTTTCAAAGGCTTTTTCAAGGCTGTCAGTATTGGTTAAAAGCGTTAATTCTTCTTCAGAGAATTTCAGAACATCCGCTAATGCCACCGCTTCCATTACCACAGTTTTCATTTCTTCTAGGCTAGACCAAAGTGATTCACGTAAATTGGGGTCAAAAGAGAAGAAACCGCCAGCGGCTTTGATACGACGAATCGCTTCGAAAGTCGCTTCGCGAGATGGATTATTAATCAGCGCAATAGAGCAGCAATGTAGCCATTCACCTTGTTGGAAAGGCGGTAAATCACTGGCTTGTAAGAACTGGTCCGCACTTGGATTTACCATAAAGGTAAAGCTGCGTTCGCCATTATCTAAACCAACCACAACCGTAGAGGTACGATGTTGCGGATCTAAAATCATATGTTGTGTATTCACATTTTCCGCATTTAAGGTATCTTGCATAAATTGGCCAAGCGGATCATTACCTACACGACCAATAAAGGCACTCGGGCTGCCTAATCGTGCCACGCCAACAGCCACATTTGCAGGTGCACCACCGGCACAACGTAAATAATGATTTTCACCGTCAGGAATAAGATCGACAACCGCATCGCCAGTTACCCAGATTTTTTGGCTCATATTATTTTCCTTCTATTGTGGATATCAGTTAAAAAATAACCGCACTTAAAAAGAGCGGTCATTTTCATAGGTGTTTTATGCGATGGTTACGCGTGCAAACTTACGTTTACCGACTTGGTAAACGTTCGTGCCTTTTGGCGCATTGGCTTTCATGTCTTCGACTTTTTCGCCATTGATTTTCACACCACCTTGTTTCGCTGAGCGAATCGCTTCAGAAGTAGAAGGAACCAGTCCCGCTTCTTTTAATAAGGTTGCTAAACCAATTTCGCCTTCAAAAGTGAATTCAGGCATTTCATCCGGCATTGCCCCTTTTTGGAAACGGTTAATAAATTCTTGCTCAGCCGCCTCTGCAGCTGCTTCATCATGGAAACGAGCGATGATTTCTTTGGCTAATAAAATCTTCACGTCACGTGGGTTTTTACCATTTGCCACTTCAGCTTTTAATTCCGCAATTTCAGTGAGTGGACGGAAAGAAAGTAAGTTATACCAATCCCACATTAATTCATCCGAGATTGACATGATTTTACCGAACATATCGCTTGGTGCATCTGTCACGCCGATGTAATTACCTAATGATTTAGACATTTTCTTCTCACCGTCTAAACCAACAAGTAATGGAAGCGTAATCGCTACTTGTGGTTTTTGACCGGCTGATTTTTGTAATTCACGACCAACAAGTAAGTTGAATTTTTGGTCAGTACCACCAAGTTCCACGTCTGCTTCTAATGCAACAGAGTCATAACCTTGTAATAAAGGATAAATAAATTCGTGAATTGCGATAGGTTGGTTGTTACCAAAACGTTTTTTGAAGTCATCACGTTCTAGCATACGCGCTACAGTGTAGTTACTTGCTAAACGGATCATCCCTTCAGTACCCAATTTACCCAACCATTCAGAGTTGAATACGATTTTCGTTTTTTGTGGGTCTAGAATTTTGTAGATCTGTTCTTTATAGGTTTCCGCATTGCGAAGCACATCTTCGCGGCTAAGCGGTGGGCGAGTGGTATTTTTACCAGATGGGTCGCCGACCATACCGGTGAAATCACCGATTAAGAAATAGACTTCGTGGCCTAATTGTTGGAATTGACGAAGTTTGTTTAATACCACGGTATGCCCTAAGTGAATATCCGGAGCAGTAGGGTCTGCACCAAGTTTAATTTTAAGTGGGCGATTTTCTTTCAGTTTCTCGATTAAATCTGCTTCAGAAAGAATCTCATCAGTACCGCGTTTTAGTTCTGCGAGAACGGTATTAATATCAGTCATTCTATTTCCTAATGTTATTTTAATATTAAAGGCTACATTATAGAGAATATGGCTGAAATGAAAAGATTGAGATGAAAAAAAACGCCTATTTGTGGGGAAATAGGCGTGAAGTTGGAGTGATTATCTGTTTGTTTTTGGAATGGCTAGATGATAACTATTATCAAATAACTTGTCAATAACAAAATGCAAATAATTCTCAATTATTTTTTTAATCGATGTAAGGTACACTTTCTGTGAGAGAAAGTGCGGTCGGAATTCCATCTGAAATTTCGAATTTTCCCGCATAAGCATAAGCTTCAACGCCCTGAGATTTGGCGTCTTTTAAAAGTCGATCATATTCAGGATCTACAAACTCAGCGATTTTAAAACGATCGAAGCCATCATGTAATCCAGCAAAGAGAACAACCGCGCGATGTCCTTGTTTTTTCATGGCTAAAAGTTCACGAACATGTTTTTGTCCACGGGTAGTAACCGCATCGGGAAACATGCCTAATGAGCCTTTTACAAAGGTGATGGATTTCACTTCAACATAACAATCTGGCAAGCCTTCACTTTTAAGTAAGAAGTCGATACGGCTATTTTCTTCACCATATTTCACTTCAGGATAAATTTCATCATACATAGCCAGTTCTTTGATTTGTTTATTTTGCAAGGCTTCAAAGACTAACTGGTTGGATCTGTGCGTATTAATGCAAACAAGTTGGCCATTTGCTAATTGAGTTAATTCCCAACTGTGTGGATATTTGCGAGTTTGGCTATCAGAATGAGAGTACCAAACGGTATCACCTTTTTCACCACAGCCAGTCATTGCACCGGTATTTGCACAATGAATAGTGATCACTTCGCCATTTGGTAATTCAATATCAGTCAAAAAGCGTTTATAGCGACGAATTAATTTTGCGGATTGTAGGGTAGGGAGTTGCATAGCTTATTCCTTGTTAAAAGAAAGTGCGGTCAAATTTAATGATGAAATTGACCGCACTTTGTCTTTATGAATATTTAGTAAATAGTAAATGATTATTCAATTGCATATTCAATGGTCACGACTAAGCGTGCTTTTTTCTCAATCGTGCTTGTGTCGTAGCTACCAGTGTAATCGCTAGAGTCATCGGCATCGGGATTTGGCGCTTGAATGTAGAATGGCCCTTGTGAAGCGGATTTTAATACGCCAACTTTCACGTTACTGGTTTTCGCGAATTCTTCAGCGCGAACATGTGCATCTTGTGTGGCTTTTGAAATTAATTCGCGCTTAATTTGTTCAAGATTTTCTAAGTAATAATTTGGATCACCAAAACTAATGTCTTGGTTGTTGGCAACCAATTGGTGAATATTGGTGAGCGCTTTTTGTAACTTAGTTAGTTCTTTAGTCGAAATGCGGATTGCTCTTGAAGCATCAAAGCCATTATCTCTACTTTTGGTTTCACCTTTTTCATTTTCATAATAGTCAGTATGAGTAGATACATC
>OGYU01003025.1_pt1 | contig 10383 bp, 10 predicted proteins | sample 1576581 | NCBI WGS metagenome assembly OGYU01 (sample SAMEA3541547, study PRJEB24748) | human gut metagenome | biome: human gut; feature: human-associated habitat; material: faeces | place: China | collected 2012 | reverse complement strand
ACAAAGATCCTGAATTCTTGAAGAAATTCTTGAACGAACAGGGTAAAATCCTTCCGCGCCGTATTACAGGTACTTCATTGAAGTTCCAGCGTCGTATTGCGCAGGCTGTTAAGAGAGCTCGTCACTTGGCTTTGCTGCCTTTCGTAACTGATATGATGAAATAATAAAGGAGGAATAAGAATATGGAACTGATTTTGAAAGAAGACGTAGTTAACTTGGGCTACAAGAATGATATTGTAACCGTTAAGTCAGGTTATGGTCGTAACTATCTTATTCCGACAGGCAAAGCAGTTATCGCTTCTCCAGCTGCAAAGAAAATGTTGGCTGAAGAATTGAAACAGCGTGCTCATAAATTGGAAAAGATTAAGAAAGATGCTGAAGCAGTAGCAGAATCTTTGAAAGATGTATCTTTGAAGATCGCTACAAAAGTTAGCGCAACTGGCGTTATCTATGGTTCAGTTGGTAATATTCAGATTGCTGAAGAATTGGCTAAATTGGGTCACAACATCGATCGTAAGATTATCGTTGTTAAGGATTCTGTAAAAGAAGTTGGTCATTACAAAGCAGTCGTTAAACTTCACAAGGAAGTTTCTGTTGAAATTCCTTTCGAAGTTGTTGCAGAAGAAGCTTAATTTTGCAGTCTGTAAATACTTGATAGGATTCCGAGTAGATGAAAATCTGCTCGGGATTTCTTTTTTTATTATCTTAATAAGTATATTCAAAATTGCTTGATTGTTGGTTGTGTTTATGCTGGTGGATCTTGCTGGTTGAAGTAATGACCAGTGATTATTTTTAAGGAGGTGGTAAAGAATAGAAGGGGTTTTGTAAAAGGTAGTATTTATAGTGTTTTTCTTTTTACTAAATGAGGGGCTGGATTTTTTTTGTTTCTCTAGTGGAATAGATGGGGTGTTACAGAAATTTGTGGATATACTGATTTATTCTTCCTCAAGAGTCTGGAAAAATATCAGGATATTTTTGAAATTTTTGTACGAATGTCTTTCTCTTTTGTACAAAAAGAGAAGTAAACAAGAGCATGTTTTTGGTGAAAGAATATGATTGGTAGAGAATTTACTACGTAAATATAGGGAAAGGTGGTAAAGGAAATATTTCTTATCGCTCATTAGAGGATATAAAAGGGCATAAAAAAAGTCTGAATGCTTTCGCATGCCAGACTTTCAATTCTCTCGAATGTTGTTCGAAATTATTCAGCTACTACTGCTGCAGAATCAACTGCTGCTGAGTCAGCTACTACTGCTGTAGAATCAACAACTGGAGCTGCTTCTTCTACTGTTTCAACTGCTGCAGTTGAGTCAACTGTTGATTCATTGTTAGCTGCTTTGTTACCGCAAGATGCGAAAGATACAGCAGCGAATGCTACGAACAAAAATACTAATTTTTTCATTTTCTTTGCTTTTTAAAATCTGTAATACTTATGTTGTTTTCTTAAAACGATGCAAAGATATAGACTTTTTTAATACGTTGTTCTCTTTAGGGCATTTTTTTTCAAAAAAAATATGTTTTAAAATACTTTTCTTCATAAAAGATGTTTTCGGATATGGGAATATGGGGGAATATTCGTATATTTAAACGATTTTTCTGCATGTTTTTAGGGGAGATGTTTTTTCGGTGGTGAAAGCTCTCTTCCTTATCTTTGTGTTCCGATAATAATACGTAACTTTGCATTCAAATTATTATATTTAAAGTATGACAGATACAACTATTTTTCAAAATAAAAAGGCTGTTTATTATACATTAGGCTGTAAACTGAACTTTGCGGAAACTTCTACCATTGGAAAAATGCTTAAGGAAGTAGGAGTCCGTACCGTACGTAAAGGTGAGCAGGCTGATATTTGTGTAATTAATACCTGTTCGGTCACTGAAATGGCAGATAAAAAATGCCGTCAGGCTATTCATCGTTTGGCGAAAGAGCATCCGGGAGCTTTTATCGTAGTGACTGGATGTTATGCGCAGCTGAAGCCTGGACAGGTAGCAGATATTGAGGGAGTCGATCTGGTTTTGGGTGCTGAACAGAAAGGCGATCTGATGAAATATTTGGGAAATTTGGAGAAGCATGAGCATGGTGAAGCTATCACTACTGCCACAAAGGATATACGTACCTTTGTTCCTTCATGTTCTAGAGGTGACCGTACCCGTTATTTCCTGAAAGTACAAGACGGATGTGATTATTTTTGTTCGTATTGTACTATACCTTTTGCGCGAGGGAGAAGCCGTAATGGTAAAATTGCTGATCTGGTAGAGCAAGCTCGTCAGGTGGCAGCAGAAGGTGGAAAAGAAATTGTACTAACTGGAGTAAATATAGGTGATTTCGGAAAAACTACAGGAGAAAGTTTCTTCGATTTGGTAAAGGCACTTGATGCGGTGGAAGGCATTGAGCGGTATCGAATTTCTTCCATTGAGCCTAACCTGCTTACCGATGAGATTATAGAGTACGTAGCACGGTCACGTCGTTTTATGCCTCATTTCCATATTCCGTTGCAGTCAGGATGTGATGAGGTGCTTAAATTGATGCGTCGCCGGTATGATACTGCGCTTTTTGCTTCCAAGATACATAAAATCAAGTCTCTGATGCCCGATACCTTTATCGGTGTAGATGTGATTGTCGGTACAAGAGGAGAAACGCCCGAATACTTTGAACAGGCTTATGAGTTTATACAAGGGTTGGATGTAACCCAGCTTCATGTGTTCAGTTATTCGGAACGCCCTGGTACTCAGGCTTTGAAAATAGATTATGTAGTTTCTCCCGATGATAAATATCAAAGAAGTCAGCGTTTACTGGTATTATCGGACGAAAAGACAAGAAGTTTTTATGCTCGTCATATTGGTCAGGAAGCAACTGTATTGATGGAACACTCCAAGCCAGGTTGTCCTATGCATGGGTTCACCGATAATTATATCCGTGTAGAACTGGAGCAGAACGATGCTTTAGACAATCAGTTAATACGCGTACGTTTAGGTGATTTTAATGATGACGGAACCGCGTTGAAAGGTATTATATTATGATAAAAGTTTCGGTCGTTATATTAAACTGGAATGGCGCAGATATGCTGCGCCGTTTTTTGCCTTCTGTCATTTCGTGTTCGCAAGGAGAGGGAATAGAGGTTTGTGTAGCCGATAATGGCTCATCTGATGATTCCTGCCGGATAGTAGAAGGAGAGTTCCCTTCTGTCCGTCTGATTCGTCTGCCTGAGAATTATGGTTTTGCAGAAGGATATAATAAAGCATTGGAACAGGTTGATGCTGAATATGTTGTGTTGCTTAACAGCGATGTGAAAGTTTCATCAGGCTGGTTGTCAGTAATGGTATCATATATGGATTTGCATCTGGAGGTTGCAGCCTGCCAGCCTAAAATTCTCGACTGGAAAAATAAAGAATATTTTGAATATGCAGGGGCGGCTGGTGGATTTATCGACCGATATGGGTATCCGTTCTGTCGCGGCCGTGTGTTTGATACGGTAGAAAAGGATATTGCACAATATGATGCTCCGGTTTCCATTTTCTGGGCTACGGGTGCAGCTTTATTTATCAGGCTTGACAAATATCGGGAAGCAGGGGGACTCGACGGACGTTTCTTTGCACATATGGAAGAAATAGACTTGTGCTGGCGTTTGCGCAGCCGTGGCTATGAGCTGGTTTGCCTGCCTCAAAGCGTAGTCTATCATGTAGGTGGGGCCACATTGAAGAAAGAAAATCCTCGGAAGACGTTCTTGAACTTTCGCAATAACCTGCTTATGCTTTATAAAAATCTTCCGGCTGAAGAGCTTGTTTCAGTAATGCGGATACGTACATGCTTGGACTATCTCGCAGCCTTGTTCTTTCTGCTTAAAGGAGATGTTTCTAATTTTCGTGCGGTACTTCAGGCTAGAAAAGAATTTCTTCGTTTACGTCCGGAATTTGCTTCAGCTCGTCAGGAGAATTTGGATAAGACTGCTCTCGCAGATATTCCAGAACATTTTAAATTCAGCATCCTGTGGCAGTCGAAACTGCTGGGTAGAAAAAAATATGCAGATTTACCTGTGAAATAAAAAGTTTTTTTGTTTTGAGGCTTGTTTCTCGCTCTTGGAAACCTCGTCGTACCCACTGATAGATGGGTAGAATACAAACTGAATCAGTGTTAATAAAACATAAACCGTTCTTTTTCTCGGTTAAGCATCCCTGAAAAATTGTACATTTGTTAATACTACAGATAACCTAATAATTGCAGTTTATATTATGATATTAATTAATGGAAAAGAGGTTTCGGAACAAGTAAAGCAGGAAATTGCTGCTGAAGTTGCCGATATAGTTGCCCGTGGCGGTAAGCGTCCACATCTGGCTGCGGTTTTGGTAGGGCACGATGGGGGTAGTGAAACCTATGTTGCAGCAAAAGTAAAGGCTTGTGAAGTTTGCGGTTTCAAATCTACTCTTATTCGTTACGAAAGTGATGTGACCGAAGAAGAACTTCTAGCGAAAGTGCAAGAGCTGAATAATGATCCCGATGTGGATGGATTTATCGTACAATTGCCTTTGCCTAAACATATTTCAGAACAGAAAGTCATAGAAACAATCGACTATCGTAAAGATGTTGATGGCTTCCATCCGATAAACGTAGGCCGTATGTCCATCGGGCTTCCTTGTTATGTTTCTGCAACTCCCAATGGTATCTTGGAACTGCTTCGACGCTATAATATAGAAACCCAGGGTAAAAAATGTGTTGTACTTGGAAGAAGTAATATTGTCGGAAAACCAATGGCAATGCTGATGATGCAGAAAGCATATCCGGGTGATGCTACCGTAACAGTCTGCCATAGCCGTAGTAAGGATTTGGTGAAAGAATGTCGTGAAGCGGATATAATTATAGCAGCTTTGGGACAGCCTAATTTTGTAAAGGCAGATATGGTTAAGGAAGGGGCTGTTGTAATTGATGTCGGTACAACTCGTGTACCCGATGCAACAAAAAAATCAGGATTTAAACTTACCGGAGATGTGAAATTTGATGAAGTGGCTCCAAAATGCTCATATATAACTCCAGTTCCCGGTGGTGTAGGACCGATGACAATTGTATCGTTGATGAAGAATACATTGCTGGCTGGTAAGAAGGCTATATATAAATAATGCTCCTTCTAGAAGGTTTTACAGCATAAAATGAACTTTTATGAAAGATTTTTCTCAAAAGTGTTTGCAAATTCAAAATAAACATATATCTTTGCACTCGCTTTTGAAAGGGTAATCAACATGGTGACTATAGTTCAGTTGGTTAGAGCGTCAGATTGTGGTTCTGAATGTCGTGGGTTCGAGTCCCACTAGTCACCCTTTCTTTAAAAGCGATTTTTCATACCAACATGGTGACTATAGTTCAGTTGGTTAGAGCGTCAGATTGTGGTTCTGAATGTCGTGGGTTCGAGTCCCACTAGTCACCCTTCTGAAAATGAAAGCGATCTTCAAATGAAGGTCGCTTTTTTGTGTTTCCAGTTTGCTTTTCTTTATTATTTGTTTATATTTGCATAAAAAATATAAATAACTATGAAATTGCGTACAGTTGGTAAATTAGGTGTAATACTTTCTGTTATACTTTTTTGCATAGGAGTAGGGCTTTATAGCTTTGCTCGTTTGAGTCTTGCAGAAAGTGGAAAGGATGCTGATTTGCTTGCTGTTGTTCCTTCTGATTGTATCGGACTTTTGGAAACTGATAATATTGAGTTTATGGTCAATGAGTTTCCACAGACTGCTTATGCAGGACAGCTTGATACACTTCAAAGCAGTGGACTTTTTTCTGTTGTGGGAGAAGACATGATTCCTTACATCGTAGAGAATGCTCACGATTTACATAATCAGATGAATTATATGATGGTGAGTTTTCATGCTCCGATTTCTTCTCGTAATTTGGTTATGTATTTTCGTACCAATGAATCTGGAAGGAACTTCATTCGCGAAATGATAACCAGAAAGGGACTTTCTTTTTCAGCTAAAAAAGAAACTTATAGAGGAAAAACGATAGAGATTTACCCCGTAAGTAATAATGATTTCATATCTTGTTACAATGGCAAGGGATTTTTGGCTGTCAGTTATCAGAAGAATCTGATAGGAAAAGTAATAGATGCCGAGAAAGACGAAAAGTCATTGCGCCAGGATGTCGGATTTACTTCTATCGCTCATACTAAGACGGCAAATTTTTTGACTTTATACGGACATACAGCGTCGATACCTTTACTGGCAGAAGAAAATACTGATTGTTGGAGTGAATTTGATATTCATTTGAATAGTGAAGTGTTTTATCTGAGTGGCTCTATGTATGCTTCCGATTCATGCCTATATAGGGTAGAAGAACGGTTAAAGTCCATTCAGCCTCTTCGTGAGGACAGTGTGCTCATCCTTTCCGGTCAGGAAAAGGTGGATTCCTGCATTTCGCAAGTATTGTCTGTTCCGCAACACACGTTGTTTGATGAGTGTGTTTCGAATCTATCGCGCGATGCATCCTTTATTATGGTGGCAGATGTAGATAAGCTGGCACAGAATCTAGGTGCATATAAAAATTATCTACCTGCGTTTATTTATGATCATGTAGAATTATTCCGTTCGTTTATCTTATCAGTCCAAATTACGAATGTAAACAATAAGCTTTCGCATATATTTGTTTTTACCTATAAAGAATAGGAGATTCTTGGTTTATCTGAGTTTATTCTTCAGGAAATGCGGACCGGCTTTAAAATGGAAGTAAATAACAGAAACTACAGTCAGAAAGGCTCCAAACAGATAGGCTGCTCGGAAAGAAGCTATTTCTGCAATGTACCCTCCACTCAGCATTCCTATTCCTAATCCGACATCCCATGAGGTCAGATAAGTACTTGTAGCCGTTCCTCGTTGGCTGTTGGGGGCAAGGTTGACGAATAAGGTGTTATAAGCGGGAAACATTGTTCCAAATCCGATTCCAAGCAATAGGGAGATAAGGAAGAATAAAATAATAGTAAATGAACTGTTCCAATTGATAAGCCATCCGCAAGCTGTCAGACCGAAATAGCAGATACAGACAAGGTATAACCCGGCAGAGATGACCTGTGTAATCATTCCTTTGTCTACCAGGCGTCCACTGAAGAGTCGGCTGATAGCCATTCCTACGGCCATAAGAGTAAAGAAGAATCCTGTTTCTGCAGTGATACCTATTTGTTTGGCATACATTGCTACGTAGTTTGTTGTCATGCCGTAGGGAATAGATAACAGTAATAAGCTGAATCCGGCAGGAAGTCCTTTTAACAAAATAAACCGGTCCAATGAAATCGGCTCTCTTTTTACGGGAGGTTTATAGGGTGTTTTCACCATGGTAGCTGCCAGAAAGCCTAATATGCAAGAGCCCAGTGAATAAGAAAAAATGGTGATATATGAAGCTCCTCCGCTATGAAGGAACAATCCGAACATCGGTCCGATGGACATAGCCAGATTGTTTGCCAGTCCATAATATCCTAAACCTTCTCCGCGATGACTGGAAGGCATAATGTCTATTACTACCGTATTTCCGCCAACTGTAACCATACCGAATGATATACCGTGTATCACACGAAAAATAATGAATAATGTCAGCAAGCCAGCTACCATATATCCGGCAAATATCAGTGTAAAGATAAAGTAGGCAATCAGGTAGAGAGGTTTACGGGCAAAAGTATCGAGAAAATATCCGGAAAACGGACGGATACAAAGAGAGGAAATGGTATAGCAGGAAAGCACTATACCTATTGTCGTATTTGGTGCCTCGAATATCTCTGAAAGATAAAACGGAAGGACTGGAGTCAATAGCCAAAAGCCGAAATATAAAAGGAAATTGGCTGCCAGTATACAACAATAGCTTGGTGTAATAAGACGTTCCTTTTCCATATTTGAAATTTGCAAAACGCGGATTAACATAGACTTTTACAGAATTCTTTAAGGTTGAATCTATAAAGAGCCTGCGTTAATCCGCGTTTTCTTTATATATAATAAAAAATTAGTTTGCTGCTTCGAATTCTTCGAGGAAACGAGTATCGTTTTCCGAGAACATACGCAAATCTTTTACTTTATATTTTAAGTTGGCAATACGTTCTACTCCCATACCGAATGCATAACCAGTGTAAACTTTACTGTCGATACCGTTAGCTTCGAGTACAGCAGGGTCAACCATACCGCAACCCAAAATTTCTACCCATCCTGTATATTTACAGAAAGGACATCCTTCGCCACCACAGATATCGCAGCTGATATCCATTTCCGCACTAGGTTCAGTGAACGGGAAGTATGAAGGGCGCAGACGGATTTTTGTTTCAGGACCGAACATTTCTTGTGCAAACTGAAGCAAAACTTGTTTCAAGTCTGTGAATGAAACATTCTTATCGATATACAATCCTTCTACCTGATGGAAGAAGCAGTGTGCACGATAGCTGATAGCTTCGTTACGATACACACGTCCCGGACAGATTACGCGGATAGGAGGTTTAGAAACTTCCATTACGCGGCTCTGTACAGATGAAGTATGTGTACGTAAGATAATATCAGGGTGACTTTCTATGAAGAAAGTATCCTGCATGTCGCGTGCCGGATGATCTTCGGGGAAGTTCATAGATGAGAATACATGCCAGTCATCTTCTACTTCCGGACCGTCAGCAATAGTGAATCCCAATCTGTTGAAAATATTGATTATTTCGTTACGTACGATGCTTAACGGGTGACGTGTACCCAGCTCTATCGGGTAAGCAGTACGAGTCAGGTCCAGTTCAGCTGCGCTGTTATCCTGACATTCGAAAGCTTCTTTCAGTGTATTAATACGCTCCTGAGCATGATTTTTCAATTCATTCAGTTTCATGCCGACTTCTTTTTTCTGTTCAGCGGGTACATTGCGGAAATCCGCCATAAACGCATTGATTATACCTTTTTTACTTAGGTATTTTATGCGCAGAGCTTCCAGCTCTTCTGCATTCGAAGCAGTTAAGTTCTCCACTTCCTGAAGTAACTGTTCTATTTTTGCTAACATATTTTCCTATATTATTATTTTTTTCTAGTGCACAAAGGTAAGGATTTAAACTGAAATTTTGTCTTTTTATGCTCATAAAAAAGAAAACTGTAAATGTTTTATTCGCCAAAAGAAAAAAAGACGTATTTTTGCACATGATTTTTCAGAAGCACTAAGATGAAAAAAATTTTATTTGGGTGTTGTGTATGTATGCTGGTCAGTTCTTGTGGGGGAGGAAAAAAGAATGTAGACCCTTTTGAAACGTTAACTAAACAAATTGACTCGCTGACAGTTGGGCATGACACATTGCAGGGAGAAGCTCCGGTTGTGGAAGAAATAGTTCCAGCTACGGCCGATGAAAGCTTTGCCGATTTCTTTTATAATTTTGCTTCCGATGAACACTTCCAACGTTCTCGGGTGAAGTTTCCTATTTCTTATTACAAAGGTGAACAGGTAGTACGAATGGCAAAGAACGAATGGATATACGATCCTATGTTCAGTCGTGAACCGGTTTATACTGTCCTTTTCGATAAGGAAGAAGATATGGAGATGGAAAAAGATACAGCTGTGCATAGTGTACAGGTAGATTGGATTTATCTGAAAGAGAGAAAAGTAAAACGGTATTATTTTGAGCGAGTTTCAGATTGCTGGTATCTGGAAGCTATAAATAAAGAGAAGCTTGCCTCGGATGCGAATGGCCGTGAAGATTTTTTCGATTTTTATAACCATTTTGTCAACGATTCCATATTCCAGCTTGAACGTTTACATCGTCCATTGAGTTTTGTGACTGTAGATCCTGAAGATGAATTTCAGATTCTCGAAACTACATTGGATGAAGGACAGTGGTTTTCATTTCGTCCTCCTATGCTTAAAGAGCGTTTGACTAATGTCCATTACGGACAGAAGGAAATGCCTGATGCCAATCAGAAAATTATTGAATTTAAAGGATTTGGTAATGGCTTTAGCAATACGCTTTATTTTGAATATCACGGAGGTAAATGGATATTGATGAAATTTGAAGATTTGAGCGACTAAGTTGCTCCGTTCAGTATAGAATAGTAATATAAAATGAAAGAACTGACAGATTATTCTCTTTTACGTCATAACACATTTGGCATGGATGTGCGTACTGCACATTTTGTTGAATATGAATCAGTAGAAGAACTTTGTGTTTTTTTGAAGCAGAAAAATTATGAACTTCCATTATTACATATTGGAAGGGGAAGTAATTTGCTCTTTTCGGGCGATTATCAAGGAACAGTACTTCATTCCTTGATAAAAGGTTATGAGGTAGTAAGTGAAACGTCAGATACTGTAGATGTGCGTGTAGGAGCCGGCGAAGTATGGGATGACTTTGTGGCGTACACTGTGCAGAAAAATCTGTATGGGGCTGTAAACCTGTCTTTGATACC
>OGYU01003010.1_pt1 | contig 10415 bp, 10 predicted proteins | sample 1576581 | NCBI WGS metagenome assembly OGYU01 (sample SAMEA3541547, study PRJEB24748) | human gut metagenome | biome: human gut; feature: human-associated habitat; material: faeces | place: China | collected 2012 | reverse complement strand
CAGAACAAGGAGCGGGTGTGCAGCTTGTTTCTGGATCACCGTCACTTCCGCCAAGCCATTTTTTACTCGCTTAATACAGGTCACGATGAGCAAGATAATCAGGATATTGGCTACCCACCAGAAAAGTTGATGCAAGCTACCATTCACCGCATAGAGTAAACCGAGTACACCAAACACAAACGCACGATCGCTTTTACCCATTGGGCCATCATAACGACGCGTTTTGCCTTGAACCTGTCCCAAGATGCCACATAACTCACTCAACGCGGCAAGCCAAATAATACTTGAGATTTGAATACCATCAAAAGGCGCAACAAAAGCAAAAGGAAGATAAAGTGCTGCATCTGAAACGACATCAGTGATCTCATTAAGATAGCCCCCTAATCGACTTTTTTGATTAAATTCACGTGCGAGCATGCCATCAATAGCATTCAACGCCATACGCAAAAACAACCAAATAGGAATAAGGAAAAAAAGAGAAGAAAATGTCGGAAATAGTGCGAGAACCACACCGAGTAAAATAGAAAGTAAGCAGGCAATTAGCGTAACTTGATTTGCCGTTACGCCTTTTGCCGCTAATTGCCTAACTAAAGGCCGAAGTAAATTCTGAAATTTGGGTTTTAAGGCATAGATACTCATCTACCATCTCCTTGTTTTTATTAGTAAACATAAAAATTTCGCTAATAATAGAATAGTATAGAGTATTACTCAAGTTTTTATTCGTCCATATACCCTAAACTTCTTAAGGCGCGTTCATCGTCCGCCCAACCAGACTTCACTTTAACCCAAAGTTCTAGGTGTACTTTATTATCAAATAAGCGTTCCATGTCAGCGCGCGCTTCCATACCAATGGTTTTAATTTTTTGCCCTTGAGCACCTATCACCATTTTCTTTTGGCCTTCGCGTTCAACTAAAATCAAGCCATTGATTTCATAAGTACCACGCTCATTTACTTTAAATTGTTCAATTTCAACCGTTACCGAATAAGGTAATTCTTCCCCAGTAAAACGCATTAATTTTTCACGGATAATTTCTGACGCCATAAAACGCTGTGAACGGTCCGTTACATAATCCTCAGGGAAGTGGTGAACGCCTTTACGTAAGGACTGACGAACAATTTTCTCTAATTGATGCACGTTATTACCACGTTGCGCAGAAATCGGCACAATGTGAGAAAAGTTAAACTTACTGCCTAAATCTGTAATAAATGGTAATAAATCATCTTTATTCTTGATGTTATCAACTTTGTTGATGGCGAGTACGACAGGCGCTTTGGCATTACGTAATTTATTTAATACCATCTCATCATCAGCATTCCAATGTGTACCATCCACAACAAAAATAATGAGATCTACATCCCCGATTGCCGAGCTTGCTGCACGGTTCATTAAACGGTTAATCGCTCGTTTTTCTTCGATATGAAGCCCTGGTGTATCTACGTAAATTTCTTGGTAGATACCTTCCGTTTTAATTCCCACAATACGGTGACGCGTAGTTTGCGCCTTGCGAGACGTAATCGAGATTTTTTGTCCCAAAATTTTATTTAACAGGGTAGATTTCCCTACATTTGGGCGGCCTACGATAGCGATAAAGCCACAATAGGTCTCTTGTTCTTGATTTAATTCGGTCATTTAATTTCCAATGTTTTTAAGATTTGTTCTGCGGCCGCTTGTTCTGCTTTACGGCGGCTAGAACCTTTCGCAATAAAAGTGCGGTCAATATTGGGTACGTTTTTTACCGTACATTCTACGGTGAAGGTTTGGCAATGTGCCTCCCCTTCTATTTTAATCACGTCATAAGTTGGCAAGGCGAAATGCTTACCCTGCAAATACTCTTGCAAACGCGTTTTGGCATCTTTTTGGTTATCACCTGGTTTAATTTCAGCGAGTAACGTTTTATACCAGCTACGCACAATATCTGCCGCTTTATCAAAGCTTGAATCTAATGCCATTGCGCCAATTACTGCTTCAACACAATCGGCTAAAATCGATTCACGACGAAAGCCCCCACTTTTCAACTCGCCAGAACCTAAGGACATATAATCCCCAAGCTCAAAATTTCGGGCAATCATCGCCAGAGTTGGCTCTCGAACTAATGTTGCACGCATTCTGCTAAGTTCACCTTCATTACAACGAGGGAATTGATGATAAAGTGCATCAGCAATGACATAATTAAGAATCGAATCACCTAGAAATTCTAGGCGTTCATTATGTTGAGTGGAGGCACTGCGGTGTGTCAGTGCCAATTTTAAGTTTTTTAGATCGGAAAATTGATAACCAATTTTTCGTTCTAGTCGATCTAAATGATTCATATTAATTAATTTTTGTAAAGAAACGGTCAAAACGGAAGCCTGTAGGCCACTCATTTGGTTCTTTTTCTAAACTCATCCAAATATAAGTGGCTTTACCCACGATATTTTTTTCTGGTACAAATCCCCAAAAACGGCTGTCATCACTATGATCACGGTTATCGCCCATCACAAAATATTGCCCTTCAGGCACAATCCATTCTGCAGCAGGTAAACCTTCTTGTGGATAGAATTCAATACCAGAATAACGGCGCATTGGCTCAACTAAAATCGCATGTGTCACATCGCCGATTTCCAGATATTCCACTTGAGTTGGGAATGCTGGATTAGTTGGTTCTTGTTTATATTCAAATACTTTAGCTTGGCAGTCTATTTCACAAGGTTTGCCATCTTTACCATGAACAATTGTTAAAGCGTTTTTTTCAACATCAAGGATAATTCGATCGCCACCTTTACCCACAATACGTTTAATGTAATCCACACCTGACATATTGTCTTTGGATGTTAACGCAAGATTTTCAGCATACGCTGCTCTCGTTGCACCTAAACTTGTACGAAGTAACGCTTGCTCTGGCGCTTTAAACACGATCACATCACCACGTTCTGGCTTATTACCTTCAATAATCGTATTTTGGAAAATCGGATCTTTGATGCCATAAGTATATTTATTAACGACAATAAAATCCCCTACATATAATGTAGCTTGCATTGATCCTGATGGAATTTGAAACGGCTCAAAAATAAATGAACGTACAAGAAACACTACAGACAACACAGGGAAAAGCGAAGAAATAAATTCTGAACCTTCTGAAATAGGCTCAATTTTCGCTTTTTCTTCATCCGTTAATGCTTTGCCTGAGCGCTGTTCTGCGCGTGCGATTTGACGACGACGTCTCGGCATCACAGCAAAGCGGTGATAACACCATAAAATGCCGGAAAGTGCGGTCAAAATCAGCAACAAAATACTGAATGTGTTAGGCAGTTGGAAATAATCTAACGCTTTCCAACCGGCAAAGCCTACGGCTAACAACAGAATAAAAAATACATTCGACATTGCTCTACTTTCCTATTTATCTTTACCTACATGTAAGATCGCTAAAAACGCTTCTTGCGGCACTTCCACGTTACCTAAAGATTTCATTCGTTTTTTACCTTCTTTCTGTTTCTGTAAGAGTTTTTTCTTACGGCTCACGTCACCACCATAACATTTTGCTAATACGTTTTTACGCAATTGTTTTACGGTTGAACGCGCAATAATATGGTTACCAATCGCGGCTTGGATCGCGATATCAAATTGTTGACGTGGAATCAGCTCGCGCATTTTTTCAACTAACTCACGACCACGATAAGGCGCATTATCTTTATGAACAATTAACGCTAACGCATCAACACGATCACCGTTGATCATAATATCCACGCGCACCATATCCGCCGCTTGGAAACGTTTGAAACCATAATCCAAAGAGGCATAACCGCGAGAAGTTGATTTCAAGCGATCGAAGAAATCTAATACCACTTCGCCCATTGGGATTTCATAAGTTAACGCAATTTGGTTACCGTGATACACCATATTGGTCTGTACACCACGTTTTTCCACACAAAGGGTAATCACGTTACCTAAGAATTCCTGTGGCACCAACATATTACATTCTGCGATAGGCTCGCGAATTTCTGAAATATTATTCAATGGCGGTAATTTCGCTGGACTGTCCACATACACCACTTCACCACTTGTCATTTCAACTTCATAAATTACGGTTGGTGCAGTGGTAATCAAATCAAGATCATATTCACGCTCTAAACGCTCTTGAATGATCTCCATGTGTAAAAGCCCTAAGAAACCACAACGGAAACCAAAACCTAAAGCAGTCGAGTTTTCTGGTTCATAGAAAAGTGATGCATCGTTTAGGCTTAATTTACCCAACGCATCACGGAAAGCTTCATAATCGTCAGAACTAACTGGGAATAAACCAGCATAAACCTGCGGTTTTACTTTCTTAAAGCCTGGCAATACATGGCTTGCTGGATTATGTTGATGGGTTAAGGTATCCCCTACTGGTGCACCTAAAATATCTTTAATTGCACAAACAACCCAGCCCACTTCGCCAGTATTTAATACGGTCGTATCCACTTGTTTTGGCGTAAAAATCCCTAAACGATCAACGTTGTAAGCCTGTCCAGTAGACATTACTTTGATTTTATCGCCTTTACGCAATACGCCATTTTTAATACGAGCTAATGACACCACGCCTAAATAGTTATCGAACCAAGAGTCAATAATCAAGGCTTGTAACGGTGCATCAGGATCACCTTCTGGCGCAGGAATTTTCGCAACAATTTCTTCTAATACATCTTCAATACCCACACCGGTTTTCGCCGAACAACGTACGGCTTCCATCGCATCAATACCCACAATGTCTTCAATTTCTTCTGCGACTCGTTCAGGATCCGCTGCCGGTAAATCGATTTTATTTAAAATCGGCACAACTTCTAGATCCATTTCAATGGCGGTGTAGCAGTTTGCCAAGGTTTGTGCTTCTACGCCTTGTCCCGCATCTACAACTAACAATGCCCCTTCACAAGCCGCAAGAGAACGCGACACTTCATAAGAGAAGTCCACGTGTCCTGGTGTATCGATAAAGTTTAATTGGTAAGTTTCACCATCTTTCGCTTGATAATTTAACGTTACACTTTGTGCTTTAATGGTAATACCGCGCTCACGCTCAAGATCCATGGAATCCAACACTTGCGCTTCCATTTCACGATCCGAAAGGCCCCCACAGGTCTGAATTAATCGGTCAGAAAGGGTCGATTTACCGTGGTCAATATGGGCAATAATAGAAAAGTTGCGAATATTCTTCATAAATAGATTAGTTTTCTCAAAAATCATTAAATTTAACTGGCGGATTGTACCTGAAAAGCGCGGAAATCGCTAGGGATGAAAGGGAAAAGTGCGGTCAAATTTTCAAACCTTTTAGATAAAACAAAACCCCGAATTACTTCGGGGTTTCTTTTTTCATTCAAACTGAAATTATAGGCTTTCAGTGAAAGTACGAGTAATAACGTCGCGTTGTTGTTCTGGTGTTAAAGAGTTGAAACGTACTGCGTAACCAGAAACACGGATAGTTAATTGTGGGTATTTATCCGGGTTGTTTACTGCATCTTCTAACGTTTCACGACGTAATACGTTTACGTTTAAGTGTTGACCACCTTCAACTTTAACAGTTGGTGCTACGTTTACCGGTAATTCACGGTATTCGATTTGGCCTAATTCGCTTACTGCTACTACTTGGTCTTCTACGAATTCAGCTTTTGCACATAAACAACGAGCTTCATTTTTTTCGCTGTCTAATAACCAGAATGAGTTTAAAAGATTGTCATTTGCTGCTTGAGTAATTTGAATACCTTTGATCATAAAGTGCCTCCTAATTTGGCGGTTGTATATTTATTAAACTGTGCAAATTTTATCAAACTATTTGAAGAATTCAATTAATTTTGACCTAAAACAGGTTCTTTTTTCTGACTAATTTTTAAAAATTGATCTAGATTAAATTTTTTTGTCGCACAAAGGCCTCAACACTTGCTAACACTTAACAAAATATTAACATAACTCACAAATAAAGCCTTTCTAAGCAATTTTCATTTATAATATGCCCAAGCTTATCCAATAAGGAAATACAGAATGAAAACCTGGACAGATGTTATCGGTCAAGAGAAAGAAAAACCTTACTTTAAACATATTCTACAACAAGTTCATCAAGAGAGACTCGCGAGGAAAACCATTTACCCACCGCAAGACGAAGTGTTTAATGCCTTTAAATATACGGCATTTGATGAGGTGAAAGTCGTCATTTTAGGACAGGATCCCTATCATGGCCCAAATCAAGCGCACGGTTTAGCTTTTTCGGTGAAACCTGAGGTTGCTATTCCCCCTTCTCTACTGAATATGTACAAAGAATTGGCTAACGACATTCCTGGTTTTCAAATGCCAAATCATGGCTACTTAGTGAAATGGGCGGAACAAGGTGTACTGTTGCTTAACACCGTGCTAACTGTAGAGCGCGGCATGGCACATTCACATGCTAAATTTGGTTGGGAAGTATTTACAGACCAAGTAATTGCAGCACTCAATGAACACCGTGAAAAAATAGTATTTTTACTTTGGGGAAGTCATGCGCAGAAAAAAGGGCAATTTATTGATCGCAATCGTCATTATGTTTTAACTGCCCCGCACCCTTCCCCTCTTTCAGCACATCGTGGTTTTCTAGGGTGTCATCATTTTTCTAAAACCAACGAATACTTAAAGCAAAATGGTTTAACTGAAATTGATTGGCAAGTTTAAGATTGCGATTCAACATCAAGCGGGAGATTTTTTTCCCGCTTTTCTTCTTTTTTCTGTTCTCGTCTTTTTTTGAAAAAATCACTCAATTTCTGACCGCACTTTTCTGCCAGCACGCCAGACGTAATTTCTAACGTATGATTCATTTTATAATCATCAAAGAAGTGAAAGCGAGAACCTACAGCCCCCGTTTTATAATCTGACGCACCGAAGACTAATCGTTTAATCCGGCTATGTAAAATCGCGCCCGCACACATGGTACAAGGCTCAAGGGTGACATAGAGCGTGGCATTGAGCAGACGATAATTTTGAATATTTTGTGCTGCATTACGCAATGCGACAATTTCAGCGTGAGCGGTCGGATCATTTTCAATGATAGATAAATTCCAGCCTTCACCGAGAATATTTCCGTCATCATCCACCAACACTGCCCCGACAGGAATCTCGCCGAGTGCTTCTGCTCGATCGGCAAGCATCAGGGCGTGTTGCATAAATTTCTCGTCTAAATCTGACCGCACTTTGAATGCCTAAACTGAGAAAGGATATTTGATTGGTTCGTGAGATTGATAACCCACCACCTTGAAATCATCCATCGTCACCCAAGTTTCAAGATCTTCAAGGGTTTTAATATCAGGATTAATTTCTAATTGTGGTGAAGGGAATGGTTCACGTTTTAATTGCACATCACGCATTAACTCAAGTTGGTCTTCATAAATATGCGCATTTACAATTTTATGATATGCCTTACCCGGTTTATTGCCGGTAATTTGTGCCATCAAAGCAAGGAAAGTAAAGACCTGAATTTGATTGAAGTTTAAGCCAAGTGGCACATCACAAGAACGCTGATAGCTGGTTAAGTGCAATGTATCGCCCACTAAGGAAAATGTGTGAGTGTGCATACAAGGACGCAAACAGCCTAAGTCAAATTCGCCAGGATTGAAGAAAGTCAGAATTTCACCGCGGTCATCAATCCCTCTGCTTAAATTATTCACAATTTTACGAAGTTGATCGATGGTTTCGCCATTCGGTTTGCGCCATGCTCTGCCTTGCACACCATAAACGCGGCCCATATCATCGGTGCCTTTACGATGTGGATTGGCAAGCCAAGCGGCATTTTCATTGGCATTGGCATCCCATGTTTTGGTACCAAGCTTACGGAAATCTGCGGCGTTATCATAACCACGGATATAGCCTAAAAATTCCGCAATCGCTGCTTTCCAATAACTTTTACGCGTTGTAATTAAGGGGAATTGATTATTGGCAACATCATATTCTAAATCTGCATTAATCACTGTAAGGCAATGCTTGCCAGTACGCTCGTTAGCAACCCACTCACCTTCATTTACAATGCGTCGACAAAGATCTAAATATTGTTTCATAAAAAACTCCTTATTGATGAACCGCACTTTTTGCGCGATTGTATGCCCATGCCATAATTAATCCACCACCAATAATCATCGGTAAGCAAAGAGCTTGGCCACGCGTCATGATGCCTAAGAAAGATTCCACTTCAGGCTCACGGACATATTCAACGATAAAACGGAAAATCCCGTAACCAACAAGGAATAATCCTGCTACAGAACCTGCAGGGCGAGGCTTTTTAATAAAGACATTCAGAATAATAAACAACACGAAACCTTCTAAGAACGCCTCATAAAGCTGTGAAGGATGGCGTGGTAATAACAAAGGATCATTTGGAAAAATCATGGCCCAAGGAACATCCGTTTCTCGTCCCCAAAGTTCTAAATTGATGAAGTTACCAATTCGTCCCATCCCTAAACCAAATGGAATCAAGGGCGCCACGAAATCTGCCGTTTGCCAAAAGCTTCTTTTTTGAGAATAAGAGGTCCAAATCATTGAGATAATCACCCCAATTAATCCACCATGGAATGACATTCCCCCTTCCCAAACACGAAATAAATACAGCGGGTCTTGCACAAAATGATCAAAATTATAGAAGAAAACATCCCCAATGCGACCACCTAAGAATACGCCCATAAAGCCATTAAAAAGTAACGTATCTACTTGATCCACAGTCCAACCACTATTCGGTTGATTGGCACGACGAACCGCCAGCCAACGCGCAAAGATAAAGCCTAATAGATACATTAAGCCATACCAACGCAGCCCTATATTGCTATTACCAAAAGTAAAAATAGTCGGATCAAAATGCGGAAGCATCAAAAATTCTGAATTCATAACATTCCTTATTTAATAAACATATCAACTGCGATCGCAACTAATAGCAAGGCAAAGCCTTTTTTCAAGGTTGGCACAGGGAGTTTGGAGGTGGCTGTTGCCCCTAGTTTAGAAGTGAAGAATGAAGTGCCCGTAATACCAAGCACGGCAGGCAAATAAACATAACCTAGGGAATAATCTGGCATGGAAGGATTACCCCAACCACTCACCATAAAACTCAACATGCCTGATAAACCAAGAAGTGCCCCACAGAATGCAGAAGAACCGATGGCTTTTTTCATATCAATCCCGCGGGAATTTAAAAATGGCACGATAAAACCGCCACCGCCAACGCCTGCTGCACTTGATGCCATCCCAATTAAAATACCACCGATAACAGATGCTTGTGTTGTTAAAGGTTTGGTTTTCCCTGTGTTTTTCTTAATAGAAATCACCATTTTTGCCGCTAAATATACGACTAAACAGGCAAAGATTTTGGCTGATACATCACGATCAAGTTTGCCAATAAACAAACCAGAGATAAAGACCGAGATCATGACCATCGGTGCCAATACTTTAACGGCACTCCACTCTATATTGCCTAGTTTATGATGACGCTGCGCAGAAGAGAATCCGGTAATCACAATAGTCGCCAATGAAGTTCCTAATGCAGTGGACATCAGCAATGGCTCAGGCACGCCTATCATCGGCAATAGATACACCAAGGTTGGGACAATAATTAATCCTCCACCAATGCCAAATAATCCAGCGAGAAAACCAACAACAGACCCGACAAGCAAACAAAGTAAAATAAAAGTGAGCATTATTGCCCCCTTGACTTATAAGATGAACGTTTTTGATATTTAGAAAAACCACTTTTACGCGGTGCATGATAAGGTTTATTTGCCTCATGCTCTTGCGTATTTTCAAGCAATGTTTTTTCGTTGCCAAACATTACTTGAGCAAACTCTTTCATCGCTTTGCGGTAAACATCTTTCTTAAAGGACACAACCTGACGTACGGGATACCAAAAGCTCACCCAACGCCAACCATCAAATTCCGGTGATTTTGTTGTGCCACTTCTACCGACGGCACACATTTCCAACGGGAAAAGACTCCTGTATTCTATCCGGATAATGATTCACAAAAAGAGTTGTATTGATTCTTCGCAATATTCTGCCCGGTAAATACCGACAATGCCGTTCCGACGGAGACAATGACCTGGATCGCCACGCTGTCCACACGGTTCGCCGCCACATAGGCCGCCATGGTAGAGGATCCGAAGGAATTCACCAGTCTCTGGACGCTCATTCCGCCCAGTGCGATCATGCAGGACTGGAATGCCGCCGGGAATCCGGTCTTCACCACCAGCTGAATATAATGGACTTCCGGTTTCCATTTCATCAGAGATAATCCGATCTCTTCTCTCACTTGTCTTACTTTCACAAAACAGATCACCGCCGAAGTACACTGTGCCAGAATCGTCGCATAAGCTGCTCCCGCTACTCCCATCTTACACACAATGATGAAAAACATGAATGATAACAATATTGGTCGTGATGCAAGTGAATTGCTTCGTAAGGTGGAAGC
>OGYU01002997.1_pt1 | contig 10452 bp, 9 predicted proteins | sample 1576581 | NCBI WGS metagenome assembly OGYU01 (sample SAMEA3541547, study PRJEB24748) | human gut metagenome | biome: human gut; feature: human-associated habitat; material: faeces | place: China | collected 2012 | reverse complement strand
GGCATTTACGGCTACCTGCTGGCTATGTTTTTGACCGGAGTGAGCGCCGCTGCGGTCAACCTTGCCATCCTGCACCGGCGAACAGCGTTCCGCCTGAAACCCTTCCGGCGGTTCGGCGTGCCGCTGCTCTGCGGCGCTGCGGTTTACCTGTGGACTCGCGTTTTCGCGCAGACATTCGTCTGCCGGTTTGATAACCCCGTGACCGCCCTCGCGGCAGCCCTCGTGTCAGCTATCATATTGTATTTGCTCGTGCTGAGGCTGCTCGGCATCCGTCTCGGGCGGTATCTGGCACATCGCGTGGAAAATCCGACAGTCCTTCCAGTATTCCTGTGGTAGGAAAATAGAGAAGTGCTATCAGCGTGAAGATTGGAGAAAGGGTAACGGGTTGCCGCTATGCGGGCGCCGGCTTTTTTTGTTGCAGCAATAAAAATGAAAACAGAGCGCTTCACAGCAGTGAAACGCTCTGTTTTTGTATGAGTATCATCGGATTTGCGTGCGCCGGAGCTTTATGCAGCCATTGCTCGGAAATCCGGATGAAGCAGTTCCGCAGCAGCCGGAGATTATTCGCACAGCGGGAACTTCTCGGTGAATACATGATTTGTCTATTTTACGCAGTTTGACGACCGATTTCACAGGGAATACTATTTACTACTTGAATAGTACGGATTTTTGCGGTATACTATAAACAAACAAAAAGCAACAGGAGGTTACTATCATGGCTGCTATTACGAAGAAGTCCACCATTGGTGAGGTTCTGAATATGAACATCGAGAGCGCTCGTTTCTTTATGGAAATCGGCATGCACTGCCTCGGCTGCCCGGCATCTCAGGGCGAGAGCATCGAGGAGGCCTGCATGGTACACGGCACCAATGCAGATGAACTGGTTGCCAAGCTCAACGCTTTTCTGGGCGAATAAGTCGAGTGAGTAAGAAAATTAGAGCTGGCATTGTTTGCCGGCTCTGTTTTTTTGGAGTTTTACATGGAAAGTATGATTTTAACACCGCGGCTGGCCTGTATGGCGGCTCTGGTGCCGCAGAATGCTCGATTGGCGGATATCGGAACGGATCACGGCAAGCTGCCGATCTCACTGCTGCTGGATGGGTATATTGCATCGGCTATCGGCTCGGATATCCGTTCGGGACCGCTGGCGCATGCGGAGCGCAATGCGAAAGAGCATAATGTATCCCTGTCTCTGCGGCTTGCGCCGGGACTGGAGGCCGTGCGGGCGGAGGAATGCGACACCGTAACGATCGCAGGCATGGGCGGCCAGACCATCGCAGAGATTTTGACTGCCGCACCGTGGACCGCCCAAGGTAACCATCTGCTGCTGCTCCAACCGATGACCATGATTGCCGAACTGCGCCGGTGGCTGTACGCGCACGGCTACGCCATCGAGCGTGAAACGCTGTGCCGCGAGGACAGACGGCGTTACGTCGTTCTCAGCGTACGCGGCGGTGCACCGAAGCGGGAAATACCGCTGAGCGAATGTGCGGTTTCTCCGGCCTTGCTGCGTGCAGAGGGGGCTGCCGATTATCTTGAGCAGCTCTACCTGCGGGAGAAAAAGGCACTGGACGGCATGGAACAGGGCGCATCGGAGAACAAGCGTCTCGCGTACCAGCGTGCGCTGGTGCAGTGCATCCAATCTGCAAGGGAGGAACTGAAATGACGACGGTTCAGGATATTTTGACATTTATGGAGGGTCTTGCTCCCTACGAACTGGCGGAAAGCTGGGACAATGTCGGCCTGCTGTGCGGCGATCGTGCGCAGGAGGTCACGAGCGTGCTTTGTGCGCTCGATGTGACAGAAACGGTCGTGCAGGAAGCGGCTGAGCGCGGTGCGCAGCTTGTTGTCGCACACCATCCGGCGATCTTCACCTCAGTCAGCCGCGTGACATCGGACGATACGACCGGTCGAGTGCTGCGTTACGCGATCAAGCACGATATTTCTATTATCTGCATGCATACCAACGCAGACTGTGCGGAGGGCGGTGTCAATGACGCACTCGCGTCCGCGCTGTTCCTCACCAACGTGGTGAGCATGGAGGCCGGCGAGAACGGCATGCTCGGTCGTGTGGGCGATCTGCCGCGTGAAATGCAGCCGCGCGAATTTGCACTCTATGTTAAGGAGTGCCTGCGTGCAGGCGGTGTGCGCTTCTGCGACGGCGGCAAGCCGATCACGCGCGTAGCGGTCGGCGGCGGTGCCTGCGGCAAGCTGATGGACTATGCAGTCGCAGGCGGCGCACAGGCGTTCGTCATCGGCGACTGCAGCTACGATCTCATGCAGCGTGCGCAGGCCATCGATCTGTCTCTGGTGGATGCGGGACACTTCCCGACCGAAAATCCGGTTGCGGCCGTGTTCGCCGATAAAATCACAGCCGCATTCCCGCAGGTTCTCACCGAGGTTTCCGAGCGGCACGCGGACTGTATCCAATTTGTTTAAGGAAGAATTTATATGCCATTAGATGCGATCTGCCTGCGGGCAGTGACAAATGAACTCAATAACGTACTGGCAGGCTGCCGCGTAGAGAAGGTCTATCAGCCGAACCGCGATGAAATCGTGCTGCAGACACGCGGCGGTCAGGGTGGTCCGCGCCGACTGCTGCTGTCGATCGCGGCAGGCTCGCCGCGCGTGCATTTCATTGACGCGGCTCGAGAGAATCCGGCGGCGCCGCCGATGTTCTGCATGCTGCTGCGCAAGCATGTGCAGGGCGCAAAGATTGCGGCAGTGAGCCAGCCGGCGGTCGAGCGTATGCTCACCATCGAACTGGATACGACGGATGAAATGGGTGTACCCTGCAAAAAGCACCTCATCTGCGAGCTGATGGGCAAGCACTCCAACGTCATCCTGTGCGGCGAGGATAACCGCATTATTGACGCTCTGCGCCGTGTAGACGGCGACCTGTCCGGCAAGCGGCAGGTTCTGCCCGGTCTGTTTTACCGCATGCCGCCCGCACAGGACAAGCACGACCCGTTCACGGTTTCCGGCACAGGACTTGCCGCCGCGGCATCGCAGGCGGAAGAAGGGCAGACGCTCGACCGCTGGCTGCTCAGTCAGCTTCTGGGCTTTTCGCCGCTGCTCTGCCGCGAGCTGTCCTTCCGCGCGACCGGTGACGCAGCCAAGCCAATCGCACGCATGACGGACGAGAACCGTCAGCAGCTCGGCAAGGTGTACGACGATTTCATGTCGTATGTCGAGGATGACCGAGCCAAGCCTTTCCTGCTGACCAAGGTCGAGGACGGTGCGGTGTTCGACTTCACCTTCCTTCCGGTGACGCAGTACGAGGGTCTGATGAACGTCACGCAGGCGGACAGCTTCAGTGCACTGCTTGCAGCCTTCTTTGAGAAAAAGGGTAAGGCTGAGCGGATGCAGCGCCGCACCGGCGATCTGCACAAGACTGTCACAAACGCGCGTGACCGTGTGGCCCGTAAGCTGGCGGCGCAGGAAAAGGAACTCGCGGCTACGCACAACCGTGAGCAGTACAAGCGCACCGGTGAACTCATCACCGCGAACCTGTATCAGCTGGAAAAGGGCATGAACAAGGCGAAAGTGGTTGATTACTACGCTGAAAGCTGTCCGGAGGTTGAAATTACGTTAGATGTGCGGCTGACGCCGCAGCAGAACGCACAGAAGTATTTCAAGCTGTACAACAAGGCCAAGACCGCTGAGGAAGTGCTCACACAGCAGATCGAACAGGGCACAGCCGAGCTGGATTATCTGGAAAGCGTCCTCGCTGCTCTCAGTGAAGCCGAAAACGAGCGTGATCTTGCACAGCTGCGCGAGGAGCTCACGCAGTCCGGTGTGCTCTCTGCCAAGCAGACGCGCAACAAGAAGCTGCGCGGCAAGCCGGCGCAGGCAAAGCCGTTCCATTATCGTACGAGCGACGGATTTGACGTGTTTGCGGGAAAAAACAACCTGCAGAACGATCTTTTGACACTCAAAACTGCGTTCAAGAGCGATATCTGGTTCCACACGCAGAAGATTCACGGCTCACACGTTATCCTCGTGACGGACGGCAGGGAGCCGACTGATGAGGCCATGACCGAGGCCGCCATGATCGCAGCGTATCATTCGCGCGGACGCTCGTCTTCTCTGGTGCCGGTGGACTACACGCCGGTTCGCCAGGTGAAAAAGCCTGCGGGCGCGAAGCCGGGCATGGTCATCTACCATGTGTACCAGACCGCGTATGTCACGCCGGACGAAGCCGAAGTAGAAAAGCTCCGCGTAGAATAAAAATAAACCGCTCTCGAACTTTTGAGAGTGGTTTTTACACGACAAAAGGGATTCTGTCAGAAACAGAATCCCTTTTGCTTTACTTGTGGGATGCGATAACGTCGCTCATGTCGTACATGCCCGGCTGGGTGCGCTCGGCCATGAAAGCGGCTGCATCAACCGCACCGACCGCGAAAACCTCGCGGGACAGAGCGGTGTGCTTAATCTCGATGATCTCATCGCGGCCGCAGAACAGCACGCTGTGCTCACCAACGATGGTGCCGCCGCGGATCGCGGAGATACCAATCTCGTGTGCCGGGCGCTTTTCGCGGCGCTCGTGACGGTCGTAAACATACTCCGCGTCATAGGGGAGTGCGCTCGCAACTGCGTCAGCCAGCATGAGAGCCGTGCCCGAAGGAGCATCCAGCTTCTGGTTGTGGTGCTTCTCGATGATCTCCACGTCGTACTTGTCGCCCAGAACAGCGGCGGACTGCTTGAGCAGCTCGCTCATCAGGTTGATGCCAAGCGACATGTTGCCCGAACGGAACACCGCGATCTTTGCGGAAGCCGCACGGATGCGGTCCAGCTGCGCCGCAGAGTGACCCGTGGTGCAGATAACGACCGGCGTGCCGTGCTGCTCGCAGTAATCGAGCAGACGCTCGGTAGAAGCGGCGTTGGAGAAGTCGATGATTACATCGCATTCGCCGGTAAACTCAAACGGATCGGCAAAAATCGGGAAATCTGCATACTGCACCGTATTGATATCAAATCCCGCAACGATCTCCATACCTTCTCTGCCGCTGACAATGTCGTTGATGACATGGCCCATACGGCCGCAGCAGCCGGAAAGTGCAATTTTCAACATCTTTTTATAGCTCCTTTAGATCTTGCAGCCGGCGTTTTCCAGCTCGCGCTTGATGTACGCGATGTGCTCCTCGCTCGGCTCAACCAGCGGCAGACGCAGACCGCCGACCTTCCAGCCGAGCAGCTCCATAGCCTTCTTGACCGGGATCGGGTTGACCTCGCAGAACAGTGCATCGATCAGATCGTGATACTGCAGCTGCAGCTTAGCAGCCTCCGGATAACGGTTGTCAAAGCACAGCTGAGTAATGTCGTGTGCAACCTGCGGTGCTACGTTGGACAGCACCGAGATAACACCCTTGCCGCCGAGAGACATCAGCGGGACGATCTGGTCATCGTTGCCGGACCAGACATTCAGGTTGTCGCCGCACTTAGCCATGGCCTCAGCCAGCAGGCTGAAATTGCCGGATGCGGCCTTGAGACCATTGATGTTCGGATGCTTGGACAGCTCATACAGGGTATCGGCGGTAAAGCATACACCGGTGCGGCTCGGTACGTTGTACAGAATGACAGGCAGATCGCAGCAGTCTGCGATTGCGGTGTAGTGTGCGATCAGACCGCGCTGCGTAGTCTTGTTATAGTACGGCGTAACCGACAGACCGGCATCTGCGCCGCATTCAGCTGCAAACTTGGTCAGCTCAATGGCGTATGCGGTGTCGTTGGAACCCGTGCCGGCAACGACCGGTACACGGTGATTGACATACTCACAGCACCAGGCAATGGCTTCGCGATGCTCCTTATCGTGCAGGGCAGATGCCTCGCCGGTGGTGCCGCAGACAACGATGGCATCCGTGCCGTGTGCGATCTGGTGGTCGATGATCTTGCCGAATTCTTCGTAATCGACCTCACCGGTGGACTTGAACGGCGTGATAATAGCAACCGCAGCACCGGTAAAAACAGGCTTCTTCATAATAAAACGGTGACCTCCTTAACGGTCCATATAGCCCTCGGCGCAAAGCAGCTCTGCCATCAGAACAGCGCCGCCTGCTGCGCCGCGCAGAGTGTTGTGCGACAGGCTGACAAACTTGTAATCAAAGATGGTATCCTCACGCAGACGACCGATGGAAACACCCATACCATTCTCGAGGTTGCGGTCCAGCTTGGTCTGCGGACGGTTATCCTCTTCGAAGTAAGTAAGGTAGTGCTCCGGAGCGGACGGCAGGTTCAGCTCCTGTGCGCGGCCCTTGAAGTTGTTCCAGCGCTCGATCATAACTTCCTTGCTCGGCTTGTTTTTGAACTTAACCGAAGCGGCAGCCATGTGACCGTCAGAGCATGCAACGCGCAGGCACTGTGCGGAAATAACCGGAGTGGTCGCGGGCTCGATGTGGTCGCCCTCGATGTGGCCCCAGATCTTCATCGGCTCCTTCTCGCTCTTCTCTTCCTCGCCGCCGATGTACGGAATAACGTTGTCTACCATCTCGGGCCAGGTCTCAAAGGTCTTGCCGGCACCGGAGATTGCCTGATAGGTGCAGACGGAAACCTCGGTCGGCTCGAAGTCCATCAGAGCGGACAGCGCCGGAACGTAGGACTGGATAGAGCAGTTGGATTTAACGGCGATAAAGCCGCGCTTGGTGCCCAGACGCTTGCGCTGTGCCGGAATGATCTCGGCATGGTCAGCGTTGATCTCCGGAATGATCATCGGAACATCCGGGGTACCGCGGTGAGCGGAGTTGTTGGAGCAAACCGGGCACTCGAGCTTTGCGTACTTCTCCTCAAGGGCGCGGATCTCATCCTTCTTCATATCTACTGCGCAGAAGATGAAATCAACCTTGGAGGCAATCTCCTCTGCGTCGGCAGTTGCGTCGTACATAACCATGTCCTTGTACTTGCCGGGCATCGGAACGGTCATCTTCCAGCGGCCCTCACAAGCCTCGGCATAGGTCTTGCCCTTGTTTCGGCCGGATGCAGCGAGTGCTACGACGTCGAACCACGGGTGGTTTTCCAGCAGCAGGGTGAAGCGCTGACCGACCATACCGGTCGCGCCGACGATGCCTACTTTGTACTGCTTCATGTTTATCAAATCCTTCCAAAAGGTATTCTAACAAAGAAATTATGTGATGAAAAACATACAGAAAGAATATCCAGAGGTGACTTCGGATGATTCGGCAAGAGCAATTTTCCGCAAAGTGCCGCAGACGAATTGTACAGAGTTACCTCAAAAGAAAAATACCGGTTGAAAAACCGGTATGATCTATACTATAATAGAGGGAGCGGAACAAACCGCTGCGCTCTAAACAGAATAGCTCTCCACCGGCGTTTCCGCTGATGACAGACGCTGGGATATTTTCCGACGGCGTCCAGCACGTGCCACGTTGTACGAACTTTATTATTTCCATTCTTTCTGGCTATAATATAGTCATAAGATAATTCTGTTTGCGCTTCCTTGATTCCTTTCTTATATACAAGTTTTATTCCTGTGGAATTCATAAATGCATCCGTTGCAACATACTTTGTACTTCCCTCAAATGTAACCGTCCCAATCTGATTGATTCCAGCAAAAGCACCTGTTTCTATCTTTTGAATTCCTGATGGGATTGTAAAGTTTCTGATATTTACTGAAGCAAATGCATGATCTTTGATCACTTTTAATGATTTTCCAAATGTTACGGATTTTAATACCGTACATTCATCAAATGCTGACTTGCCGATCATGGTTACCTGATCTGGAATTACCACGGCTTCCAATTCACTACATCCATAAAATGTATTTTCTTCGATCGTAGTGATCTTAGATGGAAGTTTGACATTCTTTAATGTTTCATTTCTATAAAATGCTTCTGGTGCGATCCATGTAATCTCTTCTGGAATTTCAACATTTGCATCTTTTCCGTCATATTTTAATAAACCGTGATCTTTTGTAATATACATATGATCTTTGTATGTAATCTGATCTGGAAGTAATTTCATTAATGATTCAATCGTGATATTCTTCCCAAGAGAACTTCCTAATGCGTAAAGGCTGTTCGCATCAAAATCTTTTGGAGCAATTTCAATGGTATCAACGCGCATATCACACGCATCCGCTCGATCCGTTTTATATTTTATTTTATTAATACTCTTTACAGATGATGGAATTACAATCTTCTTTAATTTAGAACAATTGTTGAACTCATCTCCTTCAGAATCTGTGGAATTATATAATACAGATTGCATATTAAACTCTGTACATCCTTCTTTGATCTTAAGCTCTGTTCTCTTTTGAGGTACTCTTACAATTCCTTTTCCATCTTTTGTATAGATCACACCCTCAATACTCTGATATGATGGGTCATTCTTTGCAACTACCAGATTATTTGCTGACAGATATGATACATTTGCCAATTTTAATTTTGTATTAAATGTTATGGTATCAACTGCTGACTGATCACTTGCAACATACCATAACTTATCATCAGTATCCTCTTCAAGCTTTAATTTAAAATCTCCTGGCATAACGATCGTCTTTAAACTTTTACAACTTCCAAATGCCCCCTGCCCGATCGTCTTTGTCTTTGATGGAACCGTTATTTTAGAAATCTTTGTTCCATAAAAGCTTCGAATTCCTATCGTTTTTACTGTTGATGGAATTGTCACAGAATTTAAATTCTTACATAATGCAAACGCTTCATATGAAACAGATGTCACGCCTTTTTTAATGATAACTTTCTTGATCTTCTTGTTCCTTCGAAATTTCATCTTCGCAGGCATTGCACCTTTTCCTTTGATCGTCAATGTTCCCTTCTTAAGCGTGTATGTTACTTTAGTTTTCGCTTCCACTTTCTGCTGACCTGCTCCGCTTATAAAAATCCCCATTGTCAGAGATGCGATCATGCCTGCATACAACATCATCTTTCTTGTTCTCATCCACTGCCTCCTTTTGTTTTAATTATTAAATTACAACTTTATTATATCTTATGTATTTATTTTTGTACATATTAACAGCAGTGTTTTTACTGTGAAAACGAAAACTGCCATACGAATTTTTCTTCCATTCATATGACAGTTTCTATTATCATTTCTTCCTTATCTAGGTACTGTTTCTACGATAATCCCATTTTGTTCCATCGCATCTTTAGCTTCTAATGGCACTTGATCGTCCGTAAATACCATATTAATATCTTTGAGTCTACACTGCATGACAACTCCATGTTCTGAAAACTTGCTGGAATCTGTTAAAATGATAGAATTCCTTGCAGAATCCGCCATACTCTTGGCAGCTTCGGCCCTTAACATATCTCCGCTTGTGAATCCGATGCCAGGGATATACCCATCCGTTCCCATAAATAGCTTATCTACATAAAAAGCTTCCGCACAGGTCTTCACCAATGGTCCTACCATAACCTCTGCTTCCTTCTGATATTCTCCTCCAAGAACGATAACCTTTGTAACACCACCCTCTGTTTCTCTGATAAAACGGGCAATATAGGATGAATTCGTGATAACTGTAATATCTTTCTTAGTCTCTGAAAGGTATTTTACAAGCAACGCACAACTTGACCCAGATTCCACCATGATCGTTTCTCCATCAGATATGATCTCACTTGCCTTTTCTGCAATCCTCTGTTTCGTCTCATAACAAAAAGCCATACGATTGCCGATGTCTGACATATTCTTCATTGTCGCATATCCATGTTCTCTTGTCAGAAAATTCAGTTCTTCCAAAGCATCAAGATCTTTTCTGATCGTGACCTGTGATACCTCCAGCATCTGTGACAAAGTTGCCACTTCTACTTTCTTTTTTTGATTTACGATTTCAAGAATCTTTGTTTGTCTGTCTGTCATGAAACTTTCCCTTTCTTCATAATATTAGGAAAGAGCCGTCTTGCGGCTCTTTATCCCTCTGCACTATTCATATAATAGCATATTTTTAATTAAAGGTCACAGATTCCTTTACCTTCTCCATAAACTGCATACCAGTCATTGTTGAAGTCTGTCACTGCTTTGTCAATATTAGGATTTGCAAATACCTGTTTTAATACTGCATATGGTGCTGTGATTGCTTCTGCTCCATAGTTAAATGCGTTCTTCACCTGTTCAACGCCTTTAAATGATGCTGCAACGATCTTACAATCATATCCATCATCTTCGATACGGTCCTGAAGATTGCTGATCAGTTCCATAGGGTCTGCCCCGAGATTTCCGATACGATTTACATATGGTGCGATATAGTCAGCTCCTGCTGCTAATGCAAAATATGCCTGCATCAGATCATAAACTGCTGTTGCTGTTACGTTAACACCTTCAGATTTTAAGATCTTGATTGCTTTTAATCCTTCGTATGATACAGGAACTTTGATATATACCTGATCATCGATCTCTTCTAAGATTCTGTGAGCTTCTTTAACGATTGTCTCAGCATCTAATGAGATAACCTGTACGTGAAGGCTTCTTTCTTTTCCGATA
>OGYU01002993.1_pt1 | contig 10460 bp, 11 predicted proteins | sample 1576581 | NCBI WGS metagenome assembly OGYU01 (sample SAMEA3541547, study PRJEB24748) | human gut metagenome | biome: human gut; feature: human-associated habitat; material: faeces | place: China | collected 2012 | reverse complement strand
TCCACGCCATCGGCGGTGCGCACCAGCAGGCGGCCTGCCACGCTCAGGGGCCGGTCGAACCAGGTGGACATCAGCATGCCGCCGTAGCCCTCCACCTCGGCGCGGGCAAAGCCGTGGTCGGCCCCGTCCAGCGTCTTGATGCGCCAGGTGGGCGAGTCACTGTGGCTGGCCGCGGCGTGCCAGCCGGTGAGCGGGCCTTTGGGCATCCGCCAGGCCAGAATGGCCGAGCCGTTGCGGGTGGTGTAGTATTTGCCGCCGGGCACAAGGTGCCATGCCGCGCTCTCCGGGCAGTTCCGGTAGCCCTCGGCTTCCAGAATGGCCGCGGCGGCGGCCGTGGAGTGGAACGCGCTGACACCGGCGTTCAGAAACGCAAACAGATCTTCCATGGAAAATGCTTTGTTTTGCATGGGGATGCTTCCTTTCGCTTTTACTGGTTCTACTCATTATAAGCCCTTGCTCTGCAAAGGTCAATGCGTACAAAAAAGCCGCCGCAGGCGGCAATGCCTGCGGCGGCGGGAAAGCCGGCTGCTCAGTGCAGCTCCGGCCAGTAGCCCTTGTTGGCTTCGATCATATCGTCCAGAATGGCCTTGGCAACGTTCATGCTGGGCACAGTCTTATTCAGGGTAAAGGCCTGCAGCACCTTCTCGTAGCTGCCTTCCACGCAGCCCTCCACCAGCAGCTTTTCGCTGTTGAGCTGCTGCATCATCAGACCCTGCTGGAACAGCGGGATGTTGTCCCGGGCAATGACCTCCGGGCCGTTCTTGCCGATGTAGGCGGGCAGTTCCACCATTGCGTCATAGGGCATATTGGGGATCGCACCGCGGTTCTCGGTGATGATGAGGAAGCGTGCCTTGGTGTCGTTCTTCAGTGCAGCGGAAAGATCTGCGATCCAGTCGCCGTGACTGCCGGCATAGAAGGTGTTGGCGTCCACCTCGCCGGTCTTGAGGTAGTGGTCGATGCCGTCGAACAGGTTCTTTTCGCGGGTCTCCTCCACCTCGTTGGCGCGGGTATGGTTCGGGTCCGAATGCTCCACGAACTCCTTGGCCTGCAGATAGTAGTTCAGGTAGGTATTGGGCAGGTACTCCGGGAAGTTTTCCATGATCTCGTACTCGCCCTTCCACACATAGTACCAGCTGCCCTTGGTGTGGCGGTTCTGGCTGGCGGAGGAAGTCAGAGCACCCATGCCCTTGAGGTAGCTTTCCGGCAGAAGGATCTGCTTTTCCTTGATGTAGGCGCGCAGCTTGGGCATCAGATCCTCGCCGCGGTACTGGATGGAGGTGAACCAGCCGAAGTGGTTCAGGCCAAAGTAATCGTAGACGATTTCCTTCTTGTTCTGGATGCCCATGGCAGCTGCCACCACGTCAATGATGGCGATGGGCATATCGCAGATGTTGATGATCCGTGCCTTCGGGCGCAGCTTGCGGCAGGCTTCGGATACGATGGCGGCGGGGTTGGAGTAGTTCAGGATCCAGTAGTCCTTCTTGGCATACTTTTCCACGTCGTCGATCAGCCTGATCATGGGGAAGATGGTGCGCATTCCGTAAGCCATGCCGCCGCAGCCGCAGGTCTCCTGTCCCACGCAGCCGTGGCGCAGGGGGATCTTTTCGTCCTGCTCCCGCATGGCGTAGCCGCCCACGCGCATCTGGGCAAACACAAAAGAGGTGTCCGTGTAAGCCTGCTGCACATCGGTGGTGACCACCAGCTTGATGTCGGTATTCAGCTCCTTGTGCAGGACCCAGTCCACCACAACGGCCACCTTGTCCTGCCGCTCCTTGTTGATGTCGAACAGACGGATCTCGTCCACTTCCAGTTCTTCCCGGCGCAGGGCGATGGATTTGACGATACCGGCGGTAAAAGTACTACCGCCGCCAGCAATGGTAATGACCATAGTATAAACACTCCTTTTTGTATTTCAGGTTTGCCCGGCGCATTCCGCCGGGGCACGATAAAACGATTTACTGGTTTTCCAGCTGTGCCTCCACGGCACGCTTGATATCGGCTACCTGCAGACCGTAAACGATCTGGATATCGGTCCCCTTTTTCACGATGCCGCTGTTCGGCAGCCGGTTGATGCTTTCCTCGTTGAGCTTTGCGGGGTCCTTGATGTTTACCCGCAGGCGGGTGAAGCAGTTGTCCACCGACAGGATGTTCTCCTTGCCGCCCAGACCATCAATGACGCACTGCACCTCGGCAGCGTTCTTCACGCTTGCCTTTTTGGCGGGTGCTGCGCTCCCCGCGGTCTCGGTGCTCACCTCTTCCCGGCCGGGGGTGTGGATGTTAAAGGTCTTGATCAGCAGGGTGAACACCACAAAGTACACCGCGATCTGGCACAGCGCCAGCAGGTACAGGATGGGATAGTTGGTCTTATCTGCACCGGCAGAAAGGTTCATCAGCACTGAGCCAAGGAGGTTGGTGGTAAAGCCGGTGACATGGAAGGTGTGCAGCAGCACGATGAACAGGCCGGAGATGCAGGCGTGTGCCACCCACAGGATGGGGGCAGTGAAGCAGAACATGAAGTCCAGCGGCTCGGTGATGGAAGCCAGAGAGGCGGTAAACGCCAGCGGCACCAGAACGGCAGCGGTCTTTTTGCGGTTTTCCTTGCGGGCGCAGAAGATGAAGGCCGCCACGATGCCAAAGTAGCCGAAGGTCTTGGTGAAGCCGGTGTACATCCACACAATGCCGTCCGAGAAGGGCAGACCCATGCTGTACTCCATCATCATTACGATATAGGAGCCGGTGTAGGTGGCATCGCCCACGGTCAGGCTGTTGCCCAGTGCAGAGAACTGGAAGGGGGTGTAGATGAGGTGGTGCAGGCCGGTGGGGATGAGGAAACGCTCCAAAAAGCCGTACAGGAACAGGCCGAAGTTGCCGGAGGTGGCGATCAGATCGGTCAGTGCGCTGATGACGCTCTGCACCGGCGGCCAGAAGAAGCAGGAACCAAAGCCGAACAGGATGGAAAAGACCACCATGCAGGTAAAGGACCAGCGGTTGCCGGAGTAGATCTGGGTGATGATGCCCTTGAACTGCTTTTCACAGGTGCGGTTGTACACCCAGCCGCAGACCAGACCCAGCAGGATGCCGCCGAACACACCCATATCCACCGTCTGGATGCCGAACACGGTGGACTGACCGGTGCCGTACAGACCCACCATAGGATCAGCCTCGGCCAGCATGCCCAGCTGGGTCAGGGTGACGTTGCCGGCGGTCAGGTACATAAAGTAGCTCATCAGGCCGATGATGGCAGCCTGCTGCTTGTTCTTTTTGGCAAGCGCCGCTGCGATGCCCACGCAGAACATCAGGCTGAGGTTGTTGATGATGACCATGATGCAGTTGTAGATCAGCTGTCCCAGCAGCTTGATGGGGGTCCACTGCAGAACAGGGATCATCGCGCTAAGGCTTGTGCTGGTAAGCAATGCGCCCAGCACAAGGATCAGGCCTGCTGCCGAGATATACGACAGCGGTGAGAGCATGGCTTTGGAGAACTTTTCCAAGCCATTCATGACTTTTTCTTTCATCTGTAATACTCCTCACTTTTTGACTTGACTGTTTGGGGGGATGATTTCTATTCCGCAGGGCTTCCGGACGCCCTGTTGAAACATTTTTCAGACGATCTTGGTCAGGTGGATGAGCAGATAGACCTGCTCCTGATGATCCAGCTCGTAATCAAATTCCTGACGCAGATAGGCATTGATGCGCTGTAAGCACACCTCGTTGCGGCTGTCGCACTGCAAAAGCACCGTGTACATGGATTCCAGCCCGGCGTCCTGCCACGGGGTGTGCCGCAGGATGCGTGCCGCCAGAAACTTGAGGTGCACGGTCAGGCGGGTGGTCTCGAGGCTCTCTTCCTCAAAGGTGCAGTGATAGGTATCGCAGATGATCTCCTTGACCGCCTTGACGAATTTTACGGTATCATAAGCCAGCGCACCGTCCGCCGCACCGGCTACCAGATGCAGGGCAATGTAGCCTGCTTCGTCCTCCGGCAGCTGTACGCCGCAGAACTGCCGGACAAGTTCCAGTGCCCTTTGCCCCACCGCATACTCCTTCGGGTACAGCATCCGGGTCTCCGAGAGCACGAGGTTGGGCAGAAAGGTGCCCTTTTCCACACGTTCCAGCGCAAAGCTGATGTGGTCCACCAGCGAGATGGTGCTTTTGCTGCCGAGCAGGATGCCCTGCTCTTCTGCCGCCAGCGAGATGCGCTCGGCGGCCTGCATCACCTGCGGGGTGACGTTATCCAGCATCTTGAGGAACTTGGTCTGCAATTCGTTCTGCACATAGTACACCTTGGAAACGCGGCTTTTGTCGATCACGTCCCCCGGGCGGCGGCCAAACCCAAGCCCGTTGCCCACGAGAATGGCTTCCCTGCCGTCCGGCATGATCACCGACACCGCATTGTTATTGAATACCTTTACAGCCTGCATCGCCGCACTCCTCCGCTTCCATGCCGCAGCTTTTGTGAAAAAGAAAAAGGGCACAAGAACCAAAGGGATGCCATTGCCGCATTCCCTCTGATGCTCATGCCTGATCGAACAGTTACACGCACTGATAAATTCACTTGTCTGGTTTGATTATACGAGCCAGCACAGAAAATGTCAATGCGTTGAACTGTCCGAAATTCAAGCCGCATTTTTGTATATCCTGCACAGGTCTGCTTGAAATTCGTCCTGCGCGGAACGATTGACAACGCCGGGCCCACAACGTATACTTAGGGTGTATCATTCCTGCAGCTCCGGCCCACCGCCGGGGCAAGACCAACGGAGGATCGACTTATGAAATTGAAATATATCCGTCCTTTGGCTCTGGCACTGTGCGCAGTGCTGCTGTGCAGCCTGTTCACGGCATGTTCCGGCACATCTTCCTCCAGCGAGCAGCCTTCCAGCGCTGCGTCCGCTGCATCGGACAGCGCGTCTGCATCGGCATCCACGTCCGACAGCGCCCTGCCGGACTCCACCACCCAGGCCAACACCGGCAGCCTGAACCCCGGCAACTTTGACGAGAACTCGGCGTTCTCCATCACCGGCACCACCGACGCCTTTGCGCCCTGCCTGGGCTGGGGCCCCGGCGTTTCCGGCTGCTCGCTCAAGTCGGTGATCGCGGCTGCCTCGCTGCTGCAGTGGGCCGAGAGCACACACCTCTCTTCCCGCACGCCGGAGGCCATCCAGGACGCCTTCTACGACTGGTACGACAGCCTGTCTGCCGCCGATCAGGAGAACTTTGCCGAGGCATGGACCATGATCGAGCCGGACGCACTGAGCCTGCTCAGCGACAAGGAGAGCATGACCGACCTCATCACGGACGCTGGCCTGGATCCGGACACCCTGCCCGGCTGCACCCTGAAGAACTGGCAGGCCCTGCAGAATGTGCTGGACAGCTGCGTGCCCGCCGTGAACGGCGAAGAGTAAACGTTATCCCCCTGCATTGCAAAAGGCGCTGACCGCGTGCGGTCAGCGCCTTTGTTGTTTTTGCGTTTACACCTTTTTCAGCACATACTGGCGGGTGCCCATGCCGATCTTCTCGGCCTGCTCCAGCGTGGCCTTCCACTCGATGTTGGGGTTCGAGTCCTTGAAGTTGTCGTGGTAGCAGTTCCAGCCGGGCTTGGCCAGATTGCTGCTCAGCTGGCTGTTGGGCAGCGGGGTGGCGTTCAGGCAGGCATCTGCACAGGCCTGATCCAGTGCCACCGGGTCAAAGGAGGCAAACATGCCGATATCCGGCAGGATGGGGGCATCGTTCTCGCCGTGGCAGTCGCAGTTGGGGCTGATGTCCTGCACCAGACTGATGTGGAAGCAGGGGCGGCCTGCGCAGACGGCGGCGGCATACTCGGCCATCTTGCGGTCCAGCATCTCGTTGGCGCTGTCGTACTGAGAGTAGATGGCGTCAAAGTTGCAGGCACCGATGCAGCGGCCGCAGCCCTTGCACTTTGCCTGATCAATGACGGCCTTGTTGTTCTCGTTATAGGAGATGGCGTCCGAGCCGCACTCCTTGGCGCAGCGGTGGCAGCCGCGGCACAGGCTCTCCTGCACCGCCGGGTGACCGGAAGCGTGCTGCTCCATCTTGCCCGCACGGGAACCGCAGCCCATGCCGATGTTCTTGATGGCACCGCCGAAGCCGGTGGACTCGTGGCCCTTGAAGTGGGTCAGGCTGATGAACACATCCGCGTCCATGATGGCACGGCCGATCTTGGCGGTCTTGCAGTATTCGCCGCCCGGCACCGGCACCTCCACCTCATCGGTGCCGCGCAGGCCGTCGGCGATGAGCACCTGACAGCCGGTGGTCATGGGCCAGAAGCCGTTGAGCTGGGCACAGGTCAGGTGTTCCAGCGCGTTCTTGCGGCTGCCCGGGTACAGGGTGTTGCAGTCGGTCAGGAACGGCAGACCGCCCTGCTCCTTGCACAGGTCGGCCACGGCCTTGGCGTAGTTGGGGCGCAGGTAAGCCAGGTTGCCCAGCTCCCCGAAATGCATTTTGATGGCCACGAACTTGCCGTCCATGTCAATGTCCTTGATGCCGGCGGCGATGCACAGACGGCGCAGCTTTTCCGGCAGGCTGGTGCCCACCGGACAGCGGAAATCCGTGTAATAGACCTTGGATGCTTCCATTGCGTTTTCCTCCCTTGATGGCGTTCTTCTCGGTGCGGCGCAGCGCCGCAAAAATACTCTCTGCGCCCAGTATAGCACATTTCCAGACATGAGAAAAGGGACGGCACAATGCCGTCCCTTTTCGGTTTTTCTGATTTCTCAGGCAAGGGCAGTGATGGCCGCGACTGCCAGCACGATAAGGCCCAGCACAATGCGGTACACGCCAAAGAACTTGAAGTTGTGCCGCTTGACGTAGTCCATCAGGAAGCGGATGGCACCCATGCTCACCGCAAAGGCCACCACGCAGCCCACCACCAGCACGGCGATCTCGGTACCGGTCATGGCCGCGCCCGACAGCACGAACTTGACCACCTTGAGCAGCGAGGCACCCGCCATGACCGGAATGGCCAGATAGAAGGTGAACTCCGCCACGCAGGCGCGGGACAGGCCCAGCAGCAGGCCGCCCACGATGGTGGCACCGGAGCGGGAGGTGCCGGGGATGATGGCCAGGCACTGCCACACGCCGATGAGCAGGGCATCCCGGTAGGTGATCTGCTCCAGACGCATCACATGGGGCGTGGCGCGGCGGTTCTCCACCACCAGGAACAGCACACCGTACAGGATGAGCATGGCGGCCACCGTGATGTAATTGTAGAAGTGCGCCTCCATCCAGTCGTCCAGCGGGCTGATGACCAGCACCGGCAGGGTAGCGGCCACCACCTTGAACCACAGGTTCCAGACACTGGGCTTGGAGATCACACGGCCCTGCCGCAGACCAAAGGGCCACAGCTTGCCCCAGAACAGCACCACCACAGCCAGAATAGCACCCAGCTGGATGACCACCCGGAACATGGACATGAACTCCTCGCTGGCGTTGAACCTGACGATCTGCTCCAGCAGGATCATATGGCCCGTGGACGAGATGGGCAGCCACTCGGTGATGCCCTCCACGATGCCCATTAAAATTGCTTTGATGATTTCCCAGAACGTAAGAAATCCCTCCTTTTTGCACACGCGGGAACGCGCGGCGTTTCTCGCTTTTCCAGTATACCATACTATGGCGCACCGCGCACGCAGAATGCAAAAATTTTACGCAGCTGCCCTCTGCGCTGCGGGGTGTAACTGGGCCGGAAAATGTGCTATACTGAACCCAGAGCCTTACAGAATGGTTTTTGCCCCGGCTGCGGGCATTTTGCAAACACCGTCTGTATTTTCGTTTCATCATTCTACAATGAGGTGAATCTTTATGAACATTCTGGTGATCGGCTGCGACCAGGTGGGCGCGTCCCTGATCCGCGACCTGGAGCGCATCGGCCACGACATTTCCCTGATCGAGCGGGACCCCGAACAGCTCAAGCGTCTGGACGCCTTTGATGACTACCGCTTTGGCGGCACCGCTCTGGTGGGCGACCCCACCGACCCCGACGTGCTGCGTCGGGGCGGCGTGGAGAACTGCGACGCCGTGGCCGCCGTGAGCGAGGACGACTCGGTGAACCTGATGGCCGCGCAGATCGCCAAGAGCATCTTCCGGCGCGAGAAGGTCATCTGCCGGGTGTCCGACCCGCACTTACAGGTGCTGTACCACAAGGCCTACGAGCTGGAGACCGTCTGCCCCACGGTGCTCACCGAGCAGGCCGTGTTCCGGGCACTGGCCAAGTAAGCACGCCGTTTTGAGACATTCCGTTTTGGAAAACGAGGTAATGCTATGAAAGTTTGTATTGCAGGCGGCGGCAAGGTGGGCATGTATCTGGCCCAGAGCCTGCTGGCTCACCGCCACAAGGTGACCATCATCGAGCCGCAGGAGGCGCTGTGCCGCAGCCTGGCCGACGCGCTGGACGTCCCGGTGGTGTGCGGCGATGCCATCAGCTTTGACACCCTGCGCACCGCCGATGTGGCCAGCTGTGACGCCTTTGTGGCCGTGACCGGCAACGACGAGGACAACCTGGTGGCCTGCCAGATCGTCAAGCGGGAGTTCGGTGTGGACCGCACCGTGGCCCGGGCCTCCAACCCCAAGAACCGGGAACTGCTGCACACCCTCGGCGTGGACACCGTGGTCTGCGGCACCGACAACCTGAGCCACATCCTGGAACGCGAGATCGAGACCGACACCATCCGCCAGCTGCTCTCGCTGGGCGGCGGCACTGCCAGCCTGAACGAGATCCTGCTGCCGGAGAACTTTGCTTTTGCGGGCAGGTCCATCAAGGACATCCCCATCCCCGGCAACGCGATCCTGGTCAGCATCACCCGCGACACCGAGTTCATCATCCCCCACGGCAACACGGTGCTGCTGCCCTGGGACCGCATCCTCTGCCTGACCCAGGATGACACCCTGCATCTGCTCACCGACGCCTGGGGCCTGACCGACAAATGACCGAACAGGAACTGCTGCGCACGGCCCTCATCCTGCCGCCGCGGGCGCGGGCGGTGCTCTGCGTCTGGGCTGCTATCCCCGGCCTGTTGTGTGCGCCCTTTGTGTTCTGGCAGAGCCTGTTTGCAGGGCTGTGCTTCTGCGCGGTGTGGGGCCTGCTGGTGCTGGCCTTGCGGCTGCGCGCCTGCAGTTTCGTGGCGGCGCTCTCGCCCCGCAGCCTGACCGTGCAGGCAGGCATCGCCTTCCCGGTGCTGCGGCAGATCCCCCGCCGGGCAGTGACCGGGGTGCAGCTGCTGCGCACCCCGCTGCTGTGGCTGGCCGGAGCCAGTGTGCTGCTCGTACACTGCCCGGGCGGCCTGCTGGGCAGGCAAGGATAACAGAATCTCCCATCATTTTCTTTCCGTCAGACAAAAGTACACCGACACAGTTTTCTTTTTCTTCATCAAAAAGTAGTTCTTTTACTTCTGTGTGATAGTAAATCTGTACCCCGCCTTTTTTACACTGTTTCTTTAATGCATCAATTACATCCGAAGACCGGTCGGACTGTGGAAATACTCTCTGTCCTCTCTCTGTCTTTATCGGAAGACAGATTTCTTCTAAATAGTCCATCATATCCTCATTATTAAACTGCGAAAATGTACTGTATAAAAATCTTGGATTTGTTACCACATGGGTAAGAAATTCGTCTGCCGGGCAGGCATTTGTAATATTGCATCTGCCTTTCCCCGTAATAAAAAGCTTCTTGCCAAGTTTTTCGTTCTTTTCAAGAATGCAGGCCTTTTTCCCCTCTTTAGACGCAGAAATGGCAGCCATCATACCGGCTGCCCCTCCGCCTACAATAATTACTTTGTTCATTATAGTAAACTCCTGTTATAAACATCATACTCGTTCCAGAGTTCTTCAAGTGCCATAAGACGCTTCTCTACATCATCCTTACGAAGCAATGCAATCGCTGTAACCATCGCATTCACCACACTTAACGGACATACTAAAGAATCCACGATTGTCATTACATCACTCTTTGCAATTAATTTACAATCTGCATACTCTACAATTGGAGACTGCATATTGTCGGTAAGTGCGATTGTCTTCGCTCCATGATTCTTCGCATACTGAAGCGCACAGATGGTTCTCTTTGAATATCTTGGAAAAGTAATTCCCATCATAACATCCTTATCACTGATATCGTAAATCTGCTCTAATGTCTCGGACGTGCTGTTGGCATCTACGATAATTACATTGTCAAACATCATCTTAAAATAATATCCCATCAGACCGGCAAGATAGGCTGCACTTCTCGCACCTAAAATATATAATCTTCTTGCGTCATTGATAAGCATAACGGATCTGTTAAATTCTTCCTCATCTACACCGCTCTGAATCGTATCGCGAAGCCGCTCTGCATCTGTATACAAAATACTCTTTAATACACCTTTTTCCTGATATCTTTTTGAGGAAAGGGACATTCTCTGAATGGTGAATCTGTTCAACCGGAACTCCAAACAGCCATTTTGCTTCCATTA
>OGYU01002991.1_pt1 | contig 10465 bp, 9 predicted proteins | sample 1576581 | NCBI WGS metagenome assembly OGYU01 (sample SAMEA3541547, study PRJEB24748) | human gut metagenome | biome: human gut; feature: human-associated habitat; material: faeces | place: China | collected 2012 | reverse complement strand
GTACGACATGTAAGGCTGCATGAAAGTATCCAGCGAATGAGAAGGATGGATCACTTCGTTCGGACAAGCCGACACGCAAAGCTGGCAGGCCGTACAATGCGACTGCAGATGGCGGAGTCCGCGTGCGCCCGGAGGCACAATCGGAGTTTGGCGTACCGGCTCTTTCTTGTCCACGATGTCGGCCAGTCCGCCGTCCATCTTGATGGCTTCGGCCTTCTTGGCTACCTGTGCTTTCAGCACCGAACCGGCCAGCAGCAAGGAACCGGCCAGGAACTCGCGTCGTCCGGCGGTACGGTCGGCTATTTCCGGTGCCGGGGTTTCTGCCTTTTCGGCTTTCTTTCCGTAGGCAAACCGATAGCCGATGGCTCCCTTATGGCATTTGTCCAGACAGTCCATGCAAGCCACACAGCGGCTGCCGTCTATCGCATGGTTCTTCACATCGATGCAGGCGGCCTTGCAATTGCGGGCGCAAAGCGTACAGCCGTTGCATTTCTCCTTGTCAATCGTGATGCGGAACAAGGCAAAGCGGGAGAAGAATCCCAGCACGGTGCCCACCGGACAGATGGTATTACAATAGGTACGTCCGTTGCGTGCCGCCAGTACCACTACCAGTACCAGCATGACCGCTGCCACTATCAGCACCGGCAGACTCTTGAGCCAGACATCCACCGAATAGAAGGCATAGCTGTCCATGCGTTCGGCCATAGAAGCCAGCAGGTTGTTTCCCCACATCCACAAAGGTTGCAGGAAGCTGTGTGCCGCACGGCCGTACACGGCATACGGGTCGAGCAAGGCTACCAGGGCATGCACACCCAACAGCATCGCCAGCACGAACACTGCCAGCACACCGTAGCGCAGCCAGCTTTTCGGCTTGGAATACGTGTAGGGCATCTTCTTGCGCCCCCGGCCCAGACGGGCCACCACGTCCTGAAACACGCCCAACGGACAAATGACCGAACAGTACACCCTGCCCGCTACCAGCGTGAGCAATATCAAACACACGATTACTCCGGCGTTCAGCGCCAACAGAGCCGGAAGGAACTGAATCTTCGCCATCCAGCCGAGCCATGCATGAAGCACGCCCGTGAAATCGACGAACAACAGCGTCACGAATACCAGGCACAGCATCCCCAGCGTGAGCCTGAGTTTTCTCAACATATTCACTGTAAAAGCAATTTTAGTTAGTTATTATATTCTTTCTATCACGTTTTCGTGGTAAATCCTCACAAAAATAAAAGGAATTGTGTTTCGAAGAGTCTTTTTGCGCAGTTTTTTATCCCAAACAGTATAAATATTCGATTAACTTACGCATAAAGGGCCTTTTTGCAGCATTTATGCAGAAAAAATGTCATAAATATTGATTATCTGAATTACAAATTCTAATTTTGCTCCACTATTACCTAACAAAAGAACAGCAGTTACAACAATGACATACGCATTTATTACGGCAGCCGAAGCCGCTGCCACCATTCATCATGGGGATACCGTCGGCATCGGCGGTTTTTCATCGGTAGGTACACCGAAAGCCGTGCCGGAAGCACTGGCTGCCTACGCAGAAGCACAGCATGCACAGGGGAAAGAATTCAAGGTAGGCCTTATCACGGGCGGTGCCACGGGCTGTCAGGTGGACAGCGCGCTGGTCAAGGCGCACGCCGTATCGTTCCGTACGCCTTTCCAGTCGAACAAGGACATGCGCGAATCCATCAACCAGCACGAGGTGCAGTACTTTGACCTCCACCTGTCGCAAATCGGACAGGACGTGCGCTACGGTTTTCTGGGTAAAATCCACGTAGCCATCGTAGAAGCTTCCGACCTGACGGACGACGGAGAAATCATCCTGAGCACTTCCGTAGGTATTGCCGATAAAATATCCTGGAGGGCCAACCAGCTGCGGAACAATAAAATCGCCCAGTGTGAGTGAAAAGGTAAAGATAGAGCCAGCGGCAATACCAGGGATTGCCAGCGGCAGCACCACATAGCGAAAGGTTTGCCGTGGACGCGCGCCAAGATCAGCCGACGCCTGCAACAATGACGGCGGCAAACGCTCAAGCGCCGCCTGCACGGGCAGGATCATGAACGGCAGCCAGATATAGAGAAACACCAGAAAGCGCCCCAGCCCGGAAGTTGACAGCGTATTGCCGCCCACCGCAGGTAATGTAAGGAACGCAGTCAGCAGTGGTTCCAGCCCAAGATGTTGTAAAAACCACTGAGCCACGCCATCTTTTGCCAGCAATAACGTCCAGGCATAGGCTTTAACAATGTAGCTCGCCCACATCGGCAACATTACCGCAATATAAAAAAACGCTTTCATTTTCCCGCTGGTATAGCGCGCCATATACCACGCCATTGGAAAAGCCAGAATGGCGCTGGCGATAGTGACTGCCACAGCCATAGTCAGCGTGCGGAGAATGATGTCGTAATTCGCCGGATTAAACAGCGCACGGATATTCGCCAGCGTCAGTTCCGGCGTTACCGACATGGTGAAATCGTCAAAGGTATAAAATCCCTGCCATAACAGTGTCAGCAGCGAGCCGAAATAGACAATGCCAAACCACATTAGCGGGCCAAGCAGCAGTAAAAACAGCCCCAGCCCCGGATTACGCCAGAAGAAACCGGACACCTTACCCAGACCTGGACGTGAAGGTGATTGCAATACATTCATCGCCATTCACCTCTCCTCAACCAGCGGCACCATCACATCACGCGACCAGGAAACCATCACCTGTTGTCCGGGCGTGAGCGTGGCAGGCAGTTCTTCGCCTGTCATATTGGCCTGACTCACAAGCAGTTTTTCACCGCCGTTCAATTTCAGTTCAAAACGAGTTGCCGCGCCCTGATATTGCACCGCCTGGATCGTGCCATTGGCCTGCAGTTCACCAGGGGTGTTGAGGCGGATATGTTCCGGTCGCAGGGCGAAGCTTCCCGTCATGCCACAAAGTTTCTCTGCCATCAGTCCATCAAAAACATTCGATGTACCAACGAACCCGGCAACAAACGGCGTGCGCGGGCGCATATAGAGATCGCGCGGGGAATCGACCTGCTCAATGCGTCCATTATTGAAAACCGCAACACGATCGGACATCGATAACGCTTCGCCCTGATCGTGGGTAACGAAGATAAAAGTGATACCGAGAGACTGTTGCAGCTTTTTCAGTTCCAGTTGCATCTGCTCACGCAATTTGAGATCCAGTGCGCCGAGCGGTTCATCCAACAGCAATACGCGCGGTTCATTCACCAATGCTCTGGCGATAGCAACCCGCTGGCGCTGACCACCAGAAAGTTGTGACGGTTTACGTTGCTGTACAAACCCCAACGCCACTTTCTCCAGCGCCTCTTGCGCCATTGCGTGCCGCTGCTTTTTATTCACGCCTTTGACCATCAGCCCATAGGCGACATTGTCAAGAATCGACATATGCGGAAATAGCGCGTAGTCCTGGAAGACAGTATTCACGTCCCGCTCCCACGGTGGCAGATTGCTGGCGGGTTTACCAAAGATAGAGATAGCCCCGCCGGAAAGCTTTTCGAAGCCAGCAATCAGGCGCAGGCAGGTGGTTTTGCCGGAGCCGGACGGCCCCAGCATAGAGAAGAACTCACCATCTTTTATCGCAATACTGACGCCATCTACTGCGCGCACGTCACCGTACAACCGCGAGACGTTGTCAAACTCCACTGCGTACGTCATAAAACACCCCAGCGAAGTTAGCGACCGCCCATAATGGCAATGTAATCCTGCGTCCAGCGATTGTAGGGAACAAACTTGCCCCCTTCTGCTATAGGTGTTTTCCAGAAGGCGATTTTATCGAAATAGTTAAAACCGTTGGTTTCACAACCTTTTTTGCCTAATAACGGACTGGCTTTACACCCTTCCGGCACTACCGGTAACGAGCCAAACCAGGCCGCCACATCGCCCTGCACTTTTGGCGTTAATGACCAGTTCATCCATTTGTAGGCGCAAACCGGATGTTTCGCTTCACTATGTAGCATGGTGGTGTCAGCCCAACCGGTAACGCCCTCTTTCGGGAATACGGTCGCGACAGGCTGGCCTTCGGCTTTCAGGGCGTTGGCCTGATAGGGCCATGCACTGGAAGCAACCACACCCTCGTTTTTGAAATCGCTCATTTGCACGGTAGTGTCATGCCAGTAGCGATGGATCAAACTATGTTGATCGCGCAGCACTTTCAGCACCGCCTGGTACTGTTCTTCGGTGAGTTGATACGGATCGCTGATGCCCAACTGAGGCTGAGTGGCTTTAACGAACAACGCAGCGTCCGCAATGTAGATAGGGCCATCATAAGCCTGAACGCGGCCTTTATTGCTCTTGCCGTCCGGCAGATTCTGCTCAACAAAAACCACTTGCCAGCTATCCGGCGGCGTCGGGAAGGTTTTAGTGTTGTACATCAACAGGTTCGGACCCCATTGGTAAGGTGTGCCATAAACTTTGCCACTAACGTTAAACCAGTCGCCTTTAACCACGCGCGGATCGAGCGTTTTCCAGTTGGGAATCAATGAGGTATTAATCGGCTGCACGCGTTTGCCCATAATCAGGCGCAGCGAGGCATCGCCGGATGCCGTAACCAGATCGTAACCCCCTTTGGTCATCAGACTGACCATTTCATCGGAAGTCGCGGCGGTTTTCACATTCACCGCGCAGCCAGTCTCTTTTTCGAATTGCGTTACCCAGTCGTATTGTTTATCAGTTTGTCCGCGTTCGATGTATCCCGGCCAGGCGATAATATCCAGTCGCCCTTCCGGTTTATCTAAATTGGTAGGTGGTTCGGCGGCGTGAGCGGTCATTATTGTCATGGTGAGCGCACACAGGCTGCTGCGGGCAAATGTCTTGCTCATAAAGTCTTACTCCTGTCGTAATTAATTGTTCAGCCGCCGTGCCGTAAAAATATCTCCTTGTTTAACCATAGACGGCGGCTTGCAGGCACACCTTCGCCCCTGAGAAAATTTAATCAGGTTGTGAGCTACCGCGCATTATGCCGTCTGTAAGGTTATCTTCTGGAGTATAGACAAGGAGTTAGGAAATATGACTGCTATTCGAAATTCATATTACCCAACCTGAGAGGAATTTAATTAAACGCTATTACAGCCGTTCTTGAATAAGTTTGCCTAATTGTTTAACCGCCTGTTCTTCACGTTCTCCCCACTGCCACGCGGTATTAAAACGAAAAAAACGTGACCAGTTTTCACCGGTAGAAAACATATTACCCGGCGCAATACTGATATGATGCGCCAGTGCCGCCAGGCTTAATTCGCCCGCATCTAACGGTTCGGGAAGCTCCAGCCAGAGAAAATAACCGCTGTCATTATGATGAATTTTCACTTCCGCAGGCAGATAACGCAGCAGTGCTTGCCAGGCACGTTGTTTACGTTCCGCAAGCTGGCGACGCAGGCGACGAAGATGGGCGTCGTATCGGCGCGTGGAAAGGTAATCCACCAGAGCAAGTTGCATCGGTGAGCTGGTGGAAAGCGTACTCATCAACTGCAAGCGTTGAATTTTACGTGCATGTTTTCCGGCGGCGACCCAACCAATACGAAAACCAGGCACCAGACATTTCGAAAACGAAGAGCAATGCAAAACACCATCGTGGTGATCCCACGCTTTCGCAGGCAGCGGTTTTTCCCGTCCAAAATAAAGTTCGCTGTAAACGTCATCTTCAATCAGCGTTACGTTGTACTGACTGAGCAACGCTACCAGCCGCGCTTTTTTCTGCGGCGTTAAGGTAAATCCGAGTGGATTCTGGCTATTAGTCATCAGCCAGCACGCTTTCACCGGATACTCCTGCAACGCCAGTTCCATCGCCTTGAGATCAATCCCTTCTTTAACGTCCGTCGCCACCGATAACGCCTTCAGCCGTAACCGCTCCAGCGCCTGCAACGCGCCGTAGAAACAAGGATTCTCTACTATCACCCAATCGCCCGGTTCAGTGACCGCTTGTAAACTGAGGTTTAATGCCTCTAACGCCCCGGCGGTAATGACAATTTCATCAGGAGAAATAGTGATGCCCTGTAAGGCATAGCGACGAGCAATAGCCTGACGCAGTTCTGCGTTTCCTGGCGGTAAGTTTTCAATCACGCTCATCGCCGTGGCGGTTTTGCTTACCTGCGCCAGCGAGCGGTTGAGTTGTTGGAGGGGGAAAAGTCGCGGGTCGGGAAAGGCCGAGGCAAACGGAACTACCGACGGATCGCGACTGGCCTGCAACATATCAAAAATATAGGTGTTGATATCGACTGCTTCATCTCGAGTGACTGGAATGACTGGCGCTTTCGGCATTTTTATTGCCTGTGTCGCAACGTAATAACCCGACTGCGGTCGCGCGATAATATGTCCCTGACTTTCGAGCAACTGATAGGCATGGCTCACGGTCATAAAGCTCATGCCAGAAAGCGCCACCTGGTCACGCAACGAAGGCAAACGATCTCCGGGTTGCCAGATACCCGACGCAATCTGCTCGCGTAATTGTTCTGCAAGCTGCTGGTATTTTTTCATTATCGAATCGTAATTATGTGCAGATGATTCGGCAGTCTATATCAGTTGTTAAAAATGACAACTTTTCGTTAACTGTAATTAAACCATCACCAGCGATAACTCTTTGCCAAGCGCCTTTGCCGCGAGCTGGACGGCGTCGATTTTTGTCGCATGGTGCAAATTAAATAGGCGAGTAATCTCCTGTTTAGGTTTGCCAATTCGTCTGGCTAACTCTTGCTGAGTGATTTCTGACTGTAAAAAAGCATTTAACAGCAATACCTTAGAGGCGACGCTCAAAGGCACTTCAATAAAGTGATCGTGACTATTTAATGGCGAAGGTAACGGGATAAGCTCGTTATCTTCAAAATAAAAATCAAATGCGGTCAGTAAAGCATCTTTTGCCGCTTCCATCGCTTCAGCAACTGTTTCGCCCTGGGTCAACGCTTCAGGGATATCCACAAAAGAAACCATATAACCGCCTTCCGGCGCGGGTGTAAGAGTGACGGGATAACGCATAATTTCGACTGTCTCTCGCATGTCATTAACCTTTTTAATTGGCGATTAACTCAAACCGAGTTGTTTCAGGATTGCTTTACGCAATGGTTCTTTAATCTCATCGCAGGGGTGACGCGGCATGACACTGCGCCTCCCACGAAACCTGAGTTTCAAATGGTTGCTGCCATTCGCTACATCGACGCCCTGAGATTCGAGCCAACGTCTGAACTCGCTTTGTTTCACATCGCCTCCCTGCCGCTGAGTATATCAACAAAGTAAACATTAGTGTTTACCTCCGTGTGTAATTTGCTCGAAAATAGCACTAAATCGCCGCAACGGCAGAATGCAATGCAAAATCAGGAAGGAAGATTCCAGAATTTCTTTGCGCTAATTTGCAAAACTGAATAATAACCTCAAGAAACTATCGGCATCATAGCGGCAAAAGGTGAGAAAAAGGTGGCGGGATGTTTACGAAGGCGTTATCGGTTGTCTTATTAACGTGTGCGCTGTTCTCAGGACAACTCATGGCAGGGCACAAAGGACATGAATTTATGTGGGTAAAGAATGTGGATCATCAGCTACGTCATGAAGCGGACAGCGATGAATTGCGTGCCGTGGCGGAAGAGTCGGCGGAAGGTTTGCGCGAGCATTTTTACTGGCAAAAATCGCGCAAACCAGAAGCGGGACAACGTTGAGTCATTTATTGCCGGATGCGGCGTGACGCCTTACCCGGCCAACAATATCATGCAGATTCAATAAGTTGTGAGTAACCAGAAAACTGGCGTTTTACCCTTTTCGCTTCGGCAATGTTTTCAGCAGCTCATCCGGACTTACGGAGGCGACAACACTTCCCGGTAACGGCATTTTCAGAATGTGATTTTTAATTTTGCCGATGACGTGCATCTCGCATGGGCGGCAATCAAACTTTAGCGTTAATACTTCATCGCCGTTAACCAGTTGCATTGGCGTCGCCTTCCAGCTTTTGATATTGCCTTTCGCCTGTTTCGGGCACAGATTGAAGGCAAAGCGCAAACAATGCTTAGTGATCATCACCGGGACTTCGCCCTTCTCTTCATGTGCCTCATACGCCGCGTCAATCAGCTGCACACCGTAGCGATGATAAAATTCACGCGCTTTCTGGTTGTATACGTTCGCGAGGAAACTCAGATGCGTTTGCGGATAAACCGGCGCAGGATCAGCAACCGGTTTACGGCTGCCCCGCTGGTAACTGGCAAGACGTGCAGCATCCAGCATGTCGGCGGCTTCACGGCGGAACTGGTTTAACAGACTGTTTGGTACAAACAGCGCACCCGGCAAATTAATTTGCACATCGCGGGCGTAATAGATGGTTTGCCCCAGTTTTGCCAGACCATCCTTTAGATTGTTCATTGCTTTTTCGGCGTTATTGGCTTCGTCGAACTGCCCATCCAGCGTATGCGTGATGCTGACACCCTCTTCACTGGTGAGGGTCAGAATCAGTTGTTCCTGCCAGCCGCCCAGTTCAATGTCTACCGCCACCCGACGTTCGCTGGAGGTTTTTGTCAGTGCCTGCTGCCAGTTATGATCAAGATTACGGTTTAGTGGGTGATGCGGGCGAATTTTGTGCAACTCTGCTGGCATTTCATTGGGCCAGACGCGGTACTGATTTTCTCCGGTTTTCTCGACCGTATTGGCACGAAAGCCGACGACTTCACGTTTAATCATCACGTTCAGGCCATCGCCATTTGCCAGTGGTTCGGAAACGGCAACATCGAGATGATCTTTCGCCACTTTCAATACTTCACCCACCGGCAGGCCGATAAATTTCGGCGAATCGAACGCGCCAATATCGCCTTTACGGGCATTCACAAAATAATCTGTGCTACCACGGTGGAAAGTCTTTTCCGTCGATGGAACAAAGAAATGTTCAGTACGACCTGATGAAGCACGCGTCAGATCGACACGTTCTTCAATAATGGCATCCAGCATCTGGCGATAATGGGCGGTGATATTCTTCACGTAGCTCATATCTTTGTAACGCCCTTCAATCTTGAAGGAGCGTACGCCAGCATCAATCAGCGCGCCGAGGTTGGCAGTCTGATCGTTATCTTTCATCGACAGCAGATGTTTTTCATAGGAAACCACCCGCCCCTGATCGTCTTTCAATGTGTATGGCAAACGGCACGCCTGCGAGCAATCGCCACGGTTGGCGCTACGCCCTGTTTGCGCATGAGAAATGTAGCACTGACCCGAATAGGCCACGCACAGTGCGCCATGAATAAAGAATTCAATGGTCGCGTCCGTGGCCTGGTGAATCGCGCGGATCTGCTCAAGATTCAGTTCTCGCGCCAGCACAATCTGCGTGAAGCCAACATCAGAGAGGAACTTCGCTTTTTCTACTGTACGAATGTCGCACTGCGTACTGGCGTGCAGTTCAATCGGCGGAATATCAAGTTCCAGAATCCCCATATCCTGAACAATCAGCGCATCGACGCCGGTCTGGTAGAGGTCAGTAATCAGCCGTTGCGCAGGTTCCAGCTCATCATCATGCAAAATGGTGTTAAGCGTGACGAAAATTTTTGCACCATAACGATGGGCAAACGGCACCAGCTCGGCAATATCTTTCAGGCTATTACTGGCATTATGACGGGCACCAAAACCAGGGCCGCCGATATAAACAGCATCGGCACCGTGCAAAATAGCTTCGCGGGCAATGGCGGCATCGCGTGCCGGACTTAACAGTTCAAGACGATGAGAAGATACGGTCACTTTCTTATCCAGTAGCTGAAAAATGGCGGCTATTTTAGCCACAAGCGCGACGTTGCGAAATAGTTTTCCCGCTTAACTGCGCGGGTAATGGATGAGGGAATGAAAATGTACGGTTTGCTCCCCTCCATTACGATAGACATGCGTGACGTCTGCAGCAAATCGAGCGCCTTCCCCACAATTAAGGCTCTGCCATTCACCATCAACGCACAGATCAAGTTGTCCATCAATGACGACAACATGTTCGATTCCCCCCTTCTCATGGGGCGTCGATTCGCTTATTGCACCAGGTGCCATCTGAATCGAGAAGTGTTCAAAGCAGAGTTGTGGATCATAAGGAAACAGTGAAGTGATCACCATCGCCTGCTGTTGTGGATCATAAACTGAAGGCGTAGCGGACTGCGGCGGAGAAATAAATGTTGAAAATGGCACGTTCAACCCGGTGGCAATTTTCCATAATGTCGCGACCGTCGGGCTGGATTCATTACGCTCAATCTGCCCTAACATCGCTTTAGAAACGCCCGTCGCTTCTGCCAGTCGCGAAAGACTCCAGCCGCGATGCTGACGTAGTTGTTTAAGTGTGGTGGATAAAAAGCGAGCGAGATTCTCCATGCGACTCCTCCGGCAAAACGGAAGTTTATCACTTGTGCGTTATAACGGACAAATGCTACGGTACCTGTACGTTATAACGCACGAGGTGACTATGCGTCTGTTTTCTATTCCTCCACCCACGCTACTGGCGGGGGTTCT
>OGYU01002990.1_pt1 | contig 10467 bp, 10 predicted proteins | sample 1576581 | NCBI WGS metagenome assembly OGYU01 (sample SAMEA3541547, study PRJEB24748) | human gut metagenome | biome: human gut; feature: human-associated habitat; material: faeces | place: China | collected 2012 | reverse complement strand
AAAAGGAAGACAGGTGAAAAACCTGTCTTTTTTGTTATCCCAGTTCACTCGTGGGACCCAACAGACAGATTCGTGCTTGCACGAAAATCTGCCTGCTGGGTCCTACGAAGGGAGCGCCGCTTCATGAGCAAAAGGAGCTGCGCAGCAGCGGAAAGCATCGAAGATGCGAGTTTGCGAATGGCGCGTGTGAACGGACGGCGAATGCAAAAACGCTCCGTAAGGATCGCACTGCGTCGGAAAGAAAGGATGTCGCTTTCGCGACCCGACGGTGCGTATTGTTTTTTGCACAGGGCCGTACCTTTTTCTTTACAGGGTACATTCAGAATGATAAAATGTAAGGAAAGAGATTATAGCAGAGAGGTATTTTATATGAACAAGAGATGTTTATCTATGACTGCAGTTTTTACTGCTGCAGCACTGTTGTTTGCTCCGCTTTCTGGGATCGAGGCACAGGCAGCTCCGGCCGCGGCAGCGCAGGCAGCCTATGTGTCTGAACTGACGGGCCTTCCGACGAGCATAGCGCTGCAGACACAGCGTCCGGTTGCGGTTATGATCGATAATGATACGAAAGCACTGCCGCATTACGGGCTTTCGGAAGCGGATGTCGTTTATGAGATGATGAACTCGACTGCAAATAAGCGAGTTACCAGACTGATGGCGATTTATAAGGATTGGCAGAATGTCGGTCAGATCGGCAATGTCCGTTCCACAAGACCGACGAATATTTTGCTTGCTTCGGAATGGAATGCAATTCTGATTCATGATGGCGGACCGTTTTATAATAATCCGTATTTCAAGTCCACAGGGATTAGCCATTTATCCGGTGGCTTTAGCAGAGTGAAAAATGGCAAGGCGCAGGAGTTTACCGAATATGTCCTTAAAAATGACATCGCAAAGCAGGTGACAACAGCCGCCATTCCTTCTACTTACACAAATCCGGCAGCGATGAACCACTGGAAGATTGGAGCGACGAATCTTTCTGCAAAGGCTGGCAACATTCCGGCAAATCTGGTGCAGTTAAACTGCTTCAGACTGACAAAACCGTATCTGTCCTACAATGCAAAAACCGGTACCTATGATTATTACGAAAATAAAAAGCTTGCCAAAGATGGAGAGGATAAAAAAGCTCCTTCTTTTGCAAATGTTATTTTACAGAACTGCACCTTTACCCAATATGATAAAAATGGCTATTTGATTTATAACGTGATCGGGCAGGGCGCAGGCTGGTATATTACCGGTGGAAAAGCAATTCCGATTATGTGGGCAAAAGCAAGTGAGACCGGAATTACGCATTATTATGATTTATCCGGGGCAGAGATCACCTTAAATCCGGGTAAAACCTACATTGGCATCTGTCCTTCGGATGACTGGACAAGCGTAACAGTTTCCTGAGTACAAACAACAGAACACGCGTTTCACTGAGGGATAAAAAAGAGCGCGGATTTTACGGATGCAGAAATGTTCGTAAAATTTGCGCTTTTTTGTGCTAAACAATAGAATGCACGCTCTGCGAGCATTCTATTGTCATGAACTAAAAAAAGCGCGAGATGCGGTTTGTGAAAAAGACGAGGAGGAAAGGACATGCCGAATATCGATTGGAATGCTTCCGATTACCAGAAACATTTTTCGTTTGTACCCTCCTATGGGGAATCTGTGATGGAGCTGTTGACAAAGCCAGAGGGAGCTTTCGTGGTTGATCTTGGCTGCGGAAACGGGATGCTGACCAAAAAGCTCGCAGAAAAAGGCTATCACGTATTGGGAGTAGACGATTCAGAAACGATGCTGAGGCTGGCAGAAAAAAACTGCTCCGGGATTTCTTTTCAGAAAGGAAATGCGGTTGACTTTTCTCTGAAACAGAAGGCGGATGCGATTTTTTCCAATGCGGTGCTTCACTGGATTGATGCAAAAGACCAGCAGAAGATGCTCGACAATATCTGTCATCAGCTTGTGCTCGGCGGTGAGTTTGTCTGCGAATTTGGCGGTTATGGCTGTGCGGAGCAGGTGCACAGCATGCTGGAAAAATGTTTTGCAGCCCACGGTATGACCTATCCGCGTGTGTTTTATTTTCCGACGATTGGAACATATGCCCCGATGTTGGAGCAGGCAGGATTTCGGGTAGAATATGCAAGCCTTTTTGACCGTCCGACGGTGCAGGAGGGAAGAGATGGTCTGGCAGACTGGATTTCCATGTTTGTCAAAACGCCGTTTCTTGGTATGGACGATTCTCTGAAAAAAGAAATCATCTGGGAAACGATCGAGAAACTGCGGGATACACTCTGGCAGGAAGATCACTGGTTCGTAGATTATGTACGGATACGGTTTCGAGCAGTACGGGTGAAATCGTGATGGTTTTATCGGTAATCCATATAGTGCGGATCAAGAGGACAGAAAAAGAGAGGTAAAAGCAGGGGAATGGAGATCAAATATATTTTTGCGGATGTCGATGGGACCCTTGGAATCGGCGGCATTGGAATACCGGCGAAAAACCGACTGGCGATTCGGAAATATGTTGAAGAGGGCGGTAGCTTCGGTGTATGCACAGGACGTTCACCGGACAGTGTGAAGGGCTTTATTGGTGACCTTCCAATCAATACATTGAGTGTGGTAAATGGCGGCTGTGCACTTTACGATTTTCAGAAAGGCGAATACTTAGATGAACTTTGCGTGGAAGAAGACGCTTTGCAGTTTGCTTTTTCTATGAAAAAAGAATTGAAGCAGTTCACAGAGTGCAGAATCGTCATTGTGAATCGTACGAACTATTGGCAGGTGAAGACAAAAGAGGATCAGACTGCCTGCCAGCAGCAAAATAGCTACCCGATCGCTTTGCTGGAGCAGATCGAGAAGCCCTGGTATCGGATCATTTTATGCGTATCGGCGCAGGATGGAATAAAATGCGCAGAATTTGTCAGAAGTCATAAGCCGGATGGCGTCAGAATCGAGCATACGGAGGATACTCTGGTAGAGATTATGAACGAAGCATCAGGAAAGGGAGATGCACTCAGACGTGCCTGCAGGTATCTTGGAGGAACTGCAGAGGAAGCCGCGTTTATCGGAGATTTTTTTAACGATATAGGAGCGCTGAAGGCAGCGGGGCTTTCTGCCTGCGTAAAAAATGCGCCCCGGGAGGTAAAGGATTGTTGTGATATGGTTCTGTCGGACTGCATGGACGGAGCAGTGGCGGAATTTATCGAACGGGTGCAGAAAATAATATAGAAAACGAACATATTCAACGAATCAGACCTGAGTGCATAACAGACATGCACCCGGGTCTTTTTTGTTGTGCGCCAAATGGAAGTTGACAGTTTGCCTTTTTTTGTAAATTGTATTCCAATTCCGTTTTGGGTAAGATAGGGGACGAAACGAAAACAGAAAGGACATTCCGTCATTGCTGTTGCAGCTTGGACGGGATAAAAGAGACAATGGCAGTCGAGATCAGAGGAACCGGTTCATACATACCGGAAAAAATTGTGGAAAACCGGGAACTGGAGCAGATGGTTGAGACGACAGATGTATGGATTCGGGAGCGAACCGGAATTTGCAGAAGGCATATCGCTGAGAAAGAAACTGTGGTCGATATGGGAACCCAGGCAGCTGTGCAGGCCCTGCAGCATTCCGGGATTTCAGCACAGGAAATCGATCTGCTGATTGTTTCAACACTTTCTGCGGAAACAGTAATGCCATCGGTTTCCTGCCGCATCCAGGAACGTATTGGAGCGGTGCGGGCAGTCTGCTTTGATTTAAATGCAGCATGCAGTGGATTTTTACTGGCATATCAGAGTGCAGAAGCATATCTGGAAAGCGGAGCTTACAAAACAGCCTTGATCATTGGCAGTGAGCGTCTGTCCAATATCATTGACTGGAAAGATCGAAACAGCTGTATTTTATTTGGAGACGGAGCCGGAGCGGTTGTTCTGACCTGCACAGAAAAAAAAGGGTATCGGTTTATATCCCATTCGGATGGAAGCATGGGAAATGCATTGATGCTGGAGCATCACTATGACAGAAATCTGGAGACAGAGCAGCATAGACTCAGCATAGAGCAGAGTGCTTCATCAAAGGTCAGTATGGATGGGCAGGCAGTATTTCGGTTTGCAGTGCGCAGGGTACCGCAGGTGATTGAGGAGGTGCTTTGTATCAATGGACTTTCCAGAGAAGAAATTGACTGCTATGTTTTGCATCAGGCAAATCAAAGGATTGTGGAGGCCGTGGCAAAGCGTCTGAAGGAGCCTCTGGGAAAATTTCCCATGAATCTGCAGAATTACGGAAATACGTCATCTGCAAGTATTCCGATTCTTTTAAACGAACTGGATCAGTCGAAAAGACTGAAAACAGGAGACAGAATTGTAATGGCAGGCTTTGGCGGTGGACTGACCTGGGGTGCATCTATCGCAGAATGGATTTAAAAAAGTAAAAAGGAGATTTTTCATTATGTTTGAAGAAATTAGAGCAATTGTAGCAGAAAACCTTGGAGCAGATAAAGCTTCCATTACACCGGAAACCTCTTTTTCAGAGGATCTGAAGGCAGATTCCCTGGATCTGTTTGAAATGGTAATGGCATTTGAGGAGCATTTTGGAGTTGATATTCCGGCAGAGGATTTGGAACAGCTGAAAACAGTCGGTGATGTCATGAGCTATGTAGAAAGCCATAAAGCATAAGCGGAGGACAAAAACAGGATGCAGACAAGAGTCACCGGATTGCTGAAAACAGAATATCCCATTATTCAGGGCGGAATGGCCTGGGTGGCGGATTATCATCTTGCAGCAGCGGTATCAAATGGCGGAGGACTGGGAATGATCGGTGCAGCGAATGCACCGGCAGAATGGGTTGCAGAGCAGATCAGAGAGGTCAGAAAACGGACGGACAGACCCTTTGGTGTCAATATCATGCTGATGAGCCCTCACGCAGACGAAGTAGCGCGGACAGTGGCGCGGGAACGTGTGCCGGTTGTTACAACAGGTGCGGGAAATCCGGAACAATACATGGCGCTTTGGAAAGAAAAGGATATTCGGGTTATTCCGGTTATTGCATCTGTTGCAATGGCAAAAAGGATGGAAAAGTGTGGAGCAGATGCAGTTGTGGCAGAGGGCTATGAGTCTGGCGGGCATGTCGGAGAAAGTACGACAATGACCCTTGTCCCGCAGGTTTGTGATGCGGTGAATATTCCGGTGATCGCGGCAGGAGGCATTGCAGACGGAAGAGGAATTGCAGCAGCCCTTATGCTTGGTGCGGAAGGCGTTCAGATGGGAACGCGTTTTGTAGTGACAAAGGAATGTCATATTCATCCGGCCTACAAAGAACGGATTTTAAAAGCAAAAGATATTGATACAAAGGTAACAGGAAGAAGCACGGGACATCCGGTCCGGGCTCTGCGCAATGATATGACGAAACGGTATCTGGAGTTGGAACAGGCGGGAGCTTCCATGGAAGAACTGGAATATCTTACACTCGGTGCATTAAGAAGAGCGGTAACGGAAGGCGATGTGTTAAACGGAAGCGTAATGGCTGGACAGATTGCAGGCATGATCCATGAAGAAACAGATTGCAGGACCTTGATCAGACAGCTGATAGAGGATGCAGAAAAAAGGATGAAGGTATGGCGATAAAAAAGAAAAAGGTAGCTTTTTTATATCCGGGGCAGGGAGCACAAATGCCTGGAATGGGACTGGATTTTTATGAACAGAACAGTGCAGCTGCAGCAGTAGTGGATACAGCCCAAAGCGTACTGGATTTCGATGTGAAGTCCCTTTGTTTTGCGAAAAATGACCTGTTGAACAGAACGGAATATACACAGCCGTGTCTGGTCACATGTTGCCTGGCAATGACAGCGGCGATTCTGGAAACTGGGATTGCTCCGAATATGACAGCCGGATTGAGTCTTGGAGAATATGCAGCAATTGCAACAGCTGGTGCTATGGATATAAAAACGGCACTTCTCTTAGTCAGAAAGCGGGGGCTGTTGATGCAAAATGCAACAAAGGACGGATTTGGAGGGATGGCTGCGGTGCTCGGTCTGGAACCGGATGTATTGGAGGCACTCTTAAAAAATACCGATGCCGTTACGGTTGCAAATTATAACTGTCCGGGTCAGCAGGTGATAACCGGGGAGACACAGGCACTTTTGGAAATGATACCAAGACTGAAGGAAAACGGTGCCAAAGTCATCCCTTTGAAGGTCAGCGGACCCTTCCATTCTCCGTTTATGAAGCCGGCAGGAGAAAAACTGGAACGGGAGCTGGAACAGGTGAAACTGTCAGAGCTTCAGATTCCGTACGTATCGAATGTATCAGCTCAGCCAATCACAAAGACAGAGCAGATTCGGTCCCTGCTTTCCCAGGGGGTTTATTCTCCTGTAAAGTGGGAGCAGAGCATGAGGACGATGCTTGCAGAAGGTGTAGAGTATTTTGTAGAGATCGGTCCGGGGCATACCCTGAGCACCCTGTTGAAAAAAATAAATGCAGAGGCAAAGATCTGTACGGTTTCTACCATGGAGGATCTTGTAAGAATGCAGGATTTTCTGAACGAAACGGTATAAAAGGAGAAAAGATTGAACATAACAGGAAAAGTTGCAGTAATAACCGGAGCATCCAGAGGAATCGGAAGAGCCACGGCAATGGAACTTGCCAAAAGAGGCGTCTTTGTGATCGTCAATTACAGGGGATCGGAGGCGGCAGCACTTGAAACGGTTGCAGAAATAAAGTCTGCAGGCGGGGATGCAGTGTGCATGGCGTGGGATGTTTCCGATTATGCAGAGTGTGAAAAAAATATCAAACAAATCATAGATACATTTGGAAGAATCGATATCCTGGTCAATAATGCAGGCATAACAAGGGATGATCTCTTGATGAAACTGTCGGAGGAAGACTTTGATGCTGTGATTGCTGCAAATTTGAAAGGTACTTTTTGCATGCTGCATTTTGTTTCCCGTCAGATGCTTCGCCAAAGAAGCGGAAAGATCATCAATCTTGCATCTGTAGTTGGAATTTGCGGGAATGCAGGACAGGTAAATTATGCGGCATCCAAGGCCGGTGTGATTGGCATGACAAAGAGTGCGGCAAAGGAGCTGGCTTCACGCAATATTACAGTGAATGCGGTTGCACCGGGATGGATTGAGACCGATATGACAAAAAATTTAAGCGATGCAGCCAGAGAACGGATGCTTTCTGCAATCCCATTGAAAAAACCTGGAACAGCAAAACAGGTAGCGGGAGTGATCGCGTTTCTGGCATCCGAAGATGCAGATTATATTACCGGTCAAGTATTGCAGGTAGATGGCGGTATGCTGATGTAGCAAAAAGGCATGAGAAAGTCTGGCGCAAGACAGCTTTGAGATAGCAGCACAGGGATTTTTCAGGACATGAGGAGCTTTATGAAAAAAAATACAGAGGAAAAAATGGTGCAGAAAAGAAGAGTTGTGATCACCGGACTGGGTGCGGTTACGCCAATCGGGAATACGGTTCCGGAATTTTGGACAAACGTCAGAAAAGGTACCGTAGGAATCGGAGAAATTACCGGATTTGATACGAAGGATTTTAAAGTAAAGCTTGCAGCTCAGGTAAAAGATTTCCATGGGGAAGAGAAAATGGATGCAAAAGCGGCAAGACGGATGGAACTGTTTTCCCAGTATGCAGTTGCAGCAGCAAAGGAGGCCCTGGAGGATGCCGGCCTCGATCTGACAAAAGAAGATCTGTTTCGTGCCGGTGTAATCGTGGGATCCGGAATTGGCAGTCTTTCGACCATTGAAAAGGAATACACAAAAATACTGGAAGGAAGGGCAAATCGAGTAGATCCTTTGATGGTTCCGAGAATGATTTCCAATATGGCAGCAGGAAATATTTCCATTCAGCTGGGGATACGTGGAAAATGCACCAATGTTGTGACGGCATGTGCTTCCGGAACAAACTGCATCGGCGACGCATTCCGCGCCATTGAGTATGGGGACGCGGAGATTATGTTTGCCGGCGGAGCAGAAAGCTGTATTTGTCCGACAGGTATTGCAGGATTTCAGGCTCTTACGGCGCTTTCTCAGGAAACAGATCCGCTTCGGGCGTCCATTCCCTTTGATGTAGACAGAAAAGGCTTTGTTCTTGGGGAAGGTGCCGGGATCCTTGTTCTGGAAGAACTGGAGCATGCCCGGAAAAGAAACGCAAGGATTTACGCAGAGCTGGTTGGATATGGTGCCACCGGAGATGCATTTCATATTACATCGCCATGTGAAGATGGAAGCGGTGCAGCAAGGGCGATGGAACTTGCTATGCAGGAGGCAGAGGCAGAGCCGGATCAGATCGGATATATCAATGCACACGGAACAGGGACACATCATAATGATCTGTTTGAAACACGGGCGATTAAACGGGCATTTGGAGAAGCAGCAAAACAGGTAGCTGTGAATTCCACAAAATCCATGATCGGTCATTTACTTGGTGCCGCTGGTGCAGTAGAGGCAATTGTATGTGTGAAAACCTTGCAGGAGGGCTTTATTCATCAGACTGTCGGTACGAAGGAGACGGATGCAGAATGTGACCTCGATTATACCATTGGTGCACCGAAGCAGAAAAAACTGGATTACGCAATGAGCAATTCCCTTGGCTTTGGCGGGCACAATGCCTCTATTTTAATGAAACGCTATGAGGAAGGAAACAGGGAGTAACAGATATGGAATTGGAACAGATCGTAGAGCTGATCGACCGGGTGTCGGCATCAGAGCTTGACAGTTTTTGCCTGGAACAAAACGGTATGCGTTTAAGCCTAAAAAAGAAGCAGCCTCGTAAGCAAACAGATCCGGAAACACAAAGCACTTTGGTGCAGCAGCAAAAACAGTCACAAAGTCCACAAGAACAGTCAAAACAGATGTCACCGGTAGAGCTTACAGAAGCAGAGCACACCAAAACAGAGCATACAAAAACGGTAGTTTCCCCGCTGGTTGGTATTTTTTATGCAGCGCCAGCAGAGGATGCCGAACCCTTTGTACAGGAAGGCGACGGGATAGAAAAGGGTCAGACCCTTGGAATTGTGGAAGCCATGAAGCTGATGAATGAGCTGGAAAGTGATTACTGCGGGACCGTGAAGCAGATTCTTGTATCAAACGGGGAGATGGTGGAATACGGGCAGCCGCTTTTTATTGTGGAAGAACAGAACTAAAACGGATATGGAGAACCCTATGAAGCAGTTGAATATTATGCAGATCCAGGAACTGATTCCGCACAGACATCCCTTTTTGCTGATTGACGGAATTGAGGATTATGAGCCGGGAGAATATGCAGTTGGCTATAAATGTGTTACATACCGGGAAGATTTTTTTGCCGGACATTTTCCGGAGGAGCCTGTAATGCCGGGAGTACTGATCCTGGAGGCATTGGCTCAGACAGGAGCAGTAGCGATTTTATCGCTTCCGGAAAACAAAGGGAAAATTGCATATTTTGGTGCAGTGGATAAATGCCGCTTTAAAGGAAAAGTGATTCCGGGTGACAGACTTTGCCTGGAAACACGCATTATCCGAAAAAAAGGACCGATGGGAATCGGAGAGGCAACTGCCAGTGTAGGCGGAAAGATTGTTGCAAGGGCAGAGCTGACATTTATGATAGGAGCTTGATAACAGACATGATCAGAAAGGTACTTGTTGCAAACAGAGGTGAAATTGCGGTTCGGATCATCCGGGCGTGTCGGGAGATGGAAATTGAGACGGTTGCTGTGTACTCCGAAGCAGACCGGGATGCATTGCATGCAAAGCTGGCGGATGAGGCTGTCTGCATTGGACCTGCGCGTCCGACAGATAGCTATCTGGCAATGGAACAGATTCTGAGCGCCGCTGTTGTAACAGGGGCGGATGCGATTCATCCGGGATTTGGATTTCTGTCAGAGAACAGCCGGTTTGCAGAGCTGTGTGAAAAATGTGGGATTATTTTTATCGGTCCTCCTGCAGAGGTGATCGCACGAATGGGGAATAAGCAGGAAGCCAGAAATACGATGCAGAAAGCAGGAATCCCGATTATTCCGGGCAGCAGGGATGCTGTTTATGAGGAAGAAGATGGACTGGAGCAGGCAAAAGCGATCGGATATCCTGTCATGATCAAGGCTGCCCTTGGAGGCGGAGGAAAGGGTATGCGTGTGGCACAAAGCCCGGAGGAGTTCAGAAAAAATTTCCGGATAGCACAGACAGAAGCAAAACAATCCTTTGGAGATGGAGCAATGTATCTGGAGCATTTTCTGACCGGACCAAAGCATGTGGAGGTACAGATTCTGGCAGATTGTGCAGGAAATACGATCTATCTGGGAGAACGGGACTGTTCTATGCAGCGACGGCATCAGAAGGTGCTGGAGGAAGCACCCTGTGCAAGCCTTTCCAAAAGTCAGCGTCAAAAAATGGGGGAATGTGCTGTGGACGCGGCAAAGGCAGCTGGATATGTGAACGCAGGTACGATACAAGGACGTTTGGTTTGAAACGCAAGTACGTTTTCAGTCAAACGTCC
>OGYU01002982.1_pt1 | contig 10487 bp, 8 predicted proteins | sample 1576581 | NCBI WGS metagenome assembly OGYU01 (sample SAMEA3541547, study PRJEB24748) | human gut metagenome | biome: human gut; feature: human-associated habitat; material: faeces | place: China | collected 2012 | reverse complement strand
AGCTGCAGCTACAGCTCTTGAAAAAAGTGATGTGATCGTTGGATACACTGTTTATATTGATCTTGTAAAAGACCATTTTCCGGGAAAATCTTTTCTCACCACACCTATGAGAAAGGAAGTAGACCGCTGTGTAATGGCTTTTGATGAGGCTATGAAAGACCAGACAGTTTCCATGATCTGCAGTGGTGATGCGGGAGTTTACGGAATGGCTGGTCTTATGTATGAAATCGGCGCAAACTATCCGGAGGTGGAGCTGGAAGTAGTTGCAGGTGTTACAGCAGCAACCGGAGGAGCAGCAGTGCTTGGTGCTCCATTGATCCACGATTTCTGTCTGATCAGTCTCACTGATCTGCTCACACCATGGGAAAAGATCGAGAAGCGTCTTCTTCTGGCTTCGGAAGCTGATTTTGTGATTGTTCTTTACAATCCGTCCAGTCACAAGAGACACGATTATCTGAAAAAAGCCTGCGAACTTATGCTTCAACACAAATCTCCGGAAACAGTATGCGGTACCGTGCAGAACATTAACCGCGAGGGTGAAACTGCCCGGAATTCTGGAATGAGTGAATGGAAAAACTGGTTAAAGAGCCATTATCAATACAATTTATCCCATGACAAATGGTCTAGATTAGCACCTCTAAAATGGAGAAAGAAAGTCAATCAGCATCGTACGATTAAAAATAACGACTCACCAAAATTGGGTTCATTACTTAGTACATCGGAGTTTCTCCTTTGGAGTTATTCAAATAAGACGTTCCGTACAAAAGCTTTCTTCATTGGGATCACCTTCGGCGGATCTATTTGAACGCGAGGGATTTTATTTCACAGACTGTTCTGTTATTCGCTTTATTGATGCTCAAGAACGGCTCTTGTTGTTGTGTTTTTATACGGGGGAAGCATCCCGTTTGTGGTGAGCCTCTGTTTTGCTTCTCAGCGAACCCCGACAGTCTGTGCGTACTGTGCGGGTTCCATATCGACCATCGGTCTTCGCTCCTTTCTGCTTAAAGTCAGCGGGGTTAGCTCTCATTTGAGCTTCTGCTGTACTTCTCTGGTTTCTGGCTTTATTATACACGCGCGGGCGCGGTTTGTCTATTCGCAGAATGCACAATGAATTAGATATATTTTTTCAAGAAATGACAAAAAAACTGTATTGTTCATATAAACACACGACTGAAACAGCCTCCCTGCGCAGTCTGGACGGCCCGCAGGGCCTTTTGTGGAAAACCTCTGCGCAAGAACTGCCAGACTTCTTCCGTGCTATCTTCCGCCGCGGTGGACAGAACACCCGGTGAGCCTGTATCCTATATTATAAACAGGTAATATTACTTAATAAAGATAAGCTTTTAATTAAGAAAATTTCATCGGTCGCACACTTGACAGCTATATGAATTTTATATACCCGATATACATGGAGTGTATAATTCTGCCGGAAGGGTTTCGTTTTACCTCAAAAATGAAACGAACCACTAAGGAGTGACGAAGAATTTGGTCAAAATGGACAGTTTGGCTGCGCATTATTAAGCAAGATGCACAACGCTCCCGGCCAAGGTGTGAAATAAGATATAACAAAAAGTAGAATATCGACCAAAGGTCTTATCAAACGGCACCAATCGTGCTATGATACCAGACGCAAAAGGGCTGCGCTGAGCGCGAAAAGAGGGTGTGTTTCCATAAAAACAAACGCACCTTCTTTGATTTTTAGCACAGCTGCTTTAATAAAAGAAACGAAAGGAGATAGAGTGAAAACGAACGATACCTTTACGCTTCAGGATAAGACTCTGCTCAGAAAGGAGGCAAAGCGATGAACGCATTGACTGCGGCCCTGAAAGAAGAGCTGAATGTGGAGATGGTCTCCCTCGGCGGCCTGCAGGTGCCGGAATCCGTGGTGGTCAGCTGGGGCATCATGCTGTTTCTGGTCATCGTCTCCATCCTGCTCACCCGGAACCTCAAGGTGGACCACATCTCCAGGCGGCAGGCCATCCTTGAGATGGTCGTCACCACCATCGACGGCTTCTTCACGGGCCTGCTGGGCGAGCAGGGCAGACGGTATGTGCCTTACCTCATGACGGTGGCTCTCTACATCGCCTGTGCGAACCTCATCGGTGTATTCGGCATCAAGCCCCCCACGAAGGATCTGAATGTCACCGCTGCGCTGGCGCTCATGAGTATCTGCCTCATCGAGTATTCCGGCATCCATGCCCGGGGCGGCAAGGGCTTCCTCAAGAGTCTCGCCGCTCCTACCCCCATCATGACCCCCATGAACATCCTCGAGATCGCCATCCGTCCCACCAGCCTGTGTATGCGACTGTTCGGCAACGTGCTGGGCGCTTTCGTCATCATGGAGCTCATCAAGCTGGTGGTCCCGGTGTTCGTGCCGGCCATCTTCAGCCTGTACTTTGATTTGTTCGATGGTCTCATCCAGACCTATGTCTTTGTCTTCCTCACCTCGCTGTTCATGAAAGAGAGCATTGGTGGAGAAGAGTAAACCTCTCCGTCACGCCTGCGGCGCGACACCTCCCCTATCAGGGGAGGCAAAGAGGAAATTGATTAAAAAATTAAAAGGAGAAATAATTATGAACGGACTCGTAGCTCTGGGCGCTGGTATCGCAGCGCTGACTGGTATCGGCGGCGGCATCGGCATCGGCATTGCCACCGGCAAGGCAACGGAGGCCATCAGCCGCCAGCCGGAAGCTTCCGGTAAGATCCAGACCAACCTGCTGCTGGGTGCAGCTCTGGCCGAAGGTACTGCAATTTTCGGCTTCGTCGTTGCTCTGCTCATCATCCTGTTCCTGGGTTGATAACGGAGGCATGACGAATGCTGACTCTGAATCTGAACCTTCTGTATACAGTCGTCAACATTCTGGTTCTGTTTTTGCTGCTGCGCAAGTTCCTGTACAAGCCTGTCATGAACATCATCGCACAGCGCCAGAAGCAGGTGAATGACGCACTGAACGCCGCCGAGACCTCCAAGCAGGAGGCCGCTGCGGCCCTGAACGACGCGCAGGCAAAGCTGCGCAATGTGGACGCCGAGGCTGTTGCCCGCCGCACTGCCTACGAGCAGCAGGCCGAAAAGGACAAGCAGCAGCTGCTGGCCGACGCCCAGAAGCAGGCCGACGCCATCCTGGCCGAGGGCAAAGCTGCCGCCGAGGCCGAGCGCCAGCACAAGCTGCGCCAGGCTGACGCCCAGACCACTGCATTGGCCCGCGCCATGTGCGAGAAGCTGCTGGCCCGCAACCTGAACGAGCAGGACGACGCCCGCCTGCTGGACGACCTGTTGGAGAAAGCGGGGGCTGAAAATGGCAAGTGAATTCAGCACCGAGTTCTTCTCGGCCAACCGCATCGTCAAAGCTGACCTCCGTGCCGCCCGCACCCCCCGCGAGGAGGACCTGGAGCGCATCAAGAAAGAGGTCGCGAAGCTGTACGACGCCACCGAGGTCATCCTGAACGTCACGGTGGACGACAGCCTCCTCTCCGGCTATGTGCTGCAGATCGGCGACCGCGTCTTCGATAACTCCGGCCGCCACGCCATCGACCAGATGATGGCCGACAAGCCCTCTCTGGCCACCCTCAAGACCCGCATCGAGGACTACAAGCCCGCCGCCACCAGCGAAGAGGGCGGCGTGGTCATCTCCTCCGCCGACGGCATCGTGGAAGTGGAAGGCATGGACCGCGCCGTTTACGGCGAGATCGTCACTTTCGAGAATGGCGCCAAGGGCATGGTGGAGAGCGTCGAGCCGGGCCGTCTGGGCATCATGCTCTTCGACGGCGCTGAGACCGTCGGTGTCGGCACCATGGTCACCCGCAGCGGCAAGCGCGCCGGCATTCCGGTGGGCGACGGCTTCCTTGGCCGGGTCATCGACCCGCTGGGCGAGCCCATCGACGGCAAAGGCCCCATCGAGGCTGTGGGCTACAACCCCATCGAGAAGCAGGCCCCCGGCATCCTCGAGCGCCAGAGCGTGGATACGCCGCTCCACACCGGCATCCTCGCCATCGACTCCATGTTCCCCATTGGCCGCGGTCAGCGTGAGCTGATCATCGGCGACCGCCAGACCGGCAAGACCTCGATCGCCACCGATGCCATCCTGAACCAGAAGGACACCGGCGTGCTCTGCATCTATGTCGCCATCGGCCAGAAGGCTTCTTCCATCGCCCGCGTGGCCGAAGATCTGAAGAAGCACGGCGCGATGAGCTACACCACCATCGTGGCGGCTACCGCTTCCGACAGCGCCCCGCTGCAGTACATCGCACCCTACGCCGGTACGGCTCTGGCCGAGTATTTCATGGCGCAGGGCAAGAGCGTCCTCATCGTCTACGATGACCTCTCCAAGCACGCGGTGGCCTACCGTGCCATCTCCCTGCTGCTCCGCCGCTCTCCGGGCCGTGAGGCTTACCCCGGCGACGTCTTCTATCTGCACTCCCGTCTGCTGGAGCGCTCCTGCCGCATGAGCGACGCACTGGGCGGCGGCTCCATCACCGCACTGCCCATCGTTGAGACCCAGGCAGGCGATGTGTCCGCTTACATCCCCACCAACGTCATCTCCATCACCGACGGTCAGATCTTCCTCGAGAGCGCTCTGTTCAACGCCGGCAACCGCCCGGCTGTCAACGTGGGCCTGTCCGTCTCCCGTGTCGGCGGCGCAGCCCAGACCAAGGCCATGAAGAAGGCCAACGCCAACCTGCGTATCGAGCTGGCTCAGTACAAGGACATGGAGTCCTTCGCGCAGTTCAGCTCCGATCTGGACGCCGAGACCCGCCATCAGCTCGACATTTTTCTCTTACTTTTTGAAGCCAAGGACTCCCTACAATATAATTCGGTGAAGTTGCAATTACTTTGTATGATCTTTTTAATAGTAATCTATTTTGTACTCCAAATAATTTGCCTAATAATTTTTGGCGTGTAATATCTAAATGCCAATATACAATTAATTTTGCTTTACTAAATTTTAATTCTTCTAAAAGTAAATTTGCAACAAAAGGATTCGGATAATGAAATACTATGATATCTGGGTTAAAATCAGCAATTAATAAATGCAAGTGTTTTTTATAAGTTGTAGAGAGTGATTGTGATAAAATTTTGGTAAAGCATCCACATTTTATTACTTTTATATCATCTACAATACATATTTCATCGAATCTCCCATCGTTGAATGCGATTACTATTTGTTCATAACTTTCTTTCAATGCCAAAACACAGTCACGTGCTATTTGCTCAGTTCCACCAGAAAATGGATAATAATATTTTGAAATATGTAGAATTTTTTTCATACCCGCTCCGATATTCACAAAATGTTTCTGTTTTGTATGATTTAATTAAATTGGAAATTTGTATTTATCTGTAGTAACAATTTCATCACCCATTTGTAATTCAAGCAAACTCAAATTTGTAATTGCCTTAATGGTGTGTTTGCAGCCAGCTGCAATAGAAATAACATCCCCGGGAGATAGCATATGTCCTATTCCATCTAAAATAGCCTCACCTTTACCAGAAATCACTGTCCAAATCTCTTTTCTTAAATTATGCATGTGATAACTCATTTTTTCATTGGCATTCATAGAAATTTTTACTGTCATTGCTCCGGGTTGTATATCAATAACTCTGAACGAACCCCATGATTTTTCTGCATACATAGTGTTCACTGCTATCTTTTCTACATATGTTTTCATATGCTCACTGCGTTCTTTATCAGCAATTAAAATGCCATCACTACTTATTGCTACAATCATATTCTTGCAACCCATACAAAGAACCGGGATATTCAATTCATTTATAACATTGGTATTTTCACTAAGCTCATCAAGAACAACATTACCGTTAGCTTTATCGGGCATTACTTCAGACATCGTGCTCCAAGTTCCAACATCTTTCCAATCACCAGAATAACGCAGTACTTGAATACTTGGTTCTTTCTCAACTACCGCATAATCAAAACTAATCTTATTTAAAGTATCATATTTATCAAAAAGGTCTTGATAATTATCAAAATCTATCATGCTATGCGCTTTTTCTAATAGATAAGATAATTTAAATGCAAATATACCTGCATTCCATAATGCATTTTCTGCCAGATATTTTTTTGCTGTTTCTGTATCTGGTTTTTCTTTAAATGCTTTAACTTTACTTACATTTTCGTCATTTTCTGGTATGATGTAACCGTATTTTTCACTAGGATAAGTTGGTTCAATTCCCATCAACGTCAGGCTGGCATTTCCCTGTTTAGTCAATTTCTGCAAAGTCTTGATTGCTTCATAGTAAGTATCATCTACATATGGATCAACTGGGCAAACTATAACTGGTTCATCCATTTCAACGCTCAATTTATCATGAAGATAAGCTGCAGCTAAAATGATTGCTGGAAATGTATCTCGGCGACAAGGTTCTACGCAAATAGACACTTTTTCTCCAAGCTGATTTTTAATAATACTTGCCTGTGATTTACTGGTTGCAATTGTAATTTTTGCATTTGCATCTACAGTGGTAATCTGACGATATACTCGTTGTAACATAGATTCATATGTATCTCCGTTTTTTAACAATTTAATAAATTGTTTACTTCGTACATCATTTGATAAAGGCCACAGGCGTTTTCCCGACCCTCCAGAAAGCAAAATTATATTCATAATATAGTAGTCACTCCAATTCACATATTATTTAGTTCAAATATTGTTCAGCACTTTGTATAATTAATGTTTCTATTTGTTCAGCTAACTCTTTACTAGGGGAGCTAACCGAAATATATATTTTCAGTTTTGGTTCAGTTCCTGAAGGCCGAATTATCATAGAGCAGTTATCTTCTAAAAGAAACTTAAGGACATTTGATTTTGGAAGGCCCTCATGTACTTCCATATAATCAATTTTTTTAGCAACTTTCTTTTTACCAAATTCAGAAATATCTGAGCGAAATTGTTGCATAATATTTTGCATTTTTGAAAAGCCTGCACTGCCTTTAAAAGCATAACTATGTTGAGTATTTAAACAGTACCCATAAATTTCATATAATTCATTTAATTTATCTAGCAAACTGATGCCTGCAGAGGCATAATAACTAAACATTTCACAGATCATATATGCAGCATTCACGCCATCTTTGTCTCTTACGTAAGTGCCGGTCAGGTAACCATAGCTCTCTTCAAATCCAAAGACATAGCTATTAAGCATATGTTTCTGTTCTAACTTACCAATCTGTTCACCAATAAACTTAAACCCAGTTAGCACATTGATAGTTTTAAGTCCGTAATGTGTTGCCACCTGTTCACCCATATCAGATGTTACAATGGTTTTAAACATCATAGGATTCAGCGGCATTTTATTATGTTTTAGACGTTGACTACATATATAATCTAATAACAATACACCTGTTTGGTTTGCGTTAAGTAGTTCATAGGCACCTTCCTTATTTTTCACAGCAATTCCCACTCTGTCACAATCAGGATCTGTAGCCAATACTAAATCTGCATTACATTTTTGAGCATATTTAATACCTAAATCCATAGCTTCTTTAACTTCAGGATTAGGATACGGACAAGTAGGAAAATTACCATCCGGCTGTTCTTGCTCTTTTACGACTGTAATATTTGTATATCCAGTCTCCGTTAATACACGAACAACAGGATCGCGACCGGTACCATTTAATGGACTGTATACAATAGCTATGTCTTTATTAACGGTTTCTCCAAACAGAACCGACTGATTTTTAACTTCATTTAGGAATGCAGTGTAAACCTCATTTCCGATATAGGAAATATTTCCTTGCTCAACTGCTGCCGTAAAGTTATCTGTTATTACATCCTTAAAAATGTCTAACTTTTCAATTTCGATAAGTATTTGAGATGCTACTTTTGTTGTAATCTGGCAACCATCTGAGCCATATACCTTATAGCCATTGTATTTACTAGGGTTATGAGATGCTGTTATCATAATGCCTGCGGCAGTATGCAAATAACGTGTTGCAAATGATACCGTGGGTACAGGCATCAAAATTGGCCAAATATACACTTTAATGCCATTTGCAGCAAAAACGCTTGCAGCAACGCGAGCAAACATATCGCTTTTAATGCGGCTGTCATAACCAATCGTTACTGAAAGTTCAAAACTATTCCTTTTTAAATAATTTGCCAATCCTTGCGAAGCTTTGGCCACAGTATAAACATTCATCCGATTGGTACCAGCACCAATGAGCCCTCGCAAACCACCCGTTCCAAAAGTAAGATTGCAATAAAAAGCATCCTCTCTTTCGTCATCATTTAAAGTTTTTAATTCCCTAACGATATCAGGGTCTTCTGTTGCATTAGCTAGCCAACGTTCATATTCCTGTTCTATATTCATTTTTATAGTCTCCTTGGTACAGTTATTAATCTCTGCCAAATAAATCACGAGTATAAACTTTTTCTTTTACATTATCTAAATTTTTATCATAGCGATTTGCTATAATGGCACAGCTAATCGATTTAAATTTTTCTAAGTCGTTGATTATGACGCTACCCAAAAAAGTATCGCCATCTTTTAATGTAGGTTCATAAATAACTATACTTGCACCTTTTGCCTTGATGCGTTTCATAACACCTTGAATAGAACTTTGACGGAAATTGTCACTGTTGCTTTTCATAGTTAGACGATATACTCCAATAACTACATTCTTTTCCCTAGTCTTATCGAATTCATTTTCATCGTCGTAGTTATAGTAGCCAGCAAGTTTTAGCACACGATCAGTGACAAAATCTTTACGAGTTCTATTACTTTCAACAATTGCCTCAATTAAGTTTTCAGGTACATCTGCGTAATTTGCTAATAACTGCTTGGTATCCTTTGGCAAGCAATAACCGCCATAACCAAAACTTGGATTGTTGTAGTAACTTCCTATACGTGGGTCAAGGCATACGCCGCTAATAATTTGTTTTGCATTTAGTCCTTTGCTTTCCGCATATGTATCCAATTCATTAAAATAGGCAACACGTAAAGCTAAATAGGTGTTGGCAAATAATTTTACGGCTTCGGCTTCCGTAAAGCCCATAAATAATGTATCAATATTTTCTTTAATAGCACCTTCCTGAAGAAGTTTCGCAAACGTATGTGCCGCATCTAATAAATGTTCATCATTTAAATCGGTACCAACAATAATGCGGGAAGGATATAGATTATCATAAAGAGCCTTGCTTTCTCTTAAAAATTCCGGGCTAAAGATAATATTGTTGTTTTTAAATTTTTCACGAATAGATGAAGTATAGCCAACGGGAATCGTGGACTTGATAACCATAATAGCCTTTGGATTATATTTAATAACCAATTTAATTACATCTTCTACCGCAGATGTATCAAAATGCTGAGTTTTACTATCGTAATTTGTTGGGGTTGCTATTACAACAAAATCTGCATCACAGTATGCTTCCTGCGGATTAAGTGTAGCAAATAGATTTAATTCTTTTTCCGCTAAATATTTTTCAATATATTCATCCTGAATCGGAGATTTACGATTATTGATCATATCGACTTTCTCTCGTATCACATCAATTGCACAAACTTTGTGATTTTGTGCAAGTAACGTTGCAATAGATAAGCCAACATATCCTGTACCCGCAACTGTGATTTTAATATTTTTATCCATAATTAATGCCCTCTCATTTTTCCAAAATATAAAAGTATGGACAAAACAAAACCGACAGTCGCTCCCCTCAAGCAACTATCGGCTTTTTTCACTCATATTACTTCATTATCACTGTTAAATTTTGCATCAAATCTCAAGTCAAAATCCACCGTAAACTCCAAATAATTGCTATTATTTGGACCTGATGGTAAGCACCGCTGCTTTGTCTCATATATGTTCACAGGAGTACAAGTCCCGTGCGTTTTTTTCAGTGTCTAATATAACACGCTCCGCTAAAAACTTCAATAGATTCATAGAATCTTAAGACTTATTATTATTGGAAATCCTGTTTTTTTATGGTAATTTAAGTATGATGCCATTGATTTTGAACCTATATTTTTAAATAGTTGTTAAAATAATGCCATCATGGTAAACTAATGCATTATAAAACGTCATTTTAAAGGAGCATGATTCATGAAAACCATATGTTTTAAAAATTTGTTGGATGATTTTTGGAAACACAAGATCATTGTATCTGTATTGGCAATCGTATTTGCGCTGTCCTTTGGTTTCCAGGGATATCGAAAGGGCATTCAGTCTCAGAATCCGTCCGTTCAGCCTGTATATGAAGAAAAATTAAAAGAATATGATTCTAATATCGCAGATGCCAAGAATAGTCTGGAACTGGTTGAAAAGCACAAACAAGCTATACTATTATTCAGATTCAAATAACAATCGTTTCCATCTACATATATTTTATTATTCCCTTCAATACAAGGAGAATTGAACATTTCTACCGGAATACGACGCTTAATTACAAATTTTCCTTCCTGATAAGCCAGAAGAACATATTCATCCTCAAATCCGCAACTAAGCTCTTCAGCGTCCTTCTTGCGTCTAAACGTCCTC
>OGYU01002980.1_pt1 | contig 10490 bp, 7 predicted proteins | sample 1576581 | NCBI WGS metagenome assembly OGYU01 (sample SAMEA3541547, study PRJEB24748) | human gut metagenome | biome: human gut; feature: human-associated habitat; material: faeces | place: China | collected 2012 | reverse complement strand
TTTTCGTGTCATATACCTTGTCAGTCTTCAGTTCCTTTCCGTCGAAACGTGTGGTCGCGGTGCGTACCTCCCGTTTCAGGGCATCGTAGTAGGTCTTGACGATTGGCTTTCCGGTTTCTGCCACGGTTACACAGAACAGTCCGGGTTCTTCGGGGCGGATCTATGTGGTTCCAGTCTGTTTCTTTCTGCCATCCGGGTAGATGGTCTTCAGAAGGTTTCCTCATTAAAATCAAATCGGTCATTAGAGAATGATAGTAAGACCATTTCTATGACCGATTTAATTTGGTAAAAGTGGCTTAATTTTGTTTATATACTGGAAATCTTCTGCTGAAAATGATGCATCCAATCTTGATTGACAATCCAATTAAAAGTTAGATTATGTTGTAGGGAAATGATATTTTTATCACAAATGTTTCCTTGTATCTTTACTCCATCTTTTGCTCTTATAAACCGTATACTCCAATATTCTCCGAGTGGGGCTAAAAGCACTTCACTTATTTTTTCTTCTTGGAATAAAGTTAAATCTTGTTTAAAGGAGATAAGTTCGTCTGTGCTTATGTTGGTATTCATTAGTACCTGGAAAAAAGATTCTTTTAATTTTATGTTCATATGGATATAATCATTGAACTCAAGCTTTTCTTTTTGAATGAAATCGATGTTGCAAATGTTAGGATAGGTAGAGTCGATACTTTCCACACAAGGCTTGACTTGTGATATTTCGTGAATAAAGTTTAACAACTTAGGAATAAAACTTTGGTCAAAATCTAAATGTAATGTAAATTCAGTTCTGCTATCTGACTTTTTAGTAAGATGTACATATTGATAGATATGCCCAAACTGATTTGATTCCAATTCAATATATAGTGAATAATCATCTGAAATAAATGAAATTTTATGGCTTATTCCATGATATAAATCTTGTAATTCTTTCTCAAAATTAATGATTTGTGTAATATTGGTCTTATAACATTCGGAAATATTAAAGATGGAATATTCAAACTGTACATTAAATAATAATGTCCCATTTTGTTGATTATAAGAAAAATTGTACCATGTCATGTAAGGTACATTTTTAGAATCGTAAAATATTATTTCTTGCATAAATTTATGTTTTTTGATTTGTAAAACCGTATTGATGTTATATTGCTAAAATAGTACATTTTTGTTGAGCTTGCTTAAATTTTCCAATAAGTTATTTTCTCAGATTTTTTTGGGGCCCTTTTCGACCTTTTTTTCTTGACGTTCATAAGAGTATAGTAGGCATGGCTTATCTGACGAATGAAACCAAGAAAAAAGATCGAAAAAGTACCTCAAATTATCCTTGAATAAAATACTTAATTCTAAAATTTAAATTGTTTTGTAAAATTACTTAATTCATAAAATGCTCTATGGTAAACTATACCTGTTTCAGTGTTTATTCCTAATGTATAAACTCCTTGTACTCCATTGATTGTTCCTGGAGCTACCATCATCTGACTGTTTCCTTTTATACCTATAATATATCCTTCATTTACTATTTGATTATCAAATGAATAAGGGAAATTATGATATAAGTCTTTTTGTATATCTATTCTTGGATGATATCCTTTTATTCTTAATGAACGTGTTAAAGATTTATTGTTTTCAATTATATGGGTTGGTGCTTTCTTAGTTGTTGTGATAGTGTATTCTGTAATTGTACCGTTTTCAGGTTGTGGACTACTTGCAAGAGGGGTGTCAGGTTTAGGCGTTTTAGGCATAGCATCCGGCACAGAGTTTAATGCTCCGGTTTCTCCTACAGGTGTATTCTTCCATGAGAACATTCCTCTTCCCTGTGCGATGGTATTTCCATGCCAGAAGTTCTGTCCTTTGGCGATGGCTGTTCCTCCTCCAAAGACTCCTCCTAGTGCGCCTCCACACATCGCTCCGGAAAAAGCCCCCATAGTCCCGTTTCCCAATGCATTGAGAAAACCTCCTCCTGCCATGAGTGTATTTCCTGTTCCGAGCGTGAATCCTGAAGCGGCTCCTCCCACCATTCCTGAAATCGCTCCACCGATAAATCCTGCCCCTCCGACAGCTCCTCCGACCAGTGGTCCCAGTGCCCCTGCGGCGGCTCCCACACCGAAGTATCCAAGAAACTGCCCAAAGTTACTAATATTATCCCAATGTGTTGCTACATTGATGGCTCCACCTATAATGGCTCCCGCTATGATCCATCCGATAATTTCCCCGTTCTTGTCCACATAGCACAGGGGTCTGTTCATACAGTATCCGTACCTGTTCATGGCCTGTGTAAAGTCCGGCAGCTGTACGTAGGGGTCCGGACTCAAGAATCTTCCCAGTATCGGGTCGTACAGTCTCGCATTCATGTGGATAAGCCCGAATTCATTTAGGTGTTCATGGCCTGTAAACCCTCTTCCTGTCATCAGGCTTGGCACTTCTGTACCGGTATAGATTTCCTGTGTATCGGGATCTCTTCTGCTTCCCCATGCATCGAAGCTGTTTTCCTCGATGATGTTTCCTTTGTTGTCTGCCACCTGCAGGATACTTCCCAGATAGTCTCTGTGCAGGAATCGGATTTCGGTTTTCCCTTCCTTTCTGACGAGGAGTGCAGGCGCTTCGTAACAGTCTCCTCCTACATAGAGCCTTTCCTCCGTTCCGCTGCTGTCGCAATGGGCTTCATAGTTCCCTCCAAGGTAATACTTTGTGTATACCGTCTTTCCCTCTTCGGTCATTCTCATCCGTACCCTGTCAAACTGAGCATTGTAGGTGAATTCCGCCTTTCTGTTTCCTTCCTCTATCCATGCGGGTCTGTCTGCGGCAGTATATCCCACCTGTAGTCCGCTGTGTATGCAGGCTTCCTTTTCCGGTGTATTTCCTGTAGCGGCATAGGGTCGGTTGGGGTTGGTATATACCATGTCTCCTGCATCCCCTTTGCGTATGATGTTTCCGTCGGGTGTGTATTCCACCTTTTTCCCGGCATAGAGGGTCAGTCTCTGCAGAGCATCGTATTCAAATAGTTCTGTCCTGTTTCTCAGTGCATCCTGTCTGCTCTTCAGGTTTCCGGTTACAGCATCAAATTCGTATCGCTGGTCCATCAGTACCTTTCCGTTTCCGTACAGGATACGTCTTTGGGTGGGGAATCCCCATTCATCGAATTCATACCTTCTGTCGTATTCCCCGGTAGCGATTCGGGTAAGCTGTCCGTGTCTGTCCTCTTCGCCGTAGCTGTATACACAGGTTCCGTCGTCCAGATACACTCCGGTCAAGGTTCCGTTTCTGTAAACCAGCTGTTCAGTACAGAGTTTTCCGTACTGTGAAGAATAGGAGATGGTAGAAAGCATTCCGTCTTCTGTATATCCGTATGTCTTCTCCAGCCGGTATCCGTCGGGTGCTTCTTCCCTGACACTTTCCACCCTTCCGTATGCATCGTAGGTGTAGTAGGTGGCAGTACCGTTGTCGGAAACGGCGGAGAGAAGCAGGTCTTCGTCTTCGGCATAGGTATATACAGTGGTAAAGTCGGGGTGTACCAGTCTGGTGATACGTCCGTATCGGTCATATTCCCTTACCACCTGTCTTCCGTCGGCATCGGTTTCCCTGCATACGTTTCCTTCCTTATCGTATTCGGTTCTTCGTATTCCTGCACTCGGATCCTTGATGGCAGTCCGTCTTCCATATATGTCGTAGTAGAATCTTGTCTGTACACTGTCTGCTGCCACTATTACGAGCGGCTGTCCGTCTGCGCGGTAGAAGTAGGCAATGCTTCCCCCTTCATCGGCTGTGCCTGTCATCAGTCCGTCTGCACTGTACTGTCGGATGTGTCGTATTCCGTTTTCCGTGAGGGTATCTGTCAAGGCTCCGTATGCACACGAGTCCACTTTTCCGGATGCATAACGTGTAGAGGTTTTCCGGTCGTATCGGTCGTAGGTATACTGGTTCCACAAGGTAGGAATACTGTCCTTGTCCGGCAGGGATTCTTTGACAAGCAGTCCTGTTTTCGTGTCATATACCTTGTCAGTCTTCAGTTCCTTTCCGTCGAAACGTGTGGTTGCGGTGCGTACCTCCCGTTTCAGTGCATCGTAGTAGGTCTTGACAAGCGGATTTCCTGTTTCTGCTGCGGTTATGCGGAACAGTCCGGGTTCTTCGGGGCTGCTCCATGCGGTTGCGGTCTGTTTCTTTCTGCCGTCCGGATAGGTGGTCTTCAGAAGGTTTCCCCATTCATCATATTCATACCGTGTGGTTCTTCCCTTGTGGTCTGTATCGCTTAGGGGCAGTCCGGTTGTTTCATCGTAGCGGTGTGTTACGTGAAATCCCATCGGGTCTGTTTCCTTGACGAGTTGTCCGAGGTCGTTGTATTCAAACTGTGTCTTCAGCCATTGGTCGGATTCATAGTTGCACTGTGAATGGGCTGTCATTTGCCAGTTTGCATTGTATTCAAACTTTTCCTGTAGGGATTTCTTTCCGTTGATACGCTCGGTTCTGCTTACGGGCAGGTATCGGTCGTCGTAATCGATATGGATTGTTTCTACGAAAAGAGAATCATCCCGCATCTTTCGGGTTTCCACAGAATCCTGGACTCCTAACAGATACAACGAACCGTCATCTACGTTCCGGTAGCTGTACGTTGCCTGTTCGGTATAATGTCCGGACGAAACGGAAGAGTGCAGTATCTGTCCATAGTCGTTATATTCATATTTTCCTATCGTAGTAGTTTCGTTCAGAACATTTTCTGTGGTTTCCTGCTTCAGGGTCAGCAATGCGATTCTGTTGGATTCCCTTTTCAGATCATAGATTCGCTTAATGGTATCTGTGGGAGTGGATTTTTCCAATTCACTTCCCAGTAGCTCTATATCGTAGGTCGAAGTCATGGTACGGTCGTTGACCATATCTTCCGTCTCTATTTGCTGAAAGCCTCTGAATCCCATTCCGGTACGGTGAAACACTGCATTGGTGTATTTATAGTATTCCCACGACAATGTTTGGTTGTTTTCGGTATTTTTGATCCATGCCGGTACAAACAGATGAGGATTCATGATGGTATAAGGATATCCTACATATTGGATAGCTCCCGGATTTTGGACGTACCGGGTGGCATTGGTCGTCATGATATCCACATAGGCATGATTGGAATTTACTCCATAGCTGTCAGTCAGGTTGTGCAGCATTCTTGCTTCCTGTTCATTGTGGGAGTAGTTATACACATGCAGTTTCTCGTTGTCCACACAAATCAGTCCTCCCGACCAATAATAGGACTGGGCTACATTGGCCACAGCAAACTGAGCTGTCAGATTATCTAAATATTGGGTGGAACGCATATTGGGAGTCTGGCTGATTTTGCCGTTCTCGTTCAGATATACATCCACTTTTCCTCGCTGGTTGCGCAACAGGTCGGGAAGTCCGTCGCTGTCTACATCCACCAGCATGAAGTTCAGCCCCACCGTTTCATGGAAACAATAGAACAGTTCTTCTGTGTGTACTTTAAATCCGGGGTTTTCTGCACTGTACGAAGAGTTTCCTGTCGACATAAGGAAAAGCCACTGTTTACCATTTTCCACATTCCAGTCGAATGTAATCAGAGCACGATCCGGTGTATGGGGGTCAATATGACATACATTACCCGAAGCATCTTCGTAATATTTGTATCCGCTGGCACTGGTACTTTTCAGGTTGTTTTCATTGTTGCAGGCTCCATAACAGATTCCGTCGCCAAAATGCTTGTATCCTTCCTTGCAGTGTACCCGGCGAGGACCTAAGATGATATCAATGTTTCCGTCTGCATTCATATCAGCCAACATCAATTCCCTGTCTTTGCTATTAATTTCTTCAAAATTGAAGTACATGATGTTAAGGGCATTGGAGTAGGCCAGTTGCTTGAAACCGTTACCAGTAAACTCGTAAACATAAGTACCGTTGATATTAATCAAGCAGATATCCGTCTTGCCGTCTCCATTGTAATCCATTGGAATCAAGCGGTCGGCATGTCTTACTTTAGAAGTATCAATAGGATATAGGGTAAAATCAAAGCACTCGTTGTCATAAAGAGTCTTTCTGTTATCCAAATCGACTAACAAGGCACGGGAGGGATATTTGTCATGGTCTGAATTGTAGCAACTCGAAATAGCCAGGAGTTCTGCTTTTCCATCACCGTTGAAATCACCGAAAACACATTGCCGTTCGTGTACATATCCGTCTTGCTCCGGATAGATATAATCTGTATGGCATGCAGGATTTATTTGACTATCATAAATGGTTACTTTCAGTGTATCCTCTCGTATGAATAAAATTTTTTTCGTGATATAGTTGATTTTTACCGGTACATCAATACCGTCTCCATTTATATCAATGGCTTCCAACTGTTTGAATCCTTTCCCGGCAGTAAAGACTACAGGTTCGATAGACATATCACTCAGGTCTTTGTAGACCAGCAGCTCTTGTTTTTCATTATATTCGCCTTGATTAGGTATGGGGTAAGTTATCAGTCCGTCGCTATTGGAAGCCTTGCTGAATTTTCCTCTTGATATGGCAAGAGAAGAATAGCCGGTTTGTCCTTGTTGCGAATTGTAGTAGTATTTGGACAGATAATGCGTGTTATCGTTCAAGAACTCAATGCTGCGTTCGTTTCCATAGCTGAAGCGTAGGGGATTCAGGCGATGGTTGGAAGTTTCGCATTCCAAGCTGTCCGGTAAATAGACTCCCCTATTTTGATAGCTAATCCGATATCGGCGCCAGAGATTGCCTTTGTAAAATGAAGAAACATTTTCCAATAATTTGCTGTATTTAAATGGCTTTCCATCTGCATAACGTGTGATACCGGACGGTATATCACGGTAATTAAATACAATGGAGTCATTGTATACCCCCTGAGTTTCTCCATACCGGATTGTCCGGATGTAGGGCAGATTGTCTGCTTGCATGTAGGTGTACAGTATCGAACGTCCTTTACGATTAGTGTACGAAGTCATTACATAACTGAACGGCGCTTGTGGGGAATTTTCAAATACGGCTGTATTTCCATCCGGATAGTACACTTTCAGGCGGTTTTCCGATTCTCTGTTTACCCGTATGAATCCCTGTTCACTTTGCCAAGTGTCGGTACCGGTCTTGATTAGTCGCATACCGTCCAGCATCAGTTTGTCGTCTTTCAAGGAGAGAGGAGTAGCTTTCCCGTCGTAGTAGATGCTGCCAGCTACGTGGGTAATGCCTGATAGTCCACGGATATTCCATCCATATCCTAATGCGGTTTCGTGCTGTTGACTATTGTACATAAAGGACAGACGGGGTTGGAACCCTTCTGTATCAGGGTGCACATCGATAGGGATGGTATAACTGACCGCACCGCTTGGAGTGAGGCTGTATTCTATTGGTATTTCACCGACATCGCAGTTCTTGTTGCCGTTACTCGATACAACTGCCACTTGTGCCTTACCGGAGAGGCTAAGCAGAAAGGCGGTTGCCATGATTATTATTTTTTGTGTTATCTGATACATATTCATTTATTTTTTATGATAGTTTTTACTCTATTTCCCGAGTTATCGTATTGGTATTGTATCGGACTGTAATTCGGGCTTTCGGGCTTTAGATTGGGTTCATCAGGGATGCTGGGTACTAAATCAGCGATTACGGTTGTTTGGATGGTCCCATTGGGGATAGAACCGTTGGAATACTTGTAACCTGCCGTAACGATATAATAGGAGCCCGTAGACAGATTGGGAATACTTAGGTAGGCTTGACCTATGGAAGCCCCTTCTGGCATACCCAGACTGATAGGGTCAAAGTTTGGATTCAAAAAATCATGTTCTTCGAATGTGGCAACCCATTTGAACGAGAGTTCTCCCTCCGACCAGTCCCCGGCTTCTCCTTCTTGTGCTTTCTTCAGTACATAGAGGGTAGTATAACCCGGTCCTGCTGAATAGTCTGTTTTCCAATTATGGATAATGAGATTCCCCGGTGAGGATAGGTCGAGCTGATAATATACAGCCTTTCCTTGCGTATAGCGATACTCATTTCCTTGAGGGGGAATATAACGGAAGTTGTAATAATAGTATGCCCCAGGTGGCTTTTCGCCTGTATTACGTTTGTCAGTAAATATAGACCTGTTACCAGATAAGACAACCGGAATGGCATCATCGAAGAACGTGCCGTATTTTTCTATTGTTTGTGCTTGCATTGTCAGTCCGTAAAATAGGGTCAGTACAATGAGTTGCACTCGCTTGAAAATAATGTGTAGTGTCATATTCTATTTTCTTTTACTTGAACTGATTAGTCTATGCCATGCTTCCCGAAGGAAGCAATGGCATAGTACTTGTTTGACTCAATTTTGTTGTTCGCTTACATCGCACTTCCGCCCAATGCGCCTAACACGGCAGATGCCACTGCGATGATTACTTTCAAAATGGTGTCCCATATACCTTTCTTCATTGCCATAATTTGCTCCTTTCTTTAAATGGTGAATAAATGTGTTCGTTCTGTCGTTTCAAGCTTGATGACAGTGCAAAGGTAAATTATTTGTTTTATTTTCGTGTATCATGTTTACAAAACCGTTAAACCTATTTCTATTTTTAAACAGATACATCGTTATTGCCGAAGTCGCGGTATTCGGATTCCTGTATCTTTTTCCGCTTCCGCAGGACACTAGCGCGTATCTTTCCCAATGCACGTAGGATAAGTTCCATGCGTAGAAGGGAATCGTCTATTTCAGTAATAATAAGCCGTTTCCTATTTTTTCCGGTATGCCTGCATTCTTTCCGATACTGCCTGCTCCGCTTCTTGCGGCACTCCTTGCAGTATTTGTCAATAATTCGTGTACGGTGATTGTAGTAAAAGTTCTCGGAGGAAAGCTCGCGCTTGCAGCATGCACAAATGCGGGCAGAAGTAGCTGTGGTATTCATAGTGATGGATTGATTATTTCTTGAAAACAATTTGATTTATTAAAACAATAAGCTATATTTGTCGAGGCAAATATAATTATGTTTTCAATTATAAAACAATTAAATTTATAGTTTAACCCCAAAAAAGATGGATGCACTGTTCAATGTAACTGATATAGTGAAGCGAGCCAAAGAAGTTATGGGCTTCAAGACGGATGTGGAACTCGCCAATTATTTAGGAGTATCGCGTTCTACATTAAGTAACTGGTGTGCAAGAAATAGTATCGACTTTCCACTGCTGTTGGAGAAGATGAAAGAGGTAGATTACAACTGGCTGCTGGTAGGGAAGGGAACTCCTCACCGCGATACACACCTCTGCCAGTTGGGAAGGTATACGGGAGAGGTGGAAACTATATACATTCCGAAAACACCGGAGATGAAGGACGACCGCTATGTACAACTATATGATGTGTCGGCAGCTGCCAACCTGCGTACCATGCTGATGAACCGCAACCAATATGTGTTGGGAAAGATTGTTATTCCTAATATATCTTCGTGCGACGGAGCGGTATATGTAAGCGGAGACAGTATGTATCCACTGCTGAAATCGGGTGACATTATTGGTTTCAAGGAAATCAGCGATTTTCATCATCTTATCTATGGAGAAATGTATCTGGTATCGTTCTGTCTGGATGGTGATGATTACTTGGTGGTGAAATATGTCAACCGGTCAGAGAATCCGGGATGTATTCTGCTGGTAAGCTACAATCCACATCATCAGCCGATGGATTTGCCAATAGAGAATATTCAGGCAATGGCTATCGTGAAGTTCTCTATCCGCAAGAATATGATGTAAAAATGCTTTCATTCATAAGTTTGTCAAATCGGAAGTACATCCCATGATAGTCGCTGCAAGGTTTCAATTTCACTCGAGACACAAAAAGGAAGAAAAGAATCGCGCAGCACTTCGGCCGCGAGGTGAATCGCGCCCTTTCCGATGTAGCGGCCCACTTCTTCCTCTTCCATCGGTTCGAGCCCCCAGGACTTCAGCACTTCGCAGACCGCGAAGTGAAGATCCGGGAGTGAATCCACCAGCGTTCCATCCAGATCGAAAAGCGCTCCCTGGACACGGCGCGCGTCAAAACTCAGCATGTATTTTCCTTCCTCTTTCCTTCTTCTCAGGCCTGAACGGACTTCACAGCCGCCCGCATAGCCTCGATCACCTCGCGATAGCCTTCCTTCGACTTGCGGCCGAAGATCGCGGATCCCGCCACAAAGGTGTCAGCGCCGGCGCGGGCAATTTCACCGATGTTATCGGTCTTCACGCCGCCATCCACCTCAACCCGGATCGCGTGGCCGGTTTCCTCGAAATGACGGTCGGCGAGAGCGCGCACTTCACGGATCTTCCGGAGAACGCCCGGAATAAATTTCTGACCGCCGAAGCCCGGATTCACGCTCATCAGAAGAATCATGTCGACCTTATCGAGCACGTAGTTCAGGCTTTCCACCGGAGTCGCGGGATTCAGCACGAGACCGGGCTTCGCGCCGGAGTCGCGGATCAGCTGCAGCGTACGGTCAACGTGGCGGCTCGCCTCCAAAGCAGTCGAAAAAGGGGAACAGTTCAACAAATACACCGCCGTCCTC
>OGYU01002979.1_pt1 | contig 10491 bp, 6 predicted proteins | sample 1576581 | NCBI WGS metagenome assembly OGYU01 (sample SAMEA3541547, study PRJEB24748) | human gut metagenome | biome: human gut; feature: human-associated habitat; material: faeces | place: China | collected 2012 | reverse complement strand
TAAGAAAGGAATTTTATGAACTCAACAGATATTTTACAAACACATGCTGGTATGAAAGAAATTTTCTGGCGCAGGCGGCGGAAAAAATCCGCAAATTGCCTGACTGGACGATCTTTATAATTATTGTGCTATCGTTGACCTATCTGGTCTGGGAAGGAACGATCATCTGGCTGCTGATGCGGCAGTCTGTAAGGCATTATTCCTGGATGCAGGGCGTGAGATGTTCGTTTGTATGCAGCTTTTTTCGGACGACAACCCTTGGAAGCGGCGGCGGGGTCGCACAGATGTATGAAATGAACCGGGACGGGCTTCCGCTTGCATGCGGGGCAGGGCTGTCCATGGTGCAATATATTTTCCATAAAGTATCGATTACGCTGTATGGTCTGATTGGCTTTCTCTGTCTGCTGATTGCGAAGGATGAAAGCGTCTCCGGCTATACGGCGTTTCTGGCAGCGGGAATCGGTTTGACAGCGCTGATTACCGCAGTGCTGCTTCTGGTAACGGCATGCCCGCCGTTTTCCAATTGGGGATTTTTGATTGCAGAACGGCTGTGTCATGGGAAATGGCAGGATAAACGGGATAAAATGAAAGCGCAGATTGATTCCATGCAGGAGGAATCGCTCCGATTGTTAAAGCATTCGCCGCGAACGGCAGGAGGTATTTTTCTGTGCGATTTTGCAAAACTGACCTGCTGGTATCTGGTTCCCTGGTTTGTGTTGTCGGCAGACCTTCCGGTTTCCCTCTGGCAGATTGTGTGTATTACAGCCGCGGCACAGATGCTGGCGGGTGTAATTCCGACGCCCGCAGGGCTGGGTTCTCTGGAATTTGTTTTTCTGATGTTTTCCACAAAGATCGTAGGAGCGGCAGAAGCAGGTGCAGCCATGATCCTGCTGCGGTGTGCGGTCAACATTATTCCATTGGTCCCGGGCGCGTTGCTTGCCCTGACAGACCGCAGAAAAAAGAAAGGAAGCCGGGAATGTCCGGCAGAGTAAGTTATGGTACCTGATCTTGCAAGAATGTCAGTGATAATCAAATCGCAGCATGAAACCTCCGTGATGACGGGAAATTATGAAATGGGCTATGCCTGCGGGCTGCTCTGTAAGCTGGCGGGCAGGGAGGTTCCGCAGTGGGAAACTCCGGTTGAATTAAAAGACCGTGTGGCAGAGCTTTTAACTGGATATGAACCGGCGAATGAACGGGAAAAGAACGTCATCCATATGCTGCATTATTACCATCCGGATGAAACCGCAGACGAACAGGTAAAAGAGCTGATTGGATGGGGGTATGACGAGCAGCACCTTTGGCAGATACAGAGGAAGTAGTGACTGGCACAGATGTTTTTTACGCGTAACTGTAAGGATACTGAACAGTTACGAAAATTTGAGATTGCAACCAAAAACCGGACTGGGAATCCTTATGAGAGGAAACACAGACCGGTTTTGTTTGTCTATGGAAGGTGCATCACCATGCCAATGCCGGTGCGAAATTTTTACTTCGCCAGACCCAGCAGATCATCATAGAAGTTGGGATAACTGATTTTGACACAATCCGCATCTTTAATAGAAGTAACGCCATCGGCTGCCAGCGCGGCAACCGCGAAGCTCATGGCAATGCGGTGGTCGAGATAGGAATCGATTTCTGCGCCGTGAAGTGTTTTTCCTCCACGGATTATCATACCGTCGTCCGTAGGTGTGATATCACAGCCCATCGCGCGCAGCCCGGCAGTCACCGTGGCAATACGGTCAGATTCCTTGACCTTTAATTCAGCGGCGTCACGGATCACAGTCTGTCCGTTGGCAAATGCAGCCATTACGGCAATCATAGGAATTTCATCGATCAGTGCCGGGATCAGATTTCCCTCTACAGTTGTTCCATGCAGGGAAGAAGCAGAGACGAGCAGATCAGCAACCGGTTCCCCTGCGCAGACACGTTCGTTTAAAACAGTCAGGTTTCCACCCATTGCGCGGAGCACGGTCAGGATTCCTGCGCGGGTCGGATTGATGCCGACATTGTGGATCAGAAGCTCAGAGCCAGGGACCAAAAGACCTGCTGCCAGGAAATAAGCTGCGGAAGAGATATCGCCGGGGACGGAAATCTGTTGTGCATACAGCTCGTTTCCTGGTGTGATCGTTGCAGTCAGTCCGTCAGAGCAGATATCTGCGCCGAAACCGGAAAGCATCAGCTCCGTGTGGTTGCGGCTGAGAGCGGGCTCTGTTACGCTCGTCTGACCATCCGCATAAAGACCGGCGAGCAGGATCGAGGATTTGACCTGTGCGGATGCGACCGGCGTGGAATAAGTGATCCCGTGCAGGCTGCTGCCGGTGATGTGAAGCGGCGCGCAGCCGTTTTTACGGACGCTTTCGATTTTTGCACCCATCAGAGAAAGCGGCTCCATAATGCGCTTCATCGGACGCTTCTGAATGGAAGCGTCCCCGGTCAGCGTTGTTTCAAAGGTCTGGCCACTTAAAATGCCGGAAATCAGCCGGGTTGTCGTGCCGGAATTGCCTGCATCCAACACCTCAGAGGGCGCAGACAGCCCGTGTAAGCCTTTCCCGTGTACTAAAATGCGCTCCGGTGTATTTTCAATTTCAATGCCGAGCTTTTGAAAGCAGCTGATTGTTGAAAGGCAGTCCGCTCCTTGTAAAAAATTCGTAACCTCTGTCGTTCCCTGTGCGATTGCTCCGAACATCACGCTGCGGTGGGAGATCGATTTATCTCCGGGGACGGTCACTTCGCCACGCAGCGCTTTGCTGGCTGTCAGTTCCATCATACCATTAAAATCCTTTCCGTTTATCAATTTTTTCAGATATGCGTTACATAGCCGCGTCTGTTCAGCAGCTGAATCGCTTTTGTAATCGAATCTTCTTCGTAAAATTCAATTCGCAGGACGCCTTCCTGTGCTTCCCGATTATGGACGATGCCGATATTTTTGATGCTGATGTTGTTCAGCGCCAAAAGCGTGGAGACAGCGGCGATAGAACCTGCTTCATCCGGGATATCCAGACGGATAGAGTAATCCTTTTTGATCGGGCCGCTTCCGGCGTCAATAAAGGAATCGCGGTATGCGCGTGCGCCGTCAAAAAAGGTATAGAGCGAGGCAGAATCGTGTTCCTGCAGCTCTTTTTGAACGACGCCAAGGGCGTCGATATAATCCTGCAGCAGTCTGGAAATATTGACCGTGTTGGTCATGCAGATCTGCTCCCACATGACAGGGGAAGAGGAGGCGATCCGCGTGATATCCTTAAACCCGCCTGCAGCGATGGATTTCATCAGCCCCTGGGCATCGTCATGATCCTGTACCAGATGGACGAGGGCGGCAGCAACGATATGGGGCAGGTGGCTGACAGCAGCGGTCACATAATCGTGCTTCTGGCTTTCCACCTGCAGCGGGATCGCTCCCATGGAGGTGACAAGCCCCTGAAATTCTGCGATTTTCGCAGCGGGAACCTGCGGCGCGGGAGCGAGAATGTAGTAGGCGTTTTCCAAAAGGCCCGCCTTGGAATTGGCAAAGCCGATTCGCTCGCTGCCCGCCATCGGATGTCCGCCGATAAAGCAGTCCGTTAGTCCCAGTGAGTGGATCAGCGAATTGATCGGCGTCTTGACGCTCCCGACATCGGTCAGGATACAGTCCTTTTTGCGGTAGGATAAAATTTTTAACAGGTTCTCATCGTTGTGGGAAACGGGCGCGCACAGGAAAATATAATCGCAGGCGGTAAACGCGTCGCAGGGAGCCGGATAGGCTTCATCCGCAATTTTCTGTTCTGTTGCGAGCTTCAACGTTTCTTCGTTTGGGTCGCAGGCGATGATGACAATATCCTTTCGGTTGGCCTTCAATGCCCTGGCGATGGAACCGCCGATTAAGCCGAGTCCGACAAAACCACAGGTAATCATGACAGTAACTTACTCCTTAATTTCTGCCCGCAAGCTTCCAGAACGGATCGAGCTCTTTGGAAAGACGGGCGAATTTTTCAAAATTCAAAGACTGAGGACCGTCAGAAAGAGCGCAGGCAGGATTGTTGTGCACCTCGATCATCAGACCGTCGGCGCCGCAGGCAACGGCAGCTTTTGCCATCGGAGGAACATAACGGTAAGCACCTGTCGCATGGGACGGGTCTACAATAACCGGCAGATGTGTCCGCTCCTTTAAGACGGGAACCGCGCTCAAATCCAATGTATTTCTCGTGGAAGTTTCATAAGTGCGGATACCTCTTTCACATAATACCACATTCGGGTTGCCTTCCGCCATAATATATTCTGCGGCATTGAGCCATTCGTCGATCGTCGCGCACAGACCTCGCTTTAATAAAACCGGAAGACCGGAACGGCCGGCTTCTTTTAATAAGATGAAATTCTGCATATTGCGGGCACCGATCTGGATCATATCGACATATTTGACCGCTGCTTCGATGGCTTCCAGGCTGACAACCTCGCAGATCGTCGCCAGATCGAAGGCTTTTCCGGCTTCCTGCATGTACTTTAAGCCCTCTTCTTCAAGACCCTGAAAGGAGTAGGGGGAGGTGCGGGGCTTGTATGCACCGCCACGCAGGATGGTCGCGCCGTTTTTCTTGACTGCTTCGGCAATCAGCATCAGCTGGTCGTTGGATTCCACCGCGCAGGGACCTGCCATAATCGTCCGGGTGTGCGGTCCGATAGAGGTGCAGCCGACCTTTACGACAGACGGCTCCGGATGAAATTTCAGGTTTGCGAGCTTATAGCTTTCCGTGACGGGAACGATCCGGTCCACGTCTTCAAGCAGTGCAATATTTTCTGTGGAAAGACGGGATTTGTCACCGACTACGCCGATGATCGTAACCTGTTCGCCCTGGGACAGATGTGCGGTCAGACCGTTTGCTTCAATATACTGTGTGACAGCCTTTATATTTTTATCCGCTGCCTTCGGTTTCATTACAATGATCATAAGTAAAGTCCTCCCTTGAGTGAAAAATCTTTGATTCTGTATCTTCTTTTCGAAAAATCTTCTTGTAATATAGCACTTTAAAGTGTGAAAGTCAATTGTATCCTGCATAAATATTATATAAGAATACACGGGAAAGTCCAGCTTTTACAGAACTGGCGAAAAGATTTTCAGATAGTCAAAGAAAAACATGTCCAAAATGACGAAAAGACTTGCTAAAAATGTGAAAGTTTAGTAGAATATCCACATGGGGAAATTGGGAATGATTTTAATCATCTAAAAATCTTTGACAGAATACCCAGAATTTGCAACATACGGAGGAATGAAGATGAACATTTACACAACTGACAAGATCCGTAACGTGGTTCTGTTAGGCCATGGCGGTTCGGGCAAAACCAGTCTGACTGAGGCAATGGCTTATCTGGCTGGCATTACATCCAGAATGGGTAAGGTCACAGACGGCAATACCGTCAGTGATTATGGCAAGGAAGAACAGAAGAGACAGATTTCGATTAATACCTCCGTTGTTCCCATCGAATGGAACGGCGTGAAGATAAATATTTTGGATACTCCCGGATATTTTGACTTTGTAGGCGAAGTAGAAGAAGCGGTAAAGGCTGCAGGCGCTGCCATCATCGTAATTAACGGCAAATCCGGCATTGAAGTCGGCACCGAGAAGGCATGGGAGCTCTGCGAAAAATATAAACTGCCCCGTTTTGTCTATGTTACCAACATGGACGTGGATAACGCCTCCTATCGTCAGATCGTAGAAGATCTGAAAGAAAAATACGGTAAGAAGATCGCACCGTTCAACCTGCCGATTCGTGAAAACGAGCACTTCGTAGGCTATGTCAACGTCGTATCCGAAACCGGTAACCGCTGGCAGGGCAAAGAGGTTGTTCCCTGTGAGATCCCGGATTACAACAGACCGAATCTTGAGATCTGCAGAGAGACGCTGATGGAAGCGGTTGCAGAAACGAGCGAAGCGTTCATGGAGCGCTATTTTGGCGGCGAGACTTTCTCCGAATCCGAAATTCGTGCAGCGCTGCGTACTAATGTTATCGACGGCTCGATCGTTCCCGTATCGATGGGCTCCAACACTCTCTGCCAGGGCGTATACACGCTGCTGGATGATATTGTAAAATACGTTCCCAGCCCGGAAGACAGGATATGCGCAGGCATCAGCTTAAAGACAAACGGCATTTTCCAGGCGGATTATGATTTCTCCAAAGCGAAATCCGCATACATCTATAAGACGATTTCCGATCCCTTCATCGGTAAGTATTCCCTGATTAAGGTTTGCTCCGGTGTACTCAAAACGGACGATACGATGTATAACAGCGACAGCGATGTTGAGACAAAGATCGGCAAGCTGTATGTGATGCAGGGCAACAAACCGATCGAAGTGAGCGAGCTGCATGCCGGCGACCTCGGCGCACTTGCAAAGCTGACCGGCGCAAAGACCGGTGATACGCTTTCCACCAAGGCAAATCCGGTTGCTTATGCGAAGACCGAATATTCCAAGCCTTATACTGCAAAGCGCTATAAAGCGGTTAACAAGGCGGATATCGATAAGATTTCCCAGTCTCTGCAGAAGCTGACAGACGAAGATAAGACGCTGCGCGTAGTCAACGATTCCGAGAACCGTCAGACTCTGCTTTACGGCATGGGTGAGCAGCATCTGGAAGTGATTGCAAGCCGTCTGGAAAACGAATATAAAGTAAAGATTGAACTTTCCAAACCGAAGGTTGCTTACCGCGAGACGATCCGCAAGAAATCCGACGTTGAATATAAATATAAGAAACAGTCCGGCGGACACGGTCAGTATGGTCACGTTAAGATGCGTTTTGAGCCCTCCGGCGATCTGGAAGCTCCTTATGTATTTGAACAGGAGGTTGTCGGCGGCGCAGTTCCGAAAAACTACTTCCCGGCAGTAGAAAAGGGTATCGCAGAAGCCGTTCAGAAAGGTCCTCTGGCAGCATATCCGGTTGTCGGTGTAAAGGCTGTTTTATATGATGGTTCCTATCATCCGGTTGACTCCTCCGAAATGGCGTTCAAGATGGCTGCATCCCAGGCGTTTAAGAAGGGCTTCATGGAAGCGGGCCCGGTTCTGTTAGAGCCCATTTCTTCCCTGAAAGTAACCGTTCCGGATTCCTATACCGGCGACGTTATGGGCGATTTAAATAAGAGACGCGGCAGAGTGCTCGGCATGACGCCCGTTGCAGGCGGCAAGCAGATCATTGAAGCGGATGTTCCGACCTCCAATCTGTATGGCTACTGCACAGATCTCCGCTCCATGACCGGCGGACGCGGCGTATACGAATATGAGTTTGCAAGATATGAGCAGGCTCCCTCAGACGTACAGGAAAAAGAAATCGCAGCGAGAGCAGCAAAGGTTGCAGAAGGCAGCGAAGAATAAAAAAGGATGTGCCTTGGCACATTCTCGCGCCGAGGCGCGGTTGCTTTAGCAACCATCTACCCCTGCGCCGAGTCGCGTAAGCGACATCTTCCATTCTGCCGCAGTATGATCTGCACAAAAACGGCTTTCGGGAGTTTCCCGGGAGCCGCTTTTTGAGTTTTGTATTCTGATTGACGGCAGGCGGTCTTCTTTCCGACTTTGAGCTTGACAAAAGAAAGGGCGAACGATACAATAATACAGAAATTTAAGACTTTTGACAGACGTTGAAGAGAAGAAGTAAAAGGATTGTTTCTATCCAGAGAGCTGCCGGACGGTGCGAGACAGCAGAAAGATTCTTTGAACTGGTCTTGGAGTTCTTTTTGTGAGAGCCGTATGACATATGGAAGGTAGCAGAAAGCGGGTGGCGCCGTTATGCGCACGACAAGATGCACAGGGCATTTTTGATCCTGTGAAGTAGAGTGGTACCGCGAAGAGCCAGACTGTTTCGTCTCTATTTTTGAAAGAGCGAGATGGTCTGTTTTTTTACGGAATCAAGTCAGGAGGACACACATGGAACGGGTTTATAATCCCAAGGAAATCGAACAGAAATGGCAGAAAATCTGGGATGACGAAAAGGCGTTTGCCGCATCCGACGATTATTCCAAACCGAAGTATTATGCGCTGGTAGAGTTCCCTTATCCGTCAGGACAGGGGCTGCACGTTGGACATCCCCGCCCGTATACGGCGCTGGATATCGTTGCGCGTAAGAGAAGAATGGAAGGCTACAACGTACTGTATCCCATGGGCTGGGACGCATTCGGACTTCCGACCGAGAACTATGCGATCAAAAATCACATCCATCCGAAGATCGTAACGAAAAATAACGTTCATCGTTTCAAAGAGCAGCTGCACTCCTTAGGCTATTCCTTTGACTGGGACAGAGAGATCAACACCACCGATCCGGAATATTACAAATGGACTCAGTGGATTTTCTTAAAGCTGTTTAAAGCGGGACTGGCTTACAAAGCGGAGATGCCGATCAACTGGTGTACCTCCTGTAAGGTGGGACTTGCAAACGAAGAGGTTGTAAATGGCCACTGCGAACGCTGCGGCGCAGAAGTTATCCGTAAGGTAAAGAGCCAGTGGATGTTAAAGATCACTGAGTATGCGGATAAGCTGCTGGAAGGTCTGGATCACGTCGATTACATCGAGCGCGTCAAAGTTTCCCAGAAAAACTGGATCGGCCGTTCGACCGGTGCAGAGGTGGATTTCCCGATCGCAGGCAAGGAAGACAAGCTGCGTATTTATACGACACGTCCGGATACTCTGTTCGGTGTAACTTATATGGTAATTTCCCCGGAGCACCCTTATATTGAAAAGTTTGCATCCGAGATCAAAAACCTGGACGAAGTAAAAGCATATCAGGAGCAGGCTGCAAGAAAGTCTGACTTCGAGCGTTCCGAGCTGGCAAAAGAAAAGAGCGGTGTAAAGATCGATGGTCTGACCGCAGTCAATCCGGTCAACGGAAAAGAAATCCCCATCTGGGTTTCCGACTATGTATTGATGAGCTACGGTACCGGCGCAATCATGGCGGTTCCTGCCCATGATGAAAGAGACTGGGAGTTCGCAAAGAAATTCAACATGCCGATCATTCAGGTTGTAGAAAGCTCCGAAGGTCCGGTGGATGTAAACGAGGCTGCTTTTGTAGACGTTGCAACCGGAAAGCTGGTAAACTCCGGCTTCTTAAACGGCATGGAAGTAGCGGAAGCGAAAAAGGCGATCATCGAATATCTCGAAAAAGAAAACATTGGCACACAGAAAACGAACTACAAGCTGCGTGACTGGGTATTCTCCAGACAGCGTTACTGGGGCGAGCCGATCCCGATCGTTCACTGTGACAAGTGTGGCTATGTGCCGCTTCCGGAAGATCAGCTTCCGCTGGAGCTGCCCGATGTAGAAAGCTATATGCCCACTGATAACGGCGAATCTCCGTTAGCTGCCATGAGAAGCTGGGTAGAGACAACCTGTCCCTGCTGCGGAGGTCCTGCAGAGAGGGAAACCGATACCATGCCTCAGTGGGCTGGTTCTTCCTGGTACTTCCTGCGTTATACCGATCCCCACAATACGGAAGCACTGGCAAGCCCGGAAGCTCTCAAATACTGGATGCCGGTTGACTGGTACAACGGCGGCATGGAGCATACCACCCTGCATCTTCTGTACTCCAGATTCTGGCATCGTTTCCTGTATGACGAAAAGGTTGTTCCCTGTCCGGAGCCTTACCAGAAGAGAACCTCTCACGGCATGATCCTGGGAGAAAACGGCGAGAAGATGAGTAAGTCCCGCGGCAACGTGGTAAACCCGGATGATATTGTCAACGAGTTCGGCGCAGATACCCTGCGTACCTATGAAATGTTCATCGGCGCATTCGAACTGAGCGCTGCCTGGAGCAATGAAGGCGTAAAAGGCTGCAGAAGATTCCTGGAGCGTGTCTGGAAGCTGCAGGAGATTGTAACCGATGAAGCCGGCTATTCCAAGGAACTGGAAACCAGGATGCATCAGACGATCAAGAAGGTTTCTTCCGACTTCGAGACCTTAAAGTATAACACTGCAATCGCTGCGATGATGTCTCTGATCAATGATTTCTACAAGGCTGGCAAGGTAACCAGAGATGAGTTTAAAACTCTGCTGATTCTGTTAAACCCTGTAGCGCCCCATATGACAGAGGAGCTGTGGCAAATCATGAACTATGGCGGACGTCTGTATCAGACCAGCTGGCCGACTTATGAAGAAGCAAAGACGGTAGAGTCTGAAGTGGAAATCGCAGTTCAGGTAAACGGCAAGGTTCGTGCGACCATTAAGATCGCTGCAGATATCTCCAAAGAGGATGCGATTGCAGCAGGTAAAGCTGCAGTAGCAGACAAGCTGACCGGTCAGATCGTCAAGGAAATCTATGTTCCCGGACGTCTGGTAAATATCGTTCAGAAGGGCTGACCACGATTGCCTGCTGAAGCGGACAGGCACTGCTGAAAAATAACAGATGTGCGCTGCACAGATTGGTTGTGTTAAAAATAGAATTCCCGACAGATGTGGATGAAAAGGATTCATGTCTATCGGGAATTTCTGTTTTATCGTATAGGAAACTTCGTTTCCATACGATAAAAATGCTCCGCGAGGATGC
>OGYU01002961.1_pt1 | contig 10528 bp, 6 predicted proteins | sample 1576581 | NCBI WGS metagenome assembly OGYU01 (sample SAMEA3541547, study PRJEB24748) | human gut metagenome | biome: human gut; feature: human-associated habitat; material: faeces | place: China | collected 2012 | reverse complement strand
ATACTTTGTGTATGAATTAGTTGGCTGATTTTGTAATATTTAATGAATGTCCCTAACTAATACTTTATTTTCCTCCACTAGATTCATATCCTGGTGTCTGCTTCAATGCCGAATTATTAGTCAATGTATTCTTATCAATAGGCCAAAGCAAACGGGTTGCTTCTGCTGTAGTATGTTCCAATACATATTCATCACCTGCTAAGCGCAGATCATACCAACGTTTTCCTTCAACCATAAACTCACGCATACGTTCTTTTAGAACAGCTTCCATTGCACCGGCATTATCCGGTTTTACAGACTTATTATCCGCATAAAGTGCGGCATCATTATCATTGGGATATTGTACTTCCGGATGTGCATTAAAATAATCTTCACCATAGGCACGTTTACGTACTGCATTAATTTCTTCCACAGGGTCCTCTCCTAAAAAAGCCTTAGCTTGAGCTAACAACAACAAGCAATCTGCATACCGATAAACAGGATAATCATCCAATGGACTACGCGTATCAGCCCCATCAAGCAATGTACCCAAAAACTTGGCCGGATACAACCCATAAAGAGATAAAGTTCCATCTTCCTTTTTTTCATAAGCAGCCTGAAGTGTGCTTCGCTTACGGGTATCGTTATCATTAAAGCATTTAGTATACACATCCTTATTAACCGGGTAACGGATCGTACCATTCACTTTCACTTTATCACCCAATGAACTAATGGGATTACCATTCTCATCCATATATCCGAATAATATATTTTGCTGTGGAAACATATTATTATTATATGTTACATCCCCCCACATATTATATTCATCGCGTGCATTGCGAATCGCAAATATTATCTCTTTATTATTCTTGTTATCATAAGAAAATACTTCAGAGAAATCCTCCAACAAACCAAATTTATCGGTTTGATTTCTCACTTCCTGCAATGCATTTTTCGCTGTTGTATAATCTTCGTTACCACCTCCCATGTGTTTTCCTCTCCACATATATACTTCACCCTTCAACATCATGGTAGCTGCTTTAGACCAAAAATAACGCTGAGAATCATTTCTAAACCCATAATTATCCCCAAAAGCAGTTTCTGAAGCCTGTAAATCATCAACAATCAATTTCATTACGTCAGCAGCAGAAGAAGCTGGTCTTGCTAAATTTCCAAGATCCAAGCTCGACCCTTCCGAGAAATCGGTCCATATCACTACATCTCCATAAGATCGTAACAACTGAAAGTAAAGGAAAGCACGGATACCATAAACTTCGCCCAGATAATATTTCTTGGTACTTTCATTCATCGACATACCTTCCACCTTGTTTATCATCAGATTAGCCTGATTAATCACCTCATATAAATTTCCAAAATTAGAAACAACCGTATTCACATCGTTCAAACTGTTGTTCCACATACGTTCATTACCCTGGGTAGCACTACCAAATGTTGACTCTCCAAAATAATAATCCGCACGAGGTTCTCCAAAAAGAAAAATGCTATAACTACATTTCTCTCTAAACTTAGAATGTAACCCCACATTAAAAGCATCCACCTGTGCTTCTGTCTGCCAATATTTATTATCGGCAATACTACTTATTGGCTCCAAATCCAAAGAATTACACCCGGTAAAAGCTATGCCAACCATTAAATATGCTAATATTTTTTTCATAATGAGTCTTGTTGATTAAAATGAAACAGATAAACCAAATAATACAGTTCTTGGAGTAGGATAACGTCCATTATCAATACCACGACCATATTCTGTACTTACAGCCGGTTCCGGAGATGTACCTTCATAACCAGTTATATAAAACAAATTCTGACCTGTGACATAAACAGAAGCATCCGTCATGAAACATTTACTGATTAGTGATTTCGGTAATGTATAACTTAATGTAAGCTCTCGCAAACACAAATAATCCCCCTTTTCATAATAATGAGAATTGTTGTTATCAGCAGCAGTTAAACCATTATTAGAACGTGTGATATTCTTTTTGATATTCTGATCGCCAAAATAATATTTAGATAAATCTGTGTTCGGATTATCTTCTGTCCACATATCTTTCACATCAGTTATAATATTCCATGTGCCTTGATACTGGCCCAATGTACGAGCCTTTAAATCATTATACAATGTATGTCCTAATGCATAATCAAAACGTCCATACAACGACCAATTTTTATAGCTGAATGTAGTAGAGAATCCACCGGTTATATTAGGAAATATATTACCAACGACATAACGGTCATATGAATCTATCACATCATTTCCATCCATATCCTCCCAACAAACATCTCCTGGTTCAATAGGTTTCCAACCTTGTTTACCTGCATATTCTGCTGCCTTACCCGGACCATACAAATTTGCGACATTATCAATTCGATTGTTTGCATATTTTTTTACATCATCCCAATCTTTAAAAATATGATTTTGTTTATAGGCAATAAGCTCACCTAACTTTCCACCTTCCTGACGGCCGCCAACCCATACTAACTCTCCTTTATTAGGATCCCATACCTGAGCACCACCTACACGGTTATTAACCTCCTTATTGTCAGGCAATTTTATAATTTTATTAGCTACAGTAGAAAGGTTTGCTGTCATATCCCAAGTGAATCCACCTTTATTTATGATATTAGCACGTACTTCCGCTTCAAAACCAGAATTACGAAGAGTACCCAAATTAGTAGCAATCTTATCAAATCCTGTATACCCTGGTAAAGCAAGATCGGTAAGCAAATCTTTTGTCTTGCGATTATAATAATCCAGAATAAAGCTCAAACGATTATTGAAGAAACCAATATCAAGTCCGGCTTCAAAGCTTTGGCTCTGTTCCCAACGTAACCCTGTATTAACCAATGCACTATTGTATATACCGGTTTCACCACCATAAGGTTTCGTTGTTGCATACTCACCATATACCGTATAATTACCTAAACCGTTCACATTACCATTCACACCATAACTAAGACGAGGTTTAAAGGTGGAAATCAAATCAGAAACGTTGGAATCCTTCCAAAACTGCTCTTCTGTAATATTCCATCCGGCAGAAACTCCAGGGAAAAATCCCCATCTATTATCCTTCAATTTAGAAATACCATCATAACGGAACACAACAGAAAGTAAGTATTTCATTTCATAGTTATAATTCAGACGTCCAAAACTAGAAAGTATTCGATAAGCACTCTTAGTAGTACTAGTTTCAGTGCGAGTTGCGCCTACATTTAAAGTAGGGATATCATCAGTAGGAGAATTTTGAGTTTTTGCCGCAAGCTTAAACTGATCATAAGTAAAATATTCACCCCCTAACATGACCTCCAAATTATGCTTATCAGCAAAAGTGTCGGTATAAGTCAATGTAGCATTATATTGCTGTTGAGTATAACGTTCCTGCTCCACAGAAGCCTCACGTGTTGTATTTGTATCTTTATTCTCCAATTGGTACGCTTTATTAAATTTTTCCACCATGTAATCATAACGATACAAAGAAGCGTTACCGTTTAACACTAATTTCTTTGGAAGAATATCCAATTTAAATCCTATATTATAAGTGCTTTTATTCGTTCCGTCAGAATACAGTAATTTATCTCTGAAATAAGCGGGATTACCATCGGAAATATTAGTATCAGCCGAATTAGGACTACCATCCTCATTCCAAGGATTCCAAGTAGGACGCATACCACGTGTACGATAAAAGAACTCATAAGTACCTGTCCATGACAATGTAGGCTGTGTAGACCAGGAATAAGTAGTTCCTGCATTTATTGTCAAAAATGGGAAGAGCTTATAGGAGCCGTTCAAGGAGCCATTAAAACGTTGATAACCAGTTCCAACGACCTGACCATCCTCATCATAATACCCTAAACTGGCAGCAAAAGTTCCTTTATCATTTCCACCATTGATACTGATATAATGATCTTGCATCAACGCAGGTGAATTAAAAATCTCATCATCCATAGCTCCATGATAATCTTTATAAACCAACTGTTTACCAGAGTAAGGATCAGTCATCGTCTGCCATCCTTGATTCACCAAATCCTCATTGCCTTCCAAATAACGTACATCATAGTTATTTTTAGTTGTACCACAACCATTCTGAGTATCAGGATTCCATCCATCACTATATCCTGCTACCGCTTGGTTAGCATTTTTAAATCCCAGTCGAGTATAATACAAATAATCACCAGCATTCAGATATTCATATCCTTTGCGGGCAAAGTTCATACCCATCTTGAATTTATAATTAACATCTACTTTTCCCTCTTTACCTTTTTTCGTTTCAATCAAGATAACACCCCCATTAGCACGAGCACCATAGATAGCCGTCGATGCAGCATCCTTCAAAACCTGGATAGATTCTATATCCGAGGAGTTAATATCTGCCATATTATTACGCACTATTCCATCAACAATAATTAATGCGGCACTATTATCCCCCGTAATTGTTGCTCCCCCACGCAAAGTTATATTAGGTGAGCTACCTGGCTGCCCTGTAGTATTGACAACACGTAATCCCGATACAGATCCTTGTAATGACTGTCCCACATTACTATAAGCCGCCTTCTTTAAGACCTGGTCATCCATTTTAGTAATAGCAGTAGTCAAAGCTGCACGTTTTTGAGAACCACCATAGCCGACAACAACAACTTCATCCAAAGTTTGAGTATCATCTTTCAAAATAACATTCAGCGGAGTTCCATTCCATTTCATTTCTTGAGTGATATAACCAACGAAAGAAATCTGAATAACATCTCCATTCTTTACATCATTTAAAGTGAAATTACCATCAAAATCTGTGATGGTACCATTGGTAGTTCCTTTTACTACCACAGATGCACCAATAACAGTTTCCCCTGTAGCATCTTTGACAACACCTGTACAAGTTCCACTCTGTTGTGTGATTTTCAAATCGGTAACGCCGGGACTGGCAACCGCGTATGCTGCTCCGGTAGAGGCACCCATTAGGAACAGCATCATGCTGACTGATTTTAGTCGTTTTAACATAGCTGTGATTCTTTAAATATTTATTAAAAATCAACCAGTTTAAGATATTATTCTTAAACTAAACCAAGATTGACGCTGCAAATATATAATATATTTGATATATTTAAGAAGATAAACAAAAATATTTTATTATAATCTCCGTTATTTAATAAAACATTAAATCATCACACATTATCATTCACCTTTATTTTATTTATATTCACTTGAAAATAGTTTATTTTATGCATTAATATAACAATAGATCACCGCATCACATATGCCCTCGACTATGAAGTTCTTTATTCATGATACTCTTCACTATAATGTTTCATCACACCTTCAGACAGATAAGCGATGCCTACCTTCAAAAGGTAAAATACACGCTTAGGAAATAAATGCCTTAAATAAAAGCAGGGAAGCCTAAAAAGACTTCCCTACAAAATAATATCAATATATATTCTTATTCGACCGAAACAGCCCCTGTACTAGCCTCATATTTCCATCCTGGATTTTGATAAACCGAAGATGAGGTGAAGTCATTGGGATCTGATGCAGTCTGACGGAATACAGCCACCCCAATGGGCTCTAAATAATGGGCAGGAGTAAAGAGGAATCCCTTTTGTTTTGCAATGGTATTATTTTCCAATAAACAAACAGACATATTAAAGATGAAAATAAAATCCAAATAAGTACAAGCAAATAGGCTTTATATCAGACATTTATAAAGAAATCGTTTCTTTCAGTTTTTTTCGCTATTTTCTGTTAATTAGTTCTTTTTGGGTACATTTTTGTTCCTTGTTTGTTTCTTGATTTCGGTTTTAATTCGTACATTTGCATACGAAAAAGAACGAATGAAAGAATACGATTATGCCACGAATAAAGAAGCCTAAAAAAGTAAAAGAGCCCATCCGTCTTCGGATGAAGGATTTGTCCGATGGCAGCAAAAGTCTGTATCTGGATATATACCGCAATGGCAAGCGGACATATGAGTACCTGAAGCTGTATCTTATCCCGGGAACGGACAACAATACCCGTCGGCAGAATGAAATAACAATGGCCGCTGCGAATGCCATCAAGTCGAAACGCATTATCGAACTGACCAGCGGCGAAGCCGGTATCGTGAACCATACAGATAAGGTTTATCTGCTGGACTGGATGCAAACCTATTTGGAGTACCAAGAGAAACGCGACAAGAAAGGCATCGGTCAAATCAAGGCCGTTACCCATATCCTGAAAGAATATGCAGGGGAAAGGTTTTTGTTGGATCGGGTTGACCTCGCTTTTTGCCAAGGCTATATCGACTACATGCTGACGACCTTCCGCCCTAAAGGAAAGCCGATAGCAGCATCTACACGCAATACCTATTATCAGATATTCAACGGTGCCCTGAACACTGCCGTCCGGGCTAAACGGTTGTTGAGAAATCCGTTTAATGAAATGGAAAAATCGGAGAAGCCCAAAATGCCGGAGAGCGTGCGGTCCTATATGACCATCGAAGAGGTACGGGCGTTGATTGCCACTCCGGTACAGGATGGGAGGGTTAAAAACGCCTATCTGTTTTCCTGCTTCTGCGGACTGCGTATCAGCGATATTGTCGGCCTGAAATGGAAGAATGTCTTTGTCGATAACGGCCAATACCGTCTGGCGGTGGCTATGCAGAAGACCAAAGAACCGATTTACCTGCCACTCTCCAACGAGGCGTTGAAGTGGATGCCGGAGCGTGAGGACAAGGCGGCGGATGACCATGTGTTCAGCTTGCCTTCAAACATCAACCAGTATCTCAAGCCGTGGGCCGAAGCGGCCGGAATCACCAAGCGTTTTACTTTTCACACGGCCCGGCACACATTCGCGACCATGATGCTGACGCTCGGTGCGGATCTCTATACCGTATCGAAGCTGCTTGGTCATACCTCCGTGAGAATGACACAGGTGTACGCCAAAATCATCAACCAGAAAAAAGACGAAGCAGTCAATTTGGTCAACGGGCTATTCGACTGATGTAGTTATACATGTCAAATTCAATTTACAGGTAAATATTTCCGGCTTTTCTCCGACTTTTCAAATAGTCGAAGTAATGCCACTATTATAATAAGTATAAACCCATAAAAACAATTCGACATGAAAGGACAAAACAACAGGTCCTCTCTTTTTTTGAAGGGAGACCACATCTGCACCACTTCGCTACGGAACAGGATGTAGCGGAAGAATTTTACGAATTGCTCTCCGAAGCGAGGGAGCTTTATCTTCAAGACGTCATGGCAGGCGGCAAACGGTATGGCCGCTATGTGGATGACTTTATAAACAGTCACCGGTACATCGACTGCAACAGTGCGGTTTGCAGGAATTGCCATGAAATGAACATCCATATCATCAGAGGGCTGTTGATCGATTGCACAAGTCTCGTCAAAAGCCTCTTTACCGCAGAAACATTTTCTTTCGAGGAGTGCATGGCCTTGAAACGAAAGTACGACATTGCCGGAGTATGGTTCGGCTCTTCACGTATAGAAGATTCCAGAAACGATCCACCTCTCTCCTTCGGTTGTAATTTTTCCCGTGAACAGATGACAGGTATTGTGGCTTGCGCCAACGCTTATCATCTGTTTTGCGTTTCCACACTCCGCATCGAGGACATGGAAGCGCTTTTTGCCTGCAAGAAGGGCTTCTGCATACGTGTGAACAATATCCGCCATGTGGCGGTCCTGTTCGACGCGTTGCTCGAAAACACCTTCATCCTGCCTCACTGGCAGTCGGTTCTCGACAAGGGGCGGTTCCTGTTGTCCAAAGACGGCACAAGATACGTTACCGCTTCAAGCCTCTCGTCCGCCCTGTCTGCGGCGAGGAACAACATTACATCGGCAAACCTCGGCATACGAAAAGCCGTCAGCCGACTGAAAATATGACACGAAGTGCCAAAAAGCCAAGTATGTGAAAGATAAAACAGTGACAGTTGCCGTGATACGTGCATAGTATCACGCCGGTATTTCCGGCTGTCCGGTTCACATCACATAACTTTGACCTCCGTTAGCGCGCTGCATAACGGAGGTAACTCTCCATTGTCTAATTTTAACATGTATTTTATGCAAAACAGAACAACATTCATGGAGCGGTTGAGCGAACGGCTGACCGCCATAGAAGCGGTTCTCAAGAAGTTGGAACCGGTGGAAGGTCTGTTGGAGCGTGTGGCTTTGCTGGAAAATACCATTTACACGACCAAGAAGGTCTTCACTTTTCAAGAGGCGTGCATGTATATCGGCGTGTCCGAAAGTATGTTGTACAAACTCACATCGAACAAGGAAATCCCGCACTACACGTCGCGGCAGCTCTCCTCTGGCACCTTTTCATCATCGGGGAGGCGGTTGCCTTGCAATCGCATACCCCAAAACACTTTTAAATAAAAACAAAGAAATCAAATAGAATAAAGTACACATTATTTTGACCCGCGGGTCTAAGCGGTGCAATTTACTATTCGCCGGGTAATATTGCCCAATTGTAATATCTCTAATCATTGTTTCTCCAATCTTATATCTCTTTCATAATCTCATCTACTGCTTCTTCAATCGTCGTTACCTCCGTGTTCACATGCATTCCTTTCTCATAAAGCGCGTGCATAATATAAGTCACTTGCGGTGCTGCAAGACCTACTTTTTCCAGCTCTTTGTAATGTGCGAACACTTCTTTCGGCTCCCCATCATACATTTTTCTGCCTTTGTTCATCACGACAATACGGTCCACATATTTCGCAATGTCCTCCATACTGTGCGACACAAGAATAACTGTCAGATTCCGTTCTTTTTGAAGATACGCAATCTGATCCAATATCTCATCGCGTCCTTTCGGATCAAGTCCTGCTGTCGGCTCATCTAAGACAAGCACCTTTGGGCGCATAGCAAGCACTCCCGCAATAGCCACACGACGTTTCTGTCCTCCCGATAAATCAAACGGAGAAGTGTCATAATATTTTTCAGAAAGTCCTACAAGTTCCAGTGCCTCAATCGCACGCTTTTTGCATTCTTCCTCCGTAAGACCCTGATTCTTCGGTCCAAAACAAACATCTGTCAGGACATCAATCTCAAATAACTGATGTTCCGGATACTGGAACACAAGTCCTACATTATTCCGAAGTTGTCGCAGATTATACTTCTCATCATAAATGTTCTCGCCATTATAGTAAAGCGCTCCGCTTGTCGCTTTCATCAGTCCATTCAAATGCTGGATCATCGTCGATTTCCCAGAACCGGTATGCCCGATTACCCCGACAAATCCACCCTCATAAATGTCAAGATTGATATCCTTCAGCGCTCGCTTTTCATATGCAGTCCCAGAACTGTATACATACTCGATATGCTCAAGTTTTAAGATTGGATTCTCTTTTTTCTCTTTTTTGACAACCGTTTCTGCATGACCAACATATGTCTTCTTTTGATTCTGCCGCCAGTCTCCTACTTTCTCCAATGCCTCAATCAGCTCGTTTGTCGTCAAAATTCCTTCTTTAATATCTAATCCTCTCTGTTTTAATCCATGTGCCAGCATTGTCACCTGCGGTACATCTAATCTATATTTTTTCAACAGTTCTACTTGGCTGAAAATCTCTCTCGTCGTTCCGTCCATGACAACATGTCCCTGATCCATGACAATGACTCGGTCTGCTCCAATCACTTCCTCCATATAATGCGTGATCAAGATAACCGTCACATGTTCTCTTTTTCTAAGTTCCTCCACTGTGCGCAGCACTTCTTTTCTGCCGTTCGGATCAAGCATCGCCGTAGGTTCATCCAAGACAATACATTTCGGACACATCGCAACAACACCGGCGATAGCTACGCGCTGTTTCTGTCCGCCGGATAATTTATTCGGGGAATGATGACGGTACTCAATCATTCCGACCGCAGACAGGCTCTTCTCGACCCGCTGCCAGATCTCTTCTGTCGGAACACCAAGATTCTCCGGTCCGAACCCGACATCTTCCTCCACAACTGTTCCGATAATCTGGTTGTCCGGATTCTGAAACACCATTCCGGCTGTCTGTCTGACATCCCATAGATTCTCCTCTTCCTTCGTGTCCTTTCCATCCACCCACATTGTGCCTCCGCTTGGCACTAAAATTGCATTCATGTGCTTTGCAAGTGTGGATTTTCCTGATCCATTATGTCCTAAAATCGCAATAAACTGCCCAGGCTCTATGTCAAGATTCACTTCGTCAATGGCACGATGTGTTCCGATTACATTGCCCTCTTCGTCACGTTTCTCATATTCAAATATTAAATTGTCTGTTTTGATCATGCTCATAGACTTTCCTCTTTCCATGTTATTCACTGGGTTTTATTTTACTTCATCTCTTTCTCATTTGCAACAATTCTTTCCCCTGCCGACACTTTATTTACAAGAATGATTCCGGCGCTTACACAGAGTAAAGCCACCAGATTCTTCAGCGAAAAAATATCCTCTCCCAAAAATACCGCCGACAATCCCGCTCCAAAAATCGGAATGGAAAATCCATAAATCGTAACCTTTCCGACCGGATTATACTTTAATAATGTCGTCCACAGACTGAACGCAACC